>Ga0308164_10004049_pt1 | contig 12725 bp, 5 predicted proteins | sample PhyTR2_FD_201031 | JGI IMG/M metagenome (GOLD analysis project Ga0308164, IMG submission 201031) | Phyllosphere microbial communities from UC Gill Tract Community Farm, Albany, California, United States - DLSLT.R2 | ecosystem: Host-associated > Plants > Phyllosphere > Unclassified | place: USA... | reverse complement strand
AGGTAGACTCTCCACCACTTGCCAAGACAAACCAGAAGATTCAATCTCCTCTTTTCTCTTCCGGACCTCGTCCAAAGACCAGACTTCTCCAATGGGTATATGATGCAAAGCAGTGACTACACCTGTGCATCCTGCCTGTTTAATGTAAGATAGTGTTACAATATCATCGGGGCCGTACCACCTCATTGTTTCTGTGAGTTTCATAAATAGATAATTAATTTTGATTTTTCCGCTCAAATTCGGAGCGCTAATACTGCCAAGCAGGGTAGACATTCCTACATTTTAATACGCTGGCTAATTCTTGTTTTCTGCCTATTATTTTTTGAACCGCTTTAACAATGTTTATAGCATCTAGGACGTATTTAGATTTCAATTGAACTGGTGACTCCGCAATTTTGAATCCAATTTACGGAAGGTAGCCAATTTACTTTTATCAAAATAGCCAGCGTGTGCCAATGTACCGTATTGTATTTAAATGATCATCCATTGTTTATTGCTGATTTGAAGTGAAATTTCACTGCAGGCAGCAAATGAATCAATCTACTCATAATCCCGGCTTTGGGTTAAACGCTTTAGCGCATCAAGGTCATGAATAGGTCGCTCTAATGCTAGAGGAATATCCCGCTGACTGAATTGCTGAAAATAAAGTAAACAGGCATCTTTCCAGATTTGTGCATCCCGGTTTTGGGTTCGTAATTTAGATTGTACAGCAACAAAACGGTCAGTATCGATTAAGCCTTTTGTTTTGTCCCAGGTGCGTTGAAACTCACGTACGCCTTGTAGACCAGCATCGTAGCGGTAACACATTTCAGTCCACAAATCATTTCCATTTTTTAAACGGTAGGTCCACGGCACATGATGAAACCAGAGCAAATATTCTTCTGGACAAGTCGCGACATTATTCAATTTTGAACGAAGCGGCTCATTGTACTGTTCTACGGCGTTACTACCAGAAACACTTCTGTCGAAACCAATACCTGATGTATCTGCCTTGTGATAATATACAGCAGTCCAATCCTCCCGGATTGCTTTGTTAGTAAACCAAGGAGCTGGCCCATAATGATGGCCTTCAGCAAAAATATGGTGTAATCCTAATGGCATCATATAATTAACCGCCGTCTCCCTGCTTTCCATCATCATTTCCTTAACCGGTTTCACAAAGTTTTGATCTTTAGATTTATCTGCCGTTTCTAAAAAAGTCTGCCTGATCCATTCGTCAGCGATATCGTCGCTTTTAAGTTGGTTATTCCAGGCCAATCGGCCGAAAGCATACCAGTTTGCCTGGGCAAAAATATGGCCTGTCCAATTACTGTCCAATCCTATATTAGCCACTCCGGCAATGGCAGTAAGATTTCTGTTGTCAATACTTCCGTCCGTAACTGCCCCAACAGTACTCCCTTTGCCTTTTTGATAGGTGTCGCTGTTTAAACATTCCTCCCACAATGTGGATAAAAATACCAGCTGATTTGACCATCCTAGATATTCCTGCGTGATTTGAAATTCAGGCATTACGGGTGTTTTAGTCATTGCTCCGAATAAAGGGCTAAAAGGTTCCCGGGGTTGAAAATCGAGAGGGCCGTTTTTAATCTGGATAATCACATTTTTTTTAAACTGACCATCAAATCCATGAAACTCCTTGTAAGCTTGTTTGGTCCGGTCTTCCTTGCTCGGTTCGTACACAAATGCACGCCACATCACTATACCACCAAAAGGAGCCAGGGCATCTGCCATCATATTCGCACCATCTACATGTGTTCGTCCGAAATTTTGTGGACCAGGCTGACCTTCACTATTTGCTTTAACCAAAAATCCGCCAAAGTCTGGAATCAGTTTGTAAATCTCTTTTGCCTTATCGACCCACCATTTTTTTACCTGAGGGTTTAGCGGATCTGCAGTTTTCAATTTGCCGATGGTAACTGGAGAAGAAAAATTTGCAGATAAATAAACTTGCAAGCCATAGGGACGCAAAATATCAGCAATGGCGGAAGCCCTTTTTAGATAAGGCGCTGTTAGAATTTTTGAGGAAGCATTTACGTTGTTTAATACCGTTCCATTAATCCCGATAGAGGCATTTGCCCTTCCATATTGGCTATAGCGTTCTATTTCCGAGCGGTTTAGCTCTTTGGCAGATTCGTCATTTTTCCAAAAAATAGATTTGCCGGCATAACCTCTTTCTACCGATCCATCCAGATTATCCCAATGGTTAAGAATTCTTCTGGAATAGGAGGGATTGGAAGTATAACTTCCACTAGTTTTCCCTACAAGCTGCCTTCTCAGCAGTTCAAACGCTCCGTAAAGTATGCCGAGATCTGTTTTTGCAAGTATTCTTGTGTTTTCCAATTTAAATCCATCACCGTATATGGAAGCGTCATTGCTGAATTCAAATTTTACTGTTGCACCATCTTTACCTTGCCAGCCTTTTTTAATTTCGTTTACAGCAATTTCGAGAACGGCTGATTTTTTTGAAATGTTCACGCTTACATTTTTCGCCGATTTATTCCGAAGCCAAAGGTCATGTCCATTTTCTGCCTTTGCATTCAAAAAGCCAGTAAGCATAAGCAAGAAAAGGTATTTAATATTTTTCATTTAGTTGATGTTGATGGTTTGACTGAGCATGTTTCCACTTGTTTTCAGGGTTTCGTCTGGCTGGCTTCCTCCAATAGTGAGTTTGATTGTGCCTTTCAGCGCTTTTTTATCGCCCATTTCATTTATGTAAGAAAGATCATCTGCAGATAATTCGAAATTTAACGTTTTACTTTCTCCGGGAGCAAGGCTTACTCTTTGGAAACCTTTGAGTGCTTTCCGGGCAGATTTAATTGTAGAATCGCCATGCATAACATACAATTGTGCCACTTCATCGCTCTGCATTTTTCCTGTATTGGTAAGTTTTACCGATAGATTGATGCCTTCGCCTGACTTTAGTTTTTTAGGTGCATTAAAATTTTGATACAAGAAGGAGCTGTAACTTAATCCGTAGCCAAAGCCGAATAAAGGTTTGCCTTTAAAATATCGATAAGTGCGATTTTCCATGTTATAATTGTTGAAGTCCACAAGATCCTGATCGCCTTTGTAAAAGGTTACCGGAAGCCTGCCTGATGGGCTAAAATCGCCAAAAAGTATCTCAGCGACTGCTGTTCCGGCCGATTGCCCCCCGTACCAGGCATTTACAATGGCTGGAATATTTTCTGCCTCCCACGGAATGGCAATGGCGCTTCCGGTCATCATCACAAAAATGACTGGCTTGCCACTGCCTTTTAACGCCTTCATTAATCTGGTTTGCGCTTCGGGAAGCATAATTGAAGTTCTGTCACCTCCGTTAAAACCAGGAACATCAACCTTCATTTCCTCACCTTCGAGCTGTGGAGAAATGCCGCCTACAAACACAAAAGCATCAGCATCACGATGGCGTTTCACCAGGGCATCAAAATCTGTTCGCTGGAATGTGCCGGTGGCAAAACGAATTTTAGCACTTCCCTCTCCTTGCCAATATTCTACCGCTATTTGATAGGTAGAATCTTTAATGGCAGCCAGCTGATATGTTTTTGCTCCCCAACGATTCCTGGACCATGCATCCAGCACTTTTTTTCCATTCACAATCAATCGGTAGCCATCGTCACCTTCCAACTCAAAGGTAATATTTTCGGATTTTATAGCTTTGAATTCAGAAGTATATCTGGCTGAGAAGTTATTGGCGATAAGCCCGCCTCCAATCTGTTGTCCTTCCTGCCAGTTTAGATTAAGGGTTTTTTCCATTTGAGTGAACACCGGTTCTCCTTTGAGTTCCGTACCCTTGTAATAACTGGCTTTAAAACCAGGCTTCCCATCACTCGATAGTTGGCTGTCAATATCCAGGTAATTTAGAATGGTATCACTGGCGAATGAAACCGCTTTTTCAAATACCACCTGGGTATTTGGACCAACTTTATCTTTAATCCCTGCAAGCACGGTGGTAATTTTAGATGGAATGCCATTGTAGTTTCCCAGAACAGCAATATTATTATCAGCATTAGGGCCGATAACAACTAACTTCTTCAGATTTTTCCGGAGCGGTAACGTGTGGTTTTCATTTCTTAACAATACCATCGACGCTCTGGCCATCTTTAACGCATGGGCTTTATGATCATCATTTTCCAATACGGAAATAGGTGTGTTGGCATATTTTACCATGGATGCAGGATCAAACATACCCAGTCTGAAACGGATCATAAAAAGTCTTTTTACCGAAACGTCGATATCTTTTTCAGTAATGATTCCGTTTTTAACAGCTGTGATTAATGCTTTATAGGCATCAGTACCACAATCCAAGTCCGTTCCATGGAAAACAGCATCAGCAGCGGCACTTGCGGCATCTTTATGAGTTTTATGGTTTTTGAAAAAATCATCTATGGCCCAACAGTCTGAAGTCACATATCCGGTAAATTTCCATTTCTTCCTAAGAATATCGGTCATCAGTAAATCACTTCCGCAACATGGCTGACCCTGAAATGCATTATAAGCACACATCACCCCAGCCACATTCGATTTTGTAACCAATTTTTCAAAGGCAGGGAGATAGGTATCCCAAAGATCAAATGCACTTACATCGGCATTAAATACATGGCGAAGGGGTTCCGGTCCGCTGTGTACTGCATAGTGTTTGGCGCACGCCGCCGCCTTGAGGTACTTGGGATCATCGCCCTGCAGTCCGCGAACAAAAGCGTCACCCAGCATTGCCGTTAAATACGGGTCCTCGCCATAAGTTTCCTGGCCACGTCCCCATCTCGGATCTCTGAAGATATTGATGTTCGGCGTCCAGTAAGTTAATCCGAGATAACGCTCATTGGTACGGCCAAGCGCAAGTGCTTTATTGTAGATCGCACGCCCCTCAAGTGCTGAATAATCTGCCATCTGTAAAAGCGCTGCCGGATCAAACGTTGCCGCCATAGCAATCGCCTGAGGATAAACAGTTACTTTAAATGGTGTACGGGCTACGCCATGTAGTGTTTCATTCCACCAATCGTATGCCGGTATCTTGAATCTTGGGATCGCTGGCGCGGAATTTAGCATCTGAAACACCTTTTCCTCCAGCGTTAGCCTGGATACCAAATCGTCCACCCTTTGCTCGAAAGACAGGTTATAATTTTCAAAAGGATATTGTTGTGCCTTAACCGAAGTAATTGCTGTAAACAATAAAACTGCAGTAAAAATCTTAAAAAAGTTTGTTAAGCGCATATATTTGGTTGGTTGTTTCAATGGGTTTACTCATTTTTACCAGCACCATTTAGATTTATGAACTGATTAAACTTAAGTGCTGTTATATATTATAGGTGTTAAAAATTGATAACTTCATAGAAAGCCTTTTTAGGCTTCAAATCTGCATCAAACAATAAGGGGTAGTTTTTCCTTCCCCGACCATCTAACCAGGTGTATCGGTCTGAAAGGTTCCAGAAGGTTACCCCGGTTATATTTTTTCTGTATTTTCTAAGCACATCAAAAATCATTTTATATTGCTCAAGTTGACGGGATTCCATCTCAGCTGTAAAAGGTGCTTTTTCCCGGTTAGCTGCGGTGGAAATGATCCTACCACCCTGACTGCCGCTATACACCGAAACATCGAGTTCCGTAATTTGCACCTCCAGACCAAGACTGGCAAATAATGAAATCGACTTTTCCAGTTCCTCCCGGCTCGGATGGCTTACAGACCAGTGTCCCTGCAAACCTACGCCATGAATTGGCACACCTTTAGCCAGCAAACCTTTAAGCATCTTGTAAATTTTATCTCTTTTTTTAGGTTGTTCTGTATTATAATCATTATAAAATAACTTTGCTTTAGGATCTGCTTTATGGGCATAACGGAAGGCCATTTCCACGAAATTCTCGCCGGCGATTTTATAAAGCGGGGTGTTGCGGAAATAAGCTGAATCGTCATCAATCACTTCGTTTACCACATCCCAGGCGTAAACGTCTTTCTTATAATGATCAACAACAGTGCTGATGTGTTGCTGAAGCCGCTTCATAAGCAACTTCTTTGATATTTCATTTCCCTGATCATCTTTGAAAAGCCAGCGTGGTGTTTGCGTATGCCATACCAGGCAATGCCCTCTCATTTTTAAATGGTTTCTTTTGGCGAAAGCTGCAATAGAATCCCCGATTTTCCAGTTATATTCATTTTCCAACGGATGAATCGGCCCCATTTTCATCCCGTTTTCAGCTGTAACGCTGTTAAACTGATTGATGATGAGGTCACTGTTTTTACCATTAAGATCAAATTGAGTAACCGCGACCCCAATTGGAAAGAAATTTTTATAATAATCTTTGAGCCCATTTGATTCCTCCGCAAAGGGTTTAAAAGCTGATAGGAAGGCATAAAAAGTCATCAGGAGTGCAAAGCCCGTGAGGATCACAAATTTTTTAGTCATATTTGGTTATTTTCTCTTCGCAAATTCGCCAGATTTTAATTTTTGCGGGTGTTCATATCGCTAAAATTTGAGTAAAAATGTTCTTAAAAGCTAAACTGAAGCCTAGAACTATTTTTGCCCCTTTCATTGTCAGTTCTTCGGATAAGGCAGTTTGGTTGGATAATTGAACATTTGTTGCCACAATTTTTACATTTAACTTCCTTTCCCTCGGATAATCATTCTATTTTAGCAGAAGTTCTGTAGCCAAACAAGATAAAGGCCTTGCGGAACTAGCCAGATATAACATTTTTCGCAACAAGGAACTCCGGTTCATTTGTTACAATAAACATCATATGAGCAACAACTTTTTAAGGCATCAGCCTGCAATCTTGAATGAAAAATGTACATTCCAAATTTCAGCGTTATTTAAAACGATTGTTCCATCATTTTTATACCCTAAGAATACGATAATCAAAAGTTCATCACTAAATAAAACAAAAGCTGATTACAATAAAACATCTGTAACTGTACCAGCGATTATTTATTCTTGTTGCAACATATCAAAGTCTTGGATTCACCATGGCATCGCTAAGCCAAACATCGTAAAGATTCTCTTGTGTTCACTATTACTATATTTTGCCTGTACTGGGCTAGTTCAGGCCCAGCAGCCAAACCTGAATTTTACTTCCTTGCAAATTAAAGACGGTCTGTCTTCAAATACGGTTAACGCAATAGTTAAAGACCATTTCGGCTTAATGTGGTTCGGAACCGAAGACGGCCTCAACAAATATGATGGGAGTAATTTCACGGTTTACCGCTTCAAAGCCGATGACCCATCTGGTTTGCAGGCCAATGACATCAGGGCGCTACATGAGGATAAGTTTGGAAATCTATGGATTGGCACATCCGGTGGTTCATTAAGTCTGTTCGATCGAAAAAAAGATACCTTTGTCACTTTTCCTGCGAAAGTTGCAGGGGGCTTAAGCAGCGATATCATTCTTTCCATTACCAGTGACTACCGTGGCAAAATCTGGGTAGCGACTTATAATGGTGTTGATGAAATCGATCCTGAAACAAAAAAGATTAAAAATCATATCAACCAGTCTGCCCAAAGAGGAAATACGTCTCTGCTATCTTTTAACTGTTTGTTTGAGGATAGCAAACGTCGCATGTGGATTGGTTCTACTGATGGCGTGTATTTATATAACAGGAAAAATAATAAGTTCAACATCTATAGGCATAACCCGCAGGATCTCTCCTCAGTGAGTGAAAATCATATTTCCGCGATTGCGGAAGATCAATCAGGCGATATATGGTTTGGGACAAACAACAGTGGCCTGTGTAAAATGCTTCCTGGAGAAAAAAAATTCAAATTGTACTCCAGTAAAGTGGGGGATAATAGTAGTCTGACTAATAACAGTATCAGGAGTTTAGCGATAGACAAGAACAATCATCTGTGGGTCGGCACCGAAGATGGCTTGAATATTATTGATATTCAAAGTGAATCCATTTGGCATTATAAACCAAATTCAAGAAGCAGCTACAGCCTGACAGGCAAGGCAATCAGTTGCATTTATATAGATGATCAGGGTATTTACTGGCTTGGACCATTTCATGGCGGTATTAGTAAGTATGATACAAATTTGAACCTGTTTAATCTTAAACAAAGTAATATTCTGGACAAGAATGGATTGAGCGCTTCGGTGGTGACTTCATTTGCACCCTACAACGACCAGATTTTTGTCGGAACTGATGGTGGAGGCCTTAATCTTTTTAATCCCCGCACGGCGCTGGTGGAGCGGTTCAGTACGGCATTAAGCAATGGCATGAACCTCAATAATCTCTCCATCATGACCTTAGCTGTTACCAGAAATCATAAACTTTATATTGGAACTTATTCCAATGGATTGGTCATCAAAGATTTGCTGAGAAATGAGATCAAGCAAATCAAGAAAAACGAAAAAGGAGATGGCTTAAATTCCAACGATATATTTTCCATCAAAGAAGATAGTAAGGGGCGAATATGGGTTGGTACCAATGGTGGCGGGATAAACCTGATGGATGCCACTAATAAGGTAATAGTGCGGTATCGCAAAAATCCGGTTTTGACAAACGATCAAGATTTTCCCGGTAATAATTTTATTCGCTTTATTGAGGAGGACAACAGCGGTAATATCTGGATAGGTACTTATGGTTCTGGTATTTCGATATTTAATCCTGCTACAGCTAAATTTTCGGTGCTGAATAAAGCAAGGAATAAATTGCCAAATGATTTAACGCTTTCAGTGCTAAAAGACCATAAAGGAAATTTATGGGTAGGTACATTTAGTGGTGGCTTAAGTTTGTTCGATCGTCAAAAAAACAGCTTTCTAAATTTTTCAGAAGATGCTGGTTTGAATAATTCTACTGTTTATGCTATCGTAGAAGATGAACAGGGACAAATTTGGGTGAGTACTAATAAAGGCATCAGTTGCTTTGATCAAAAATCAAAGCGATTTACCAATTATACCGTGTACAATGGTGTTCAAAATAATAATTTTGTCCGCGGGGCGGGGATTAGAACAGCAGAAGGAGAGGTTTATTTCGGGGGGGCTGATGGTTTTAATTATTTCAATCCCAAATATTTCAAGAAAAATAAGAGTATTCCCTCTGTTCTGTTAACAGATTTGAAAATCGCCAATATATCAGTAATTCCAAGTGTTGATGGTGCCATAAAGGAGCAAATTTCTATTGCAAAAGATATATACCTTGATTTTAAACAGAACTTTACGTTAAGTTATGTAAGCGTTAATTACACCTCGCCGGAAGATAATCAGTATGCTTATAAATTGGAAGGTTTTGATAAGGACTGGATCCATGTTGGTTCTGCCAAGTCTGTATCCTACACAAACCTCGATCCCGGCGATTACGTTTTCCGTGTAAAGGCGAACAATAATGATGGCCTCCGGGAAGACTCGGAAACTTCGGTTAGGATCCATGTTCGTCCTCCTTTCTGGCGCAGTATTTACGCTTACGTTTTTTATCTCACCTCCATCGTTGGCGCAATCCTTTACCTTCGCCATAGAGGCATCGAAAAGCTTAAAAGAAATTTTGCGCAGGTACAGGAAAAAATGAGGGCCGAGCAATTGTTGGAGCAGCAACGAATTGAAGCAGAGCAATTGAGGGCACTTGATAAGCTTAAAATTAAATTTCTTACCAATTTAAGTCATGAATTCAGGACCCCACTTTCCTTAATTATCGGCCCAATTGATAGACTTGTTGCTGAACATAGTGAGGAGCAGATCACAAGTCCCTTATTGATGATTAAGAGAAATACCAGAAGACTACTCAATCTGGTTAATCAAATTCTTGATTTCAGAAAGATTGAGGATAAAGAACTTAAGCTCAATGCCGTAGAAACAGATATGGTTGCCTTTGTTAAAGAGGTGCTGGAATCCTTTAACGATTTGAGCGAACGCAAGCAGATACAATTGGTGTTCAAAAGTCAGTTTCGGTATTTTAAGGTACCTTTTGATCAGGATAAAATCGAGCGTGTGCTTTTTAACCTGCTTTCAAATGCTTTTAAATTCACACCAACGGGTGGAGATATTTCCGTTGAGCTGGAGCAGATTGCCCCTGTAGATCAGTCGGAGGCCTCTATATTGGTAATCAAAGTGGCTGATACCGGAATTGGAATGTCGGAAAAGGATCTCAAACAGATTTTCAACCGGTTTTTTCAGGCAGATGGTATTGCGCCAATTCTGAATCAGGGAAGCGGAATTGGACTATCCATCGCACAGGAATTCGTTAAACTTCATGGCGGAGAGATTTCAGTGAGGAGCGAAAAAGGAGAAGGCAGCGTTTTCTCCATCACTATCCCATTCTCCAACGTGGATTCCGGAGAGGAGTTGCTGATTGATTTTTCCGGAGTGCCGGATCATGTTTCGTCGGAGGAAATCGAGCCTGCGATGGATCAGTCAAATACAGAAATGCCCACCATCTTACTCGTAGAAGATAACGAGGATTTTCGGGCATATCTCCGGGATGGATTGCGCCAGTTTTATAAGATTTATGAGGCAGCCAATGGGCAGGAAGGCTGGCAAAAAGCACTATCCAATCATCCCCAGATTATAGTGAGCGATATCAACATGCCTTACATGAGTGGGATTGAACTTTGCAAAAAGGTCAAGACTGATAAAAGGACCAACCACATTCCAATTATCTTATTGACCGCCCTTACCGGAGAAGAGCAGCAGCTTAAGGGGTTGGAAACAGGGGCCAATGATTACCTCAGCAAACCTTTCAACTTTGAGATCCTGAATGCGAAAATTAAAAACCTGCTTTCGTTAAACAAAAGGCTTCGCGATACTTATACCAAACAAATAAAAGTCCAGGCACCTGAAGTGGTCATCGAGTCTCACAGTGACAGGCTATTGAATAAAATTGCATTTTATATTGATGAGAACCTCAACAATCCAAAGCTATCCGTTGAAGATCTTAGCCGGCATGTAGGAATGAGCCGGGGATCGCTATACCACAAAATCCTGGAACTGACAGGCCTTTCGCCTGTGGAATACATCCGATCAGTAAAATTGGAGAAAGCAAAGGTGCTACTGGAAAAAAGCGATCTGAATGTATCTCAGATAGCATACATGGTCGGTTTCGCCACGCCGAATTATTTTGCAAAATCTTTCAAGTTAAAGTTTAATATGCAGCCCTCAGAATATATCAATCTTAAAAGGAAGGCAGATGCCCGATAATCCACTGGAAGAACTAATGGGCTATCAATCTCATACAGTTGAACATTTTTAATGCAATTTTATCCAAATCTTCTTACCCTGCCGCTGCAAAGCAGATAGCTTTGCAAGATGAAATATAACCAGTTACGATGAAACAAATTAGACATTCATTACTTTTCTTTTGCTTTGTTTTGAGCATCAGCTTAAGTGCCAAAGCGCAGATCACGTTACCCAGTATCATTTCTGATGGCATGATTTTGCAAAGAGATATTCCATTAAAGATTTGGGGATGGGCTGCGCCAGGTGAGCAGGTAACATTGCTTTTTAATGGACGGAAATTACATACCACTGCTGGCACAGATAAACGTTGGCAAATCAGTTTGCCTCCTGTGAAGGCCGGAGGACCTTACCGAATGGAGTTCTCAGCAACAAATAGTGTTGTACTCAACGATATATTATTTGGTGATGTATGGCTTTGCGCCGGACAGTCTAATATGGTGCACCAGCTGAAAATTCATAACATTACCTATGCTAAGGATATTGCTTCAGCTAACTTTATGCAGATCAGGCAATTCTGGGTGCCAACGGCAACTGATTTGAAAGGCCCTTCAAAAGACTTGCCTAATAGTGAATGGAAATCTGCTACGAAAGAAGCGATTAATGATTTTTCAGCAGTAGCTTACTTTTTCGCACGTAAAATATACCAGGAACAGCAAATTCCTATTGGAATTATTAACTCAAGTGTTGGCGGCACAACAATAGAGGCCTGGACAGGAGCGGAAGGATTGAGGAAATTTGATGATTACCAACGCCTGATTGAACGCAATAAAGACACTGCAGAAGTAAACAGGATCAATGCCGCAGCACGTGCAGGTCAGTCGCAACCCATCGCAATTGCAGATAAAGGTTTAACCGAACCAGTAAAATGGTTTGATCCGCAATACGTGCCTAAAGGCTGGAGAAATTTTTATATGCCGGGATATTGGGAAGACCAGGGTATTCGGGATCTCGACGGTGTGGTTTGGTTTAGGAAAGAGATACAGGTGCCAGCGGAAATGACCGGAGTACCGGCATTTTTTCAACTGGGCAGAATCATTGATGCAGATCGGCTGTATGTTAACGGTGTTCTGGTAGGTTCAACTGGTTATCAATACCCTCAAAGAAGATATACTGTTGCAGCGGGCGTACTAAAAACTGGTAAAAATGTTTTGGTTATTCGCATTGAAAATACAGGTGGTAAAGGTGGTTTTGTTCCAGATAAGCCTTATTCAATAACGGCCAATAATCAAACACTTGATTTGAAAGGCGAATGGCTTTACAAGGTGGGCGCCACGTACCGTCCAACATTTAAAACCGGGCCATCTCCAATTCAGGAACAGGCTCAACCTACCGCACTTTTTAACGCGATGATCGCCCCGATAAATCAGTATGGTTTAAAGGGTGTGTTATGGTATCAGGGAGAAAGTAATGTTGGCAATGCCATGGCTTATAAAAAGCTTTTACCCGGATTAATTGAAGATTGGAGAAGACAGTTTCAGCACCCGAAGCTTCCCTTCTACTATGTTCAATTGCCGAATTATGGTGATACCAGGTATCAGCCAGGAGAAAGCGGCTGGGCCATGTTAAGAGA
>Ga0308164_10004047_pt1 | contig 12728 bp, 8 predicted proteins | sample PhyTR2_FD_201031 | JGI IMG/M metagenome (GOLD analysis project Ga0308164, IMG submission 201031) | Phyllosphere microbial communities from UC Gill Tract Community Farm, Albany, California, United States - DLSLT.R2 | ecosystem: Host-associated > Plants > Phyllosphere > Unclassified | place: USA... | reverse complement strand
AACTTCACCCTGGACAAGGTCGATTGGGAAAAACAGTACACCAAGGACACGGAAAAAAACCTGCGTCTGGACCTGGCCCGCGACTACGACTTCAGCGGCTATGCCTCGCAATTCAAGCTCGGTGGCAAAGTCAGTCGACGCGACAAGACCAATGACCTGGAAGTCTGGAAATATCAGGACTTCGGCGATCAGGGCATCAGTGACAATCAACTGAGCCTGACGCAATTTCAGAAGGGCAACATCGATTACCGGCTGGACAACTTCGGCAGCGGCATCAGTCCCGGCGCAGTCAAGGGGCTGATCGGCGGCCTGGATGCAGCGACTGCTTTCGACCCGGCTGAATCCCGCGCCAACGACTTCGACATCAGCGAAGACATCAACGCCGGGTACTTCATGAACACGCTGGATGTCGACAAGTGGCGCTTCATCGCCGGGCTGCGCTACGAAGGCACCGAGATGAACGCCAAGGGCACCGGCGTGCGCGACGGGCAGTTCGAAACCAGCGACACCGAGCGCCGTTATCACCACTGGTTGCCCGGCCTGCATGCCCGTTATCAGGTGGACAAGAACACTCAGGTGCGAGCAGCCTGGACCAAGACCGTGGTGCGCCCGACCTTCGGACAACTGGCGCCGGGTTTCGTGATCGATGACGACGAGGCGTCGTTTGGCAATCCGCAACTCAAGCCGCTGGAATCCAGCAACCTGGACCTGGGTATCGAGCACTTCATGGGTCGGGCCGGAACGGTGTCGGCGTTCGTGTTCTACAAGGACATTCAGAACTTCGTCTACAACACGGACCTTGCCGGTACCGGCCAGTGGGCGAACTTCTCCGAAGCCAACACCTTCGCCAACGGCGACAAGGCCAAGCTGTACGGGCTGGAGTTGGCGTACTCGCAGAAACTCGACTGGTTGCCTGCACCCTGGAACGGTTTGCTGCTCGGCGCAAACGCGACCCTGAGCCGTTCCGATGCGAGCATCAACGGTTTCGACCAGAGCACCGGCACAAACCGCAAGCGCGATATCGACCTGCCGAGCCAGTCGAAAACCGTTGGTAACGTGATGCTCGGCTGGGAGAACGACAAGCTCAGTCTGCGTCTGTCGGCCAACTACAAATCGGCCTATCTCTACGAACTGGCCGCCATTGGCGACAAGGATCACGACCAGTACGTCGATGCGCAGACCTTCGTCGATTTCAGCGCCCGCTACTCGCTGACCAAGAACCTCAAGGTCAGTTTCGAGGCGCAGAACCTCACCGACCAGCCGTATTTCGTCTACAGCGGCCACCGCGCTTACAACGGCCAGTACGAAGAGTACGGCCCGACGTACAAGGTCGGCCTGACCTTTACCCACTTCTGATCCATTCGGCCGCGCCGTTGCGGCGGCGCAGCCATGCGGGCTCATTCAAGGATTCGACCGTTGATGATGATTTCGGTGTTACCCAAAACCCTTTGCCTGACATTGCTCTCGGGCCTGATGGCCGCCGTTGCGCAGGCCTCGCCACCGCTGGACCTGAACCTGACGCGCTGGGCCGAAAACGAACCCTTCAAGGCGCAGTCGCTGACCTTTCTGCCCGGCAGCGACGGTACGCAGCGTCTGGCGGCGAGTGTAAAAAGCGGTCTGCTGATGCTCGACGCGCAGGGAAAGCAACTGGCGCAATTGCCCGGTTCCTTCCAGGGTCTGGACAGCCGCGCCTCGGGCTCGCAAGTGCTGGTGGCGACGCTGGACAATGCTCGGCAGCAGGCCATGCTCACACGGCTCGATGCTGGCAGGCACAGTTGGTCGAAGCCTGTGTATGTGCCGGTCCGCGACTATTCGGTCGCCGGTCTGTGCCTGTACCGCGACGAGGCCAGCAACCTGTTTGTGTTTCTGGTCGGCGAGGAGGGCAAGGGCGAACAGTGGCTGGTTGGGTCGGGCGATCAGCTCAGTGATACGCCGCGTCTGGTGCGCAATCTGCCGCTGCCGCCCAATGCCGAGTTCTGTCAGGTCGACGACGCTGCGCATCAGTTGTACGTCAATGAGCAGAATATCGGCTGGTGGGCTTATCCGGCGCATCCGGAGGCCCATGTCGCGCGCCAGCCTGTGGCGTTGCGTGAGCCGTTCGGCGATGTGAAACAGGCCGCAGGCACCATGGCGATCGTACCTGGCGGCCTGCTGGCGCTGGACCCCAAAGGCAAGGCGCTGCACCTCTATCAACAGCAGGCGCAGGGCTGGATGTCGGCGGGTGAACTGTCGCTGATGAACCTGAAAAAGCCCGAAGGGCTGTCGGTGAATCAGGGCAAGGAAGGCCTGCAACTGCTGGTCAATGACAACGACGGCGAGCGCTTGTATCAGGGCGCTCTGGGCTGGACGCCGACACCGGTTTCCGTGGAGGCAGCCTTGCCCGGCGTGTTGCCGCTCGCGCAGACCCAGCCGGTCGCACGCCAGGGTGATGCCGCCGACGACCCGGCGATCTGGGTGAACCCAGAGAAACCGGCGCTGAGCCGTGTGTTGGGCACCAACAAGAAACAGGGCCTGCTGGTGTATGACCTCAACGGCAAACAGCTGCAATCACTGCCGGTGGGCCGCTTGAACAATGTCGATGTGCGCCCCGGCTTCATGCTGGGCAAGCGCAATATCGATCTGGCGGTGGCCAGCAACCGTGATCGCAACAGCCTGAGCCTGTTCAGCATCGACCGCGCGACCGGCGAACTGCGTGAAGCGGGCGAGATCCCGACTCCATTGGCGGAAATCTACGGCGTTTGTCTGTTCAAGCCTGCCAGTGGCGAGCTGTACGCCTTCGCCAACGGCAAGGACGGCAGCTTTCTGCAGTACCGCCTGAGTGCGACGAACGGCAAGGCGCAGGGCGAGCTGGTGCGTCGTTTCAAGGTCGAGACCCAGCCTGAAGGTTGCGTGGCGGATGACCAGCGTCAGCGCCTGTTTCTCGGTGAGGAAGACGTCGGCGTCTGGGAAGTGGATGCCCGCGCCGACCAGCCGGCAACCCTGTCCAGCGTAATCAAGGTGGGTGATGTGCTGCACGCCGATGTCGAGGGGCTGGCGTTCTACCAAAGCGAACAGCACGACTATCTGGTGATGTCCAGTCAGGGCAATGACAGCTACGTGGTGGTCGATGCCGAGCCGCCGTATGCGCTGCGCGGTGCGTTTCGGGTCGGGCTCAATGCCCAGGCCGGGATCGACGGCAGCTCCGAAACCGACGGCATCGAAGTGACGTCGACCAACCTGGGCGGTGCCTGGAGCCGCGGCATGCTGGTGGTGCAGGACGGTCGCAAGCGCATGCCCGAGCAGGCGCAGAACTTCAAATTCGTCCCTTGGGCCGATGTGGCGAAAACCCTGTCGCTGCCGTAAGTCGTTTGTCATCGAACGGTGATAGACAGTCGATTCATCCCGCGTGCCGACCGCAACCGGACGGCACTGCAAGACGAGGAAAGACCGATGCACGCAACCCTGGAACACATGACCCTGTGGAGTCTGATCAGCGACGCCAGTCTGCTGGTCAAGGCGGTGATGCTGACCTTGCTGATGGCGTCGCTGCTCAGCTGGTACCTGATCGTTCAGCGCAGCCTCGCGTTGCGCCATTACGAGCGCACGCTGGACCATTTTCAAACGCGTTTCCGCAGCGAAACCGACCTGGCGCCGCTGTATGCCGAGCAGGATCAGGACGATGGCGTCGGGCAGGTGTTTCGCGCCGGTTACGCTGAATACGTACAGCTCAAACAGCGCCCCGGAGCCGAGCCGGAAGCGGTGTTGTCCGGTGTCGAGCGTTCATTGCAGGTGGCAATCAGCGAGCAGGAATTGCAACTGGAAAAAGGCCTGCAATTTCTCGCCACGGTCGGGTCGGTCAGCCCTTACATCGGCCTGTTCGGCACGGTCTGGGGGATTATGAATGCCTTCATCGGCCTGTCGCAGGTGCAGCAAGCCACGCTGTCCACCGTCGCGCCCGGCATCGCTGAAGCCCTGATCGCGACCGCGATCGGCCTGTTCGCGGCGATTCCTGCCGTCATCGCCTACAACCGCTTTGCCGCGCGTGGCCATACGCTTTCAGCTCGTTACTACAGCTTCGGCAACGAATTGCAGGTGCGTCTGAACCGCATTCTGCAGACCACGCCACGCACCATGGCCGCTGCGGCCTGAGGACTTGCCATGCTGGTCAAACCGCAACGCAAACACGGCCCGAAAGCCGAAATGAACGTGGTGCCCTACATCGACGTGATGCTGGTGCTGCTGGTGATCTTCATGGTCACGGCGCCGATGCTCACCCAGGGCGTAAAGATCGAGCTGCCCAAGGTCGCGAGCGAGGCACTTGCCAGCGATACCAAACAGCGCATCGTGACCTTGTCGGTCAAGGCGGAAGGTGGCTACTACTGGAATCTGGGCGACACCGTCGACACCCATGCGCAGACCGACACTGCCGCCAGCCTTGAAGACATGCAGGGACGTGTCGCGCAACTGGTGGCCGAGCGTCCGGACACCCAGGTATTCATTCGCGCCGATGACAAGGCCGATTACGGGCGTGTGGTCGCTGCCATGGCGGCCTTGCAGCACAGTGGTGTCACGCAGTTGGGGTTGGTGACCGAGGCGCCGCAATGACTGCCATGGCCCTCCCTTACACCCAGGCGCCCGCCCAGGCCCTGAACCGGCCACGGCTGCGCAGCCACGGACTGGCTGCGGCGTTTGCAGTGGCCTTGCATGTTATCGTGCTGGCCGCACTGATGCAGGGTTGGGTCGCCGAGCAAAAACTGCCTGAGCCGGTGAGAACCCTGACCACTCAGTTACTGATTCTGCCGCCTGCATCTGCGCCTGTCGCGCCATCACCGGAGGCGGTTGTCGAGCCTGTTCAGGCGGCGGCGCCTGCGCCTGCGCCCGAGCCTGCGCCGGTCGTGAAGCCAGTCGAAGCTCCTGCGCCGCAGCCGGACACTCAGCGTCAGGCGCGGCAGATCGAACAGGCAGCCCTGGCGCGCAAGCGGGTCGAGGAGCAGAAGCGCGAATTTGATCAGCGCCGCAGCGAAGAGCAGAAGAGGGCGCTCGATCAGCAGAAACAGGCCGAGCAGCAAAGGCTGCAGGACCAGCAGCGCCTCGCCGAGCAGCAACGTCTGCAAGCCGAACAGGCCCGGCAGTCCGCTGACCGCGCTCGCTCGTCACAACAGGCGGCTGCTGCCGACAACAGTCAGTATCAGCCCCTGAGCAAGGAAGCCCCTGACTACCCCGAACGTGCGCTGGACAAAGGCATCGAAGGCGACTGCACCGTGGTCTACGACGTCTCGCCCCAGGGCCGCGTCGTCAACCCGCAAGTGCAGGGCACCTGTCATCCACTGTTCATGCGCCCGTCAGTCGCCGCTGCCGAAACGTTTCGCTATCAGCCACGCATCGTCGACGGCAAACCGGTGACGGTGTCCGGGGTGAAAAACACGTTTCATTATCGGATCAGCTCTAGATAAATTGTAGGTTGAAATTTCAGATTGGTTATGTTTGGTTGCGATTTTCATGATTGAATTAATAGCCGGTCTTTTGCTGATCTATCGTTTCTGGTTTTCTATTATATGAATTGGTACGGTGTGCGCAGTGCGCCGTCAACTAAATGTAGGCGCACGCCTGTCATGTGTTCAGGGTTAAAGTTTAACCTTTTCTTAATAGGTCTAGTTCATCTTTATAGTCTAGTGGAGCTTCGTATAATTGGTGATAGCCTCTTCCAACTGCCCCCATGAACTGAGTGAGCCTTGGAGGTTTGGTTCCTACATTTATTATGTGGTCTGTAGCAATTCCAGGGTAGGGATCGATATATACGATTTCGTCAATTCCAAGCTGATATGCTTTTTTCGCGCAAAGCTCGCAAGGGCTTGCTGTTGAAAATAATTTTCCGCCCGTTATTCCGGATCCACCATATTTTGCAATTTGTAAAAAAGCATTTTCTTCAGCATGTAAGGACCTTGTATGAACTTGATTTCCAGATTTTCCAGCGTTCTTGGGAAGAGAGTTGTGTATGTCTTTAAAGCAGTAAGAGAGTGGTTTTCCTTTTATGGAGTTTAGGTTTCTCAACGTGATTAGTTGCTTCTGGGCGCCTTCTCTGAATTCAACGTCGTTTCGTTCGTATTGGCTGTATGTGACCGGGTCAAATGACGTATCTAGCTCTTCAAGGTTTCTCAGGCTGCATGGGACTTGGCCCTTGGCTACGTCATTCCAACCTACGGATTTAATAGAGTAGTCTGCTTCCGTTACTACGGCACCTACTTTTCTGGAGATACACCCTGAATTGCTTTTGGCTGTGTGTGCTACCTGCATAACTCTCTCCATAGGAGTAGGAGTTATAATTCCGGGGTGTAGGATTAATGTGATATACCAAGCTAGTTGTGCTTTTAGAATGTTATGATTTCCAAGTTCGTTTCTTGGATTGAATATGTGAATGTCTGACGCTTGTATACATGCCTTTACATTTTGGCTTATGAATTCCGAGTGTCTTTGAGTTGTTTTTCCAGACTCTTTTTCGTCAAGAGAATCTAACTCCTTGGAGGAAAACTTGTGCACGCTTTGAAGGTATTTCTTTCTATCTTCTGTAGGCGTGTTTATAGACATTAGATAGAAGGCTGAGTATCTATCTCTGAAAAAACGAGCTTCGTAAGGATTTCGAATAGCATCAATTACTATCAAAGCATTTTTTTGTGTTTTTCTTATTATTTTTATTACCCTGTTTATGGTTTCGGGCAAGTGAAAAACGCTGTTTGGGTTGTCTTTGTCGGGGTTTAAGTCTGATGATACTTTTCCTGTTCGCCTTATGGAGTTGCCAGCCGCTTGGTATACAGCTACATAAAGATCGTTGCTTATGTTTTGAAGTTCGTTTTTAAAGTCTCTGGTGAATTTTCTGATTAGAATCATAAATCTTATAAAACTTTTTTCTTCCTTTTCTCCAATATCCTTTATTGATCTCTCATGATTTATCAGTATTTCAATAAGATTTTTGAAATTGCTTTTTATTAAGTTGTTGGAGAATGAGCCGGAAAGTAATGTTGCGCTTAAATTGCTTTCGTTAATTTGCTCGCTGGAATGCTCTTTAATGAAGTCGAATACTGAGTCTATTTCTTTTGTTAAAATATAAGCTGATATTAGATCGCTAACTTTTATGGAGAAAAAAGCTTTTTTATTTGTGTCGTAGTATTTTTTTATTACAGAGTATCTTCTTTCATTAAGGTCTTCAAAAAAAGCCTTTCCGTTGTAAGTTATTTCTTTTAGTTCGGGGGTGTTTTGATTGCCGCTCTCTAGTATCGTTGCCGCAGTAGTGCATCCTGATCCTGTCCTCCCAGTGAGACCGATTACAGCAAATTTGTTACGTTCAAGAAAAACTTTTGAAATCATTTCATCGTTGTAGTTCAAAGCAGCATCCCTCGCCAACCCGCGCAATTTCAAGTTTGAGGCTTATCCCCATCATCCTTGGCAGGTAAAATAAACTACTATGGTGGCGCTGCGATATCAAGATTTTTTTGAATGGAATTTTTTGTTTTTAGAATTGGTTCGATATTGTATTTGAAAGCCTATATGTTTTGGTGGATAAAGATGGGGATATTGTTTTTTGGTCGGATAATGCTCCATCGTTCCGGTTGAGAATAAGAATGTTAAATGAGAGCGTGCAGTGGCTTCTCGTTTTATGGCTTTGGCGATTTGATTTCCGAGGTTTGGAAGTTTTATAGTATGTTGTTGAAGGTGAGAAATAAGCCTGACGTCAAGCGTGTCAGGCTTATTCTTACAATCAACTCACCTTGAAGCGCCTTACCAGTGCAATCAACCGGGTATTGGACTCGGCCAGCGCCGCGGTGCTGCGTTCGTTGCTGGAGCCGCCTTCCACCAGTTCCTCGACGATGTGTTTCACCGCGATGATGTTGCGGCTGATTTCTTCGGACACCGCGCTCTGCTCTTCGGCAGCCGTGGCGATCTGGGTGCTCAGGTCGTTGATGCGCAGGACCGAACTGGTCATGTCGTCGAGCCCGGCGGTCACGGCCGTGGTCTTGCCCGCAGTGGCCTGGCAGCTCTGACGGGTTTTTTCCATGGCCGCGACGGCAGCGCTGACGCCTTGCTGCAGGCTGTTGAGCATCTCGTTGATTTCCGAGGTGCTGGCCTGCGTACGGGCGGCGAGGGCGCGGACTTCGTCGGCAACAACTGCGAAGCCACGGCCCTGTTCACCGGCGCGTGCGGCCTCGATGGCGGCGTTGAGCGCCAGCAGGTTGGTCTGCCCGGCGATTTCACCGATCACTGCCAGCACGGCGTTGATCCGCTTGGCGTCCTGCTCCATCGACTGCACCTTGCTGGTGGCCGAATCCACTTCGCTGATCAGCGCGTTCACGCTATCCGATGCGTCGGATACCACGGTCTTGGAGACCTGCGCATTCTCGTTGGCCGATTGCGTGAAGCTGGCGGTCTGGGCAGCACTGCGCGCCACTTCATCGGCCGTGGAGGACATCTCGGTGATTGCGGTCACCGCCTGATCGGTCTCGTTGGCATGGCGCACCAGAATCGCGTTGGTCGTGCCGGCCTGACTGCGCAGTTGCTCGATGCCCATGGCGATGTCGCTGGTGGACGTGCTGACGTCAACCATCATGCGTTGCAGGTAAGCAATGAAGCGGTTGACCGATTCGCCCACCTGATCAACCTCATCCTGGCCTTTCACCGCAATACGACGGGTCAGGTCAGCGTCACCGGCCGACAGCGTATCGATATTGGTCTTGAGCACGGTGAGGCGTTTCATCAGCGTGCCGAGGGCAACGATCATCAGCACGAGCAGGACCAGCACCATCGGAATCTGCAGCCAGGCCAGGGTCTTGAGGACCGTCTCGCTCTGGGTCTTCAGCAGTGCTGTGTTCTGCGACACGGCCAGCAGCCAGGGCGTGCCTGCGACCGGCATCAGGAACAGGGTCGATTCTTCGCCGTCACTGTTGTCGTAGGTCAGGCGGGTGGTGCCGCTGCTCTTGAGGGCGAGGGCCGATTTGATGCCGTTGATGAACGGCGACTGCCCTGCCAGTTCGGAAATGTTGCGCAGCACGATCTTGTCGTTGCTGCCCGGCACGTTGGAGAGGATCTTGCCATCGGCTTCGATGATCATGATCCGGCCGTTGACCTCACGCTCCTTGGCTTCGACCAACTGATTGAAAAAGCCCAGGGTCACGTCGATGGTCGATACGCCCCATGGGTTGCCATCCTTGGTGATTGCCATCGCGCAGTTGGTGCGCGGCTCGGGGCTCGCTGCGTCCTGATAGGCCGGAGCCCAGGCGCATTGACCGGCAGGCGAACTCAGGCCGCCCTTGTGCCAGCCCTGCTCGAAATAGTTGAGCGATTCTGGCGAGTTCCAGTGAGTGTTGACGATCAGCTTGCCGGAGGCATCGCGGTGATAAAAGGTGCTGTGCTTGGCGCGTCCGGGTGTACGTACTTCAGGCAACGGCCAGATACCGCCACCGAAGACTTTGGCTTCCCCGTACTGGTTGACCATGAACGGCAGCAACCGGTCGATGTCGTCGCTGGACAGCTGCGGCACGATCTCGGTGATCACTCGCGCCTGTGCCTGCACACGGGCCAGCTCGGTCTTGATCTCGTTACTGATGTCGGCTGCCTTGACGGTCAGCATGTTTTCATCGTTGGCCGTGAGCCTGGGCGTCACGAACTGATTGATCCCGTAAACAGTCAGGACAATGACCAGCGCCATGAATCCCATGAATGTAGCGGTGTAGCGTGCCTGAACGGTCTTGAGCGTGGCCATTATTCTTGTACCTGCGCGTGAGAGGGGGCTGTGTTGCCGAGGTGTCGGCATCGCGCGGCAATTCTTGAGAGGGTAAAAGCGCCACATTCCGGTCTTGCGATGGTCGGTCTGGTTATCTTTGGCGGTGCAGGGGCGGGTACAGGTTTATCGTGTCAGCACTTGCAGCCACGGTGTCCAGCTTTCGACATGTGCGCCGTGGGGTTGCGCCATGGCCTGCAAGGCGGCTTGCGGGTTGCGGGTGTCATAGACGCCAGTGATGCGCAGTTCGGCGAGCTGCGGGTCCTTGAGCCAGACCTTGCCGGGTAGATAGGGCTGCAGTTCGTCCACCATGTCGCCGAGGCGGGCGTTGTCTGCGATCAACTGGTTATTTCGCCAGGTGGCGACACGACTCGCGGGCTGGGCCAACAGTCGGGCCTGTCCACTGTAACGGTCGACATCCAGACGCTGCCCTGCGATCAGGCCGGGGTTGAGCAGGCGCTGACTGTCACGCTCACTGACCTTGACCGAACCATGCTGAACGGCCACTTCAATGGTGTTCGATTCCAGGTCCACGTTGAACGCGGTGCCGGTTACCGTGACATCGAGGCTCTGGACTTGAACATTGAACGGCTTGCTGCGATCGGGTGTGACGTCGAAGAAGGCTTGACCACGCAGTAGGCGGACTTCCCGGCGTGTGTCGGAAAAGTCCACGGCAATGGCGCTGTTGCGGTCCAGCGCTGCAAGGCTGCCGTCGGGCAGCCGGACGTCACGGCGCTCATTGCTGGCGGTGGCGAAGTCGGCCTGCAGTAAGGTTGTGAAGGTTGGGTTGAGGGTCAGCACCAGGCAGGCGGCGAGCGCGCCGCCAACCGCCCAGCTCAGGGTTCGGCGTCTCACAGGGCGCTTTTTGACCGGGGGTTGCGCAGTTGCAGCATCATGCGCGGACGGAATCGGCGGCCATTTGTGCGCCGTGGTAGGTGTGAGCTGGCCGGTCAATTGCCAGATACGCTCAGCCCTGCGCAGCGCCTCGGCGTTCTGCGGGTCGGCCTCTTCCCACTGGCGCATCTCATCGTGCAGCCGCGCATCGTCAGGTGCCTGTCGGGCACGCATCAACCATTCCAGAGCAATGTTCTGGAGGGCCTGGCGAGGTTCGGCTTGCGGCATGTCCGGCAAAGCTCCAGCGGCGGAAAAGGGGGGCAAGGGTCGCACAGGATCGCGCCCTTCAGCAAAAGACGGATGGCTGCAGGATTTTTTCAGATTCTTTTGAATGTTTTCGTCGCGCGGGTCAGTCATTGCCACGGTCCAGCCAGGCTGCGCAATGACTCAAGGCTTCATGCACCAGATGATGTGTCAACCCTACCGAAATACCCAGCGCACTGGCCACCTGTTGCAACGTGTAGCCGCCCAGGCGATGCATCTCGAAGGCCATGCGCGTGCGTTCCGGCAACCGGGCCAGCGCGTCGGCCACCTGTTTCAGCTCGTCCTGACCGACCACTTCCTGCTCGGGCGATGCCGTAACAGCTGGCAGTTCGGCCAGAAGGGCGTCGCTGTCGGGCTGTCGCTTTTCGGTGGCCATGCTGCGCGTGAGGTCCAGCGACAGATTGCGCACGATGCGATACAGGTAGCCAACCGGATTGTTGATCGAAAGACTCTGGTCGTCACGTCCGTTGAATCGCAGCCAGGCTTCCTGAACGACATCCTCGGCACGCGCACGGCAACCCACGATCGGTGTGGCGTAGTCCACCAGTGCCGAACGGTGCGCGAGATAGAGGTCGAGTTTGCTGGCGGACGAATCCACAGGGGATTGATGCTCGTTTCGTGGGGAAGAACCGATATGTCCTGCCCGGAAGCACGCATGCTACCCGTTTTCGATAATCGTTATCAAATGCGATCTGTAGTCGTTAACCTGGGCTCGCGGGCGCGGCATGTGCTGCGCCCGGGTTTCAAGGCTTCAAAAAATATAGTCGGTGGTCAGAAAGCTCGACTCGCGGTTGCGAATGATGTCGCTGACCAGCTGCTTGTTGCTCTCCTGAAATTTCGTCGCCACCAGCGTGCGGATCGAGAACACCCTTAACGCATCGTGAACCGACAGGGTGCCTTCTGCCGAATTCTTCCGTCCGTTGAAAGGGTATTTGTCCGGACCGCGCTGGCACTGGGCGTTGAGGTTGATCCGGCCGACCTGATTGGCGAACGCGTCCACCAGCCGTCCGACCTGCGCCGAGTCGTTGCCGAAAATGCTCAACTGCTGGCCGAAGTCGGAGTCCAGTACGTAATCGATCACGCTGTTCAGGTCGCGGTAAGGCACAACGGGGACAACCGGACCGAATTGTTCTTCGTGATAGACGCGCATTTCAGGTGTAACCGGATACAGCAGAGCAGGGTGGAAGAACGACTCGCTGACCAGCGCACCGTTGTTATTGATGATCTTTGCACCTTTGCCGAGTGCGTCGGCCACCAGTCCTTGCAGATAATCCGTCTTGCCGGGCTCGGGCAGCGGCGTCAGCGAGACACCTGGTTCCCAGGGCATGCCGGGTTTGAGCTGGGCCAGCTTCTCCTGGAATTTGTCCAGAAAGCCTTCCACCACATCTTCATGCACGAAGAAGATTTTCAGCGCCGTGCAGCGCTGGCCGTTGAAGGACAGCGAGCCGGTGACCGCTTCGCTGACCGCGTTGTCCAGATCCACGTCGGGCAGGACGATGCCGGGGTTCTTCGCGTCCAGACCCAGCGCCGCGCGAAGGCGGTGAGGGCGCGGATGGAGTTTTTTCAGGTCGCTGGCAGCCTTGTTGGTGCCAATAAAGGCGAACACGTCGATCATGCCGCTGGCCATCAGCGCACTCACCGTGTCGCGACCGCTGCCATAGATCACATTGATGACGCCGGCCGGAAAACTGTCACGAAACGCCTCAAGCAGCGGACGGATCAACAGTACGCCAAACTTGGCGGGCTTGAACACCACGGTGTTGCCCATGATCAGCGCAGGGATGAGCGTGGTGAATGTCTCGTTCAGCGGATAGTTGTAAGG
>Ga0308164_10004044_pt1 | contig 12731 bp, 9 predicted proteins | sample PhyTR2_FD_201031 | JGI IMG/M metagenome (GOLD analysis project Ga0308164, IMG submission 201031) | Phyllosphere microbial communities from UC Gill Tract Community Farm, Albany, California, United States - DLSLT.R2 | ecosystem: Host-associated > Plants > Phyllosphere > Unclassified | place: USA... | reverse complement strand
GCACATGGAGCTGGCCGAGAAGATCGACAACAAGGACGCGACCGTCTGGACCATCACCCTGCGCAAGGACGTGACGTTCCACGATGGCAAGTCGCTGACCGCAGGCGACGTGGTGTTCTCGCTGTCGCGCCATAAAGACCCGGCCACCGGCTCGAAAGTACTGCCGCTGATGGCGCAGTTTTCCGAGATCAAGGCCACCGGCCCGCTGGAAGTGCAGATCACCCTCAGTTCGCCGAACGCCGAACTGCCATCGATTCTCGCTGTTTCCCATCTGCTGATCGTGCCCGAGGGCACTACCGATTTCAGCAAGGGCATCGGCACCGGTCCGTTCAAGGTCAAGGAGTTCAACCCTGGCGTGCGTTCGGTCAGCGTGCGTAACCCCAACTACTGGAAGCCGGGCCTGCCGTACCTGGACGAGATCGAATTCATTGCCATCGGCGACGAACCATCGCGAGTCAACGCGCTGCTGTCGGGCGATGTGCACATGATCAACGAGGTCAACCCGCGCTCCACCAGCCGCATCGCCGCCAGCGCCAAACACCGCGTGGTCGATGCGCCGTCCGGCAACTACACCGACCTGATCATTCGGCAGGACCAGATGCCCGGCAAGAGCCCGGAATTCACCGAGGCCATGAAGTACCTGCTGGACCGTGAACAGGTCAAGTCAGCGGTGTTCCGTGGCTACGCCCGGGTCGGCAACGATCATCCGATTGCGCCCGGTTCGCGCTACTTCAATGCTGATCTGCCGCAACGTGCCTACGATCCCGAGAAGGCGAAGTTCCTGCTCAAGAAAGCCGGCATGGAAAAGATCACCATGGCCGTTGCTGCCTCGCCTGCCGCCACCGGTTCGGTCGACATCGCTGTGCTGTTGCAGCAATCGGCGAAACAGGCCGGCCTGACGCTCAACGTCAACCGCCTGCCAAGCGATGGCTACTGGTCCAATCACTGGATGAAGCACCCGCTGAGCTTCGGCAACATCAACCCGCGTCCGAACGCCGACGTGATCTTCTCGCAGTTCTTCCAGTCCTCGGCACCCTGGAACGAATCGGGCTGGAAGAACGATCAGTTCGACCAGTTGCTGATGCTGGCCCGCGGCGAAACCGACGACGACAAGCGCGCCAAAATGTATGGCGACATGCAGACCCTGGTCAGCCAGAACTGCGGCATCGGCATCCCGGTGTTCATCAGCAACATCGACGGCGTGGACAAGCGTATCCAGGGCTATTCCAGCAATCCGCTGGGCGGTTTCATGGGCTACATGTTCAGTGAGCAGGTCTGGCTGGACGCGTGAAAACGGCTGTGAATCGAGCGGGAGGATGCAGATGAATAGCAACACACTCGGGTTGATCGTGCAGCGCTTCGGCGCTGCGATCGTCACGCTGCTGATCGTGTCCATGGTGGTCTTCGCCATTACGGCGGTGCTGCCGGGGGATGCGGCGCAACAGGCTCTGGGGCAGTTCGCGACACCTGAACAGGTCGCGGCATTGCGTACAAAACTGGGGCTCGATCAACCGGGTGTGGTGCGTTATCTGCAGTGGTTGATGAATCTGCTGGGCGGCAACTTCGGTGAGTCGGTGTCCAACGCAATGCCGGTTTCCGATCTGATTGCCGGACGTTTCCCCAATACCCTGATGCTGGCCGCAACCACCGCGCTGGTGTCGGTGCCGGTTGCCCTGATGCTGGGCATCGGCGCAGCCATGGGCCGGGGCGGACGGATCGACAGCGCCCTGAATTTCGTCACCCTGTCGCTGGTAGCTGTGCCGGAATTTCTGGTCGCCACGCTGGCAGTGCTGATCTTCGCCGTGAAACTGGGTTGGCTGTCGGCGCTGTCCTATGGCGGTGACGCCAGTACGCCGCTGCAATTCATCCGCACCTATGCATTGCCGGTCATGACGCTGTGCTGCGTGATCGTCGCGCAGATGGCGCGGATGACTCGCGCCGCTGTCATCGATCAGCTTGATAGCCCTTACGTCGAAATGGCCCGGCTCAAAGGCGTGAGCCCAGTGCGTATCGTACTTCGACATGCCTTGCCCAATGCCATCGGCCCCATCGTCAACGCCGTGGCGTTGAGTCTTTCCTATCTGCTGGGCGGTGTGGTCATCGTCGAGACAATCTTCAACTACCCGGGCATTGCCAGCCTGATGGTCGATGCGGTGACCAACCGCGACATGGCGCTGGTTCAGGGCTGCACCATGCTGTTCTGCGCAGCTTACCTTGGGTTGGTGCTGCTGGCCGACCTGTGTGCAATTCTTTCCAACCCGAGGCTGAGAAACCAATGAACCCGATCATTGAGACATCTACGCCCGCCGTTCAAGTGCGTGCGCCTCGCAAGATCGCCTGGCTGGGTCTGGTGGGCGCTTCGGTCTGCTTCTTCTGGCTCATGATCGCGCTGTTCGGCCCGTGGCTCGCGCCGCACCCTGTGGGCGAGGTGGTGTCCGACAACGTCTTCGAAAACATCAGCGCGGCGTTCCCGTTCGGCACCGATTATCTGGGCCGCGACATGCTCAGCCGCGTGCTGATCGGCGCACGCTTCACGGTCGGTCTGGCGTTGATCTCCGCCGTATTGGCCAGCGGTATCGGCACCATGTGCGCGCTGCTGTCGGTGGTTGCGCCCAAGTGGCTGGACGAAATCATCAGCCGCCTGATGGACGCGTTCATTTCGATTCCGAGCAAAATGCTCGCGCTGATCATGGTTTCCGCATTCGGTTCGTCCGAGGTGCTGCTGGTGTGCACCGCTGTGCTGAGCTACACGCCGGGCGCGTTTCGCATCGCCCGTAGTATGGCGGTGAACATCGAAGCGCTGGAGTACGTGCAGGTGGCGCGCACCCGTGGTGAGGACCGTCTGTACATCGCCTGCCGCGAGATTCTGCCGAACATGCTCAACCCGGTGCTGACGGATCTGGGCCTGCGTTTCGGCTTCATTGTGCTGTTGCTCAGCGGCATGAGTTTTCTCGGTCTTGGCGTGCAGCCGCCGGATGCCGACCTCGGCTCGCTGGTTCGCGAAAACATCGGCGGCCTCAATCAGGGCGCGCCGGCCATCGTGATCCCTGCGCTGGCGATCGGCTCGCTGACCATTGGCGTAAATCTGTTTATCGACCGTTTGTCATCGCGGCGCAGCCGACGCTCGGGAGGGCACTGAGATGAGTCAATTGATTCGGGTGCAAGACCTGCGTGTGGTGGCCGACACCGACAAGGGTGAGCTGGAAATCGTCAAGGGCGTGAGCTTCGCGCTGGAAAAAGGCGAAGTGCTGGCGCTGATCGGCGAGTCCGGGTCTGGCAAAACCACCATCGCCCTCGCGCTGCTGGGCTATGCCCGACGTGGCTGCAAGCTGGCCGGTGGCGTGGTTCAGGTCGGTGAGCACGACATGCTCAGCCTGCCGGAAAACCAGTTGCAAGGCTTGCGCGGCAATCGGGTTTCCTACGTCGCACAAAGCGCGGCTGCGGCGTTCAATCCGGCGAAAAAGCTGATCGATCAAGTGATCGAGGGCGCGCTGATTCATGGTCTGGGCAGTCGCTCGGACCTGCAACGAAAAGCCGTCGACCTGTTTCGCGATCTGGCATTGCCCAACCCCGAAACCATTGGCCAACGCTATCCGCATCAAGTCTCGGGCGGTCAGTTGCAGCGGGTCATGGCAGCCATGGCGCTGATCAGCGATCCGCTGCTGGTGATCCTCGACGAGCCGACCACTGCGCTGGACGTGACCACACAGATCGACGTGCTGCGTGCTTTCAAGCGCGTGGTGCGGGATCGTGGCGCGACGGCCGTCTATGTCTCCCACGACCTGGCGGTCGTGGCGCAGATGGCCGATCAGATTGTCGTGCTCAATGGCGGCAAAATCATCGAGCAGGGCAGCACGGCTGCATTGCTCAAGGGGCCGGAAGACGAATACACGCGCAGCCTGCTCGCCGCCGCCCGTCCCGACGCGAAACTGTCGCCGGCCAGCGACATGGTCAAGGACAGCACGCTGCTGACCATCAAGGGCCTGACCGCAGGCTACGGTAAGAAGAACCTGCAAGGCATGCCGATGATCCGCGTTCTGGAAGACATCGACCTGACCATTCGCCGTGGTCAGGCCATCGGTGTGATCGGCGAATCCGGTTCGGGCAAATCGACCCTGGCCCGCGTAGTCGCAGGTCTGCTGGATCCTGCACAAGGCAGCCTGACATTTGATGGTGCGCCGTTGTCCGGCGATTTGGCCGGGCGAACGAAAGAACAGTTCCGCCGCATCCAGATGGTGTTCCAGAACGCCGACACCGCGCTAAACCCGATGCACAACGTCAGCGCGATTCTGGCCCGCCCGCTGAAAATGTATTTCAACCTCAAGGGCAAGGCACTGCGTGATCGCATCCACGAGTTGATGGACCTGGTACGTCTGCCGCGCGAACTGGCCGACCGGCGTCCCAACGAACTGTCGGGCGGCCAGAAGCAGCGCGTCAACCTGGCCCGTGCGCTTGCAGCCAAGCCGGACCTGATCCTGTGCGACGAAGTGACCTCGGCGCTGGATACCGTGGTCGGTGCCTGCATTCTCGAACTGCTTGGCGACCTGCGGCGCAAGTTGGGGGTTTCCTACCTATTCATCAGCCATGACATCTCCACCGTGCGCGCGCTGTGCGATGACATCGTGGTGATGTACAGCGGCCACAAGGTCGAAGAGGGCAGCCGTGACGCCTTCAGCCAGACGCCTTTTCATCCCTACACCGACCTGCTGGTGCATTCGGTGCCCGAGCTGCGCCAGGGCTGGCTGGAAGGCTGCGGCGTGACCAGCGGCAAGCTGCCGCCGATCAGCGCGCCATCGAATACGCCGGAGCTGTGCACTTTCCTCAATCGCTGCCCCGTGCGCGTCGAAGGACTGTGCAACAAGACGGCACCGGGTCGTCGCGTCATCGCAGGCGGCAGCGAAATCCTCTGTCATCGCGACGGCGGTGAGTTGCAGGAACGTCAGAGCGATCTGGACCCCGTCACCGTAGGAGTCTACGCATGAGTGGCCGTTTTGTAAGACTGGGCGAGCGTGATCGGCCGGTTGTCAACCTGATCGTCGATGGCGCACCTGTCGAAGCCTTGCAGGGCGACACCCTGATGGTGGCGCTGCTGACCGGAGGCAATGCCTTGCGTCAGTCCGAGTTCGATTCGGGACGTCGGGCGGGCTTCTGTCTGATGGGCGCCTGTCAGGATTGCTGGGTCTGGACCCGCAGCGGCGAACGGCTGCGCGCCTGTTCCAACGAAGTCCGCGACGGGCTCGATATCGTCACCACCCAACCGGAGGCGAAATGGCCACTTCTCCACGGCTGAAGACCAGCCACGCCGACAGCCCACGTGTGGTCATCGTCGGCGCCGGTCCTGCGGGCACCCGTTGCGCCGAAACGTTGTTGGCTGCTGGCATCAAACCGATTCTGATCGATGAAAACCGGCGTGATGGCGGACAGATCTACCGTCGCCAGCCCGAAGGCTTCAAACGTGATTACCCGGCGCTATATGGCACCGAAGCGGCCAAGGCGCGCGACCTGCACGAGAGCTTCGACCGCTTGCGCAGCCAGATCGATTACCGCCCCGACACCCTGGCCTGGAACCTCACCGCAGGCCAGCTGTGCTGCGTCAGTAAGGGTGTGCACACGGTCGTGGAGTACGACGCGCTGATTCTTTGCGCGGGTGCCACCGACCGGCTGATGCCGATCAAGGGTTGGCAATTGGCAGGGACCTACAGCCTGGGCGGTTCGCAGATCGCGCTCAAATCGCAGTCGGTTTCCATCGGCAGCCGTGTGGTGTTCATGGGCAGCGGTCCGTTGCTGTATCTGGTCGCCAGTCAGTACGTCAAAGCCGGTGCCGACGTGGCGGCCGTGCTCGACACTTCACCGTTCAGCAAACGCATCGGCGCGATGCCCAAGCTGCTGTCGCGTCCGGGTTTGTTGTTCAACGGCATGAAGCTGCTGGCTCAGTTGTACAGCGCCAGAGTTCCGGTGCATCTGGGCATCAAGCCTGAAGAAATTCTGGGTGACGAGAAGGATGGCGTGACCGGCGTACGCGTGAGGCTCGCCAACGGCAACGCCCTGACAGTCGATTGCGATGCGCTGGCGCTGGGTTACCACCTGCGTCCTGAAACCCAGCTCGCTGATCTGGCCGGCTGCGGCCTGCGTTTCGACGAAGCGTCCGGGCAATGGGTGCTGGCCGTCGATGACGACGGCCGCACCTCTGTCGCAGGCGTCTACGCCGCAGGCGATGGCGCGAAAATTCGCGGTGCCGATGCGGCCGAACAGGCCGGGCGTCTCGCCGCGCTGACCTTGCTGAGTGACCTCGGCAAGCCTGTGGATAACCAGCGTGTGGATAACCTGCGGCAGAATCTTGAGGTCATGGATCGCTTCCGTGTCGGGCTGATGGAAGCCTTTCCCTGGCCTGCAGCGCAGGCAAAGGCGCTGCCTGATGAAGCCATCATCTGTCGCTGCGAAATGATCAGCGCGGGCGAACTGCGCGGTGTGGTGCGTGAAAAAGGCGCCTGCGAAGTCAACCGCGCCAAGGCTTTCAGCCGGGTCGGCATGGGTCGCTGCCAAGGGCGTTATTGCTCGCAGGCCGGAGCCGAAGTGATCGCCGCCGAATCCGGTGTGCCGGTCGAGCAGGTCGGCCGCCAGCGCGGACAGGCACCGGTCAAACCGTTGTCGATGATGACAGACGAGGTGGTGTCATGAAGCAGCCCAAGGTCGATGTACTGATTGTCGGCGGCGGCGTGATGGGCGCGGCGTCTTCGTTCTTTCTCCGTCAGCGCGGCAAGTCGGTGACGCTGCTGGAGCGCGACGTGGTCGGCCAGTACGCCAGCGGCGTCAACTTCGGCAACGTGCGCCGTCAGGGTCGTCATCTGGATCAACTGGAGCTGGCCAACCGTTCCTTTGCGCTGTGGAAGCGCCTGCCGCAGCTGATCGGTGAAGACTTGGAATTTCTGCCCAGTGGCCACATGCGCGTCTGCTACCGCGAAGACGAAATTCCTGAGCTCGAAGCCTACGCTGCTGCCCCCGAAGCGCGTGAGCTGGACCTGCAAGTACTTCAGGGCAAAGCGCTGCACGAGCGTTTTCCGTTTCTGGGGCCGGACGTAAAAGGCGGCTCCTACGCGCCACACGACGGCCACGCCAACCCGCGTCTCGCAGCACCGGCCTGGGCGCGTGCTGCGATACGTGCCGGCGCTCGAATCGAAGAACGCACTGAAGTGCTGCACGTCGAAAAGGTCGGCAAGGAATTTCAGGTCACGACCACCGATGGCAGAATCTTCACCGCTGATCAATTGTTGATCACCGCCGGAGCCTGGGGCGAAAAGCTCTCGTCGCAGTTCGGCGAGCCGGTGCCGCTGGAAACCTTCGGCCCGCAAATGTCGGTCACCGAGCCAGTGCCTTACGCGCTGCCGACGGTGATTGGCGTGTTCACCAAGATCCCCCACGAAGTGGTGTATTTCCGCCAGATTGCACGCGGCAACATTGTCATTGGCGGTGGCGTGCGCACCAGGCCGGACATGGTCAACCGTCGTGCGTATTTCGACCCCAACAGCCTCATCAACCACATGCAGCAGATGCGTCGCCTGCTGCCTGGCGTCGGCAACCTGAACATCATCCGCGTGTGGAGCGGCATCGAAAGCTATACGCCGGACTCATTGCCGATCATGGGCCCCAGCGGCAAGGTCGACGGCCTGTATTACGCGTTCGGCTTCTGCGGCCATGGCTTCCAGCTCGGCCCGGGCGTGGGCGATGTCATGGCCGAACTGATCAGCACCGGCAGCACCAGCACGCTGATCAGTCCGTTCGATATCCGCCGTTTTGCCGCCTTCTCAGAACTTGCGAGTAAAGCCTCATGACACCGCGTGCGCTGGACATCTTCAAACGTCTGATTGCCTTCGAAACCGTGTCGTCGGAGCCGAACATGGCGCTGATCGAGTACGTTCGCGACCTGCTGGCGACCAAGGGCATCGAGTCGCTGATCGTCAAGGACGAGACGGGCAAGAAGGCCAACCTGTTCGCCAGCACCGGCCCGCGCGAGCAGCCCGGTGTATTGCTCTCCGGGCACACAGACGTCGTGCCCGCCGCAGGGCAGGCGTGGACGATGCCGCCGTTTCAGGCCACGCTGCGTGACGGGCGCATCTATGGGCGCGGCACCTGCGACATGAAAGGCTTCATCGCGCTGGCCATCGACGCCATGCTCGATGCCGCCGACACGACCCTGACGCGACCGCTGCAACTGGCCCTGTCCCACGACGAAGAAATCGGCTGTGTCGGCGTGCGACGTCTGCTGGACGTGCTTCATCTGGCACCTGTGCGCCCGTTTCTGTGTGTGGTGGGCGAGCCGACGCTGATGCAGTTCGCGGTCGGTCACAAGGGCAAGAGTTCATACCGGACTTACTGCCGGGGTCAGGAGGCGCATTCCTCGCTGGCACCGCGTGCGGTCAACGCCATTCACCTGGCTAGCGACTTCATTGCCGAGCTGCGCAAGAGCCAGAAACAGGTCGAGCAGCAGGGCGTGCGTGACGAGGGCTACGACATTCCGTACAGCACCGTCCACATCGGCCGTATCGATGGCGGCAAGGCGCTGAACATCGTGCCGAACCTCTGCACCCTGGAGTTCGAATACCGCAACCTGCCGGGTGATGATCCTGACCAGTTGTTGGAGCAGTTGCGCGAGCGTGCCGAGGTGCTGGTGCGTGAAGCGAGGCAGCTGTCCGGCGTGGCAGCCATCGACATCGAAATCATGAACGAATACCCGGCGCTGGAGACCCATCCCAGCGTTGAAGCCGTGCGCATGCTGCACGCCTTCGCCGAGCCCGGCACGCAGCACATCAAGGTCTCGTACGGCACCGAAGGCGGCCTGTTCGCCGGTCGCCTCAATGTGCCAGTGGTGGTCTGCGGGCCGGGTTCCATCGAGCAGGCGCACAAGCCTGACGAGTTCATCGAAGAGAGTCAGATGAATGCAGGCGAGCGTTTTCTGCAAAGTCTGCTGGGCTCGCTGAAGCAGTAGAGGCTGCCGTGCGGGCGCGAAATTCAGCAGCGTTTGCCGCCCGCATTCCCTGCTTTCAGCATCCTGGACTGTGATGGCTGCTTAGACTGGCAGTCATCCCGGAACAGGACTCGACCGACCATGCTCAAGAACCATTTGAAAGACCCCAGCCTGCTGGTAGAACGCGCCTACGTCGATGGGGAGTGGATCGTGGCCGACGATGGCGCGACCCTGGACATTACCGACCCGGCCACCGGCGACGTCATCGCCCAGGTTCCGGCCCTGCAAGGCGCTGAAACCCGCCGAGCCATCGAAGCTGCTGACCGCGCATGGCCTGCCTGGCGCGCGCGTCCGGCCGCCGAGCGTGCAGCGTTGCTGGAGCGCTGGCATCAGGCGATGCTGGAAAACGTCGAAGATCTGGCGCTGATCATGACCCTTGAGCAGGGCAAGCCGCTGAACGAATCTCGCGGCGAAATCCGCTACGGCGCCAGCTTCGTCAAATGGTTCGCCGAAGAAGCGCGTCGCTCGTATGGCGAAACCATTCCCGCACCGAGTGCGGATCGTCGTCTGATGACGCTCAAGCAGCCAGTCGGCGTTTGCGCTGCCATCACGCCGTGGAATTTCCCCAATGCGATGATCACGCGCAAGTGCGCGCCAGCCCTCGCGGCAGGCTGCCCGATCATCGTCAAACCATCGGACCTCACGCCGCTGTCGGCGCTGGCACTGGCGGTGCTGGCCGAGCGCGTGGGTATCCCTGCAGGTGTGTTCAACGTCATCACCGGCATGCCGGCCGGCATCGGTGAAGAACTGACCGGCAACCCGGTGGTGCGCAAGATTTCCTTCACCGGCTCGACCGCGGTGGGCCGGTTGCTGATGCGTCAGAGCGCCGAGCACATCAAGCGTCTGAGTCTTGAGCTGGGCGGCAACGCACCGTTCATCGTGTTCGACGACGCCGATCTGGAGCAGGCGGTCACCGGCATCATGCTCAGCAAGTTTCGCAACGCCGGACAGACCTGCGTGTGCGCCAATCGCATTCTGGTGCAGGACGGCATCTACGACCGTTTCGCCGCACGTCTGGTAGAAGAAGTCGCCAAACTCAAGGTCGGCAACGGCCTGGAAGACGGCGTGACCATTGGCCCGCTGATCAACCCGGCAGCGGTCAGCAAAGTCGCTCGGCACATCGACGATGCCCTGAGCCAGGGCGCAAAACTGCTGTACGGCGGCATGCCGGACGGCGACAGCCAGTTCGTCCAGCCGACCGTGCTGGGCGATACCCACGCAGGCATGCTGCTGGCCAACGAAGAAACCTTCGGCCCCGTCGCCCCGCTGATGCGCTTCACCGACGAAGCCCAGGCACTGGCACTGGCCAACGCTACGCCTTACGGCCTGGGCGCGTATTACTTCACCCAGGACCTGCGTCGTTCATGGCGTTTCGGCGAGGCGCTGGAATTCGGCATGGTCGGTCTCAACACCGGCATCATCTCGATGGAAGTCGCGCCGTTTGGCGGGGTCAAGCAGTCGGGTCTTGGCCGTGAAGGCTCCAGCTACGGTCTGGACGAATATCTGGAAGTGAAGGCATTTCACGTCGGCGGGCTTTGAGGCGCGTCTAAAGTCGCCCGACACAACAAAAAACGCCGCAGAGCTCAAAGAGCCTGCGGCGTTTTTTGTTGCTCAGCCTCAATCAGACTGTATGCAGGTACCAGTTGTACTCGAGGTCGGAGATGGAGTGTTCGAACTCTTCCAGCTCGCTCTCTTTACAGGCCACGAAGATATCGATGTATTTCGGGTCGATGTACTTGGCCATGACCGCACTGTCGTCCAGCTCGCGCAGGGCATCACGCAAGTTGTTCGGCAGGCTTTGCTCATGCTGCTCGTAGGAGTTGCCTTCCACCGGTGCGCCTGGCTCGATCTTGTTGACGAGGCCGTGGTGCACGCCTGCCAGCACGGAAGCCATCAGCAGATACGGGTTGGCATCGGCACCGGCTACGCGGTGTTCGATACGCACGGCATCGGCTGTGCCGGTCGGAACCCGGATGGCAACCGTACGGTTGTCCAGGCCCCAGGTCGGCGAGTTGGGCACGTAGAACTGGGCACCGAACCGGCGATACGAGTTGACGTTCGGGCACAGGAACGCCATCTGCGCCGGCAGGGTCTCGAGCACACCGCCGATCGCATGACGTAATGCGGCGTTCTGCTCGGGATCCTCGCTGGTGAAGATATTCTTGCCATCGCGATCCAGGATCGAGATGTGGACGTGCAGACCATTACCTGCCTGACCCGGATAGGGCTTGGCCATGAAGGTCGTGTCCATTTCGTGGTCGTAGGCGATGTTCTTGATCAGACGCTTGAGCAGTACGGCGTAGTCGCACGCCTTGATGGCGTCGGCCACGTGGTGCAGGTTGACTTCGAACTGGGCCGGGGCGCTTTCCTTGACGATGGCGTCAGCCGGAATGCCTTGCTCTTTCGCACCTTCCAGAATGTCCTGGAGGCAGTCGACGTATTCGTCGAGGTCGTCGATCAGGTAAACCTGGGTCGAATGCGGACGTTTGCCAGAGATCGGCGAGCGCGGAGGCTGTGGGCGACCGTTCACGTTCTCCTGGTCGATCAGGTAGAACTCCAGCTCGAATGCGGCGCAGATGGTCAGGCCCATTTCGTCGAACTTGGCGACGACCTGGCGCAGCACTTCACGCGGGTCGGCGAAGAATGGATCGCCTTCGAGTTCGTGCATGGTCATCAGCAATTGCGCGGTAGGGCGCTTTTGCCACGGCTCGTTGCACAGGGTGTCGGGGATTGGATAGCAGATTCGGTCAGCATCGCCGATGTCCAGGCCCAGGCCGGTGCTTTCCACCGTGGAGCCATTGATATCCAGAGCAAATAAAGAGGCTGGCAGGTTGATGCCTTTCTCGTAAACCTTATGGAGGCTGGTGCGTTCGATGCGTTTGCCACGCACAACACCATTCATATCTGCAATCAGAAGGTCAACGTACAGAACCTCAGGATGTTCCTTAAGGAACGCGTTCGCTTCATTAAGCTGAACGGCACGCGGGGGTACCGACATGATGCAACACCTTTGTTGTTAAAAATATCAATCATCAATGATTGCGGGTCTCAGTCAATCCGAAAGCCATGATGAAGTCAATAGAGCCTGTATGTGCCCTAAAACTGCTCCAAAAAGCCTTTTTTGCTGCTATTTGGGGCGTTTTTTTGGGTCTTCAGCTGCCTTGGAGTACGCGCCAAGACTGCCTGTCTTCTATTTTTAACGGATTGTTGTATAAAAAAATGAACAAGGCTAAGCTCGATCGCAACCCATAAAGCAATAATACCGGGGGTTCAATGCTGCGCCTTCCCTTGACCGGCATGATCAGGTCCAATCCGCAGAACGGTCATCATGCCTGTGATATCAGTGCTCATGGTGCGCCATCGCTGATGATGAGGGCACCCGGACTGCCATTGCGCGTTACCCGTTTCATTCTCAATGCTGGACACTACCACTATAGCGGCCTCGTCAGTGTGACGGCGGCTGTGTGGAATTGTGCCTGCGCAGGTGTCACCTTACGCCTTCTTGGCTCCTTAAACGAGTTGTACACCATGACGCCGACGCGTCGAAAAAACGCCTGATCGCGATCAGGACACCAAAACCCTGAGGTATTTATGAGTACCAACCTCGACCAGCTCACCGATTGGTTGAAAGAACACAAGATTACCGAAGTCGAATGCATGATGTCCGACCTCACCGGGATCACCCGCGGCAAGATCTCCCCGACCAACA
>Ga0308164_10004042_pt1 | contig 12734 bp, 12 predicted proteins | sample PhyTR2_FD_201031 | JGI IMG/M metagenome (GOLD analysis project Ga0308164, IMG submission 201031) | Phyllosphere microbial communities from UC Gill Tract Community Farm, Albany, California, United States - DLSLT.R2 | ecosystem: Host-associated > Plants > Phyllosphere > Unclassified | place: USA... | reverse complement strand
TATTTATTCTTCGACTCCTCATACAGCCGGATAACGATGAAACCAGACCCAATATTTCAGCAACCTGCCATTGAATCATCTTTCGTTTGCGTCTTAAATGTCTGATGTTTTGTCCGATTGTTTTTGTGCATCAAAATTCTTCATTTTATGTCGTGTTTGTGATTAAAATTTAAAGTGTCTATTTCAGATTGATCCGTTATGAGTTGAGAACCCCTGGTCATGAATATTTTTCTTCATACTTTTTAAGGTTAAAATTTAAAACCTGATTATACAGTTCATTTTGGTAGACCAGTAACTGGTTGTTTAGCTGAAGTAATTTTACCACGGCCTGTAAATGTTGCGGATCACAGTTTTTGCTTAGCCAGAAATCTGCAGAGCAATCGTTCAAATCATAAAATCTGACAAAATCCAATTCTCCGTAGCAAAACATTTGAAATACGCCTTTTAAAACACTTAGCAGAGACAACGAGTAGAGGTTGTGCATTTCTATATAGTCTACCGTATCAGCATCTTCTTCCTCAATTGATGAAGGAAACTCATCCAATATCAAAGACCAGTAGATTTCTGACGAGATACGGATAATGCGTTGGTCGGTACCCAGGCACTCTTTAAGGTCAATGGAATAAGAATTGGCAACATCAATAAGGACAGCATCGAAACTTTTAACTGTCGAAGCAATAATGATCAATATTGACTGGTTCAATTGGTTACTTTCCAGGTGCCCGTTGAGTTCCTGATAATGGTCAATGATTGCAATTTTCAAAGAAATCTGCTTGTAGAGGTGGGCGCAGATATCCAACACGTGGAGAAAAACAGGGACCTTGTCCCCGTTTTTATATTTCGTGATAGCCATAATTCTAGTTGATATTCTTTTTATCCGATCGGATCTCTAATTCTAATAATATGGGTAGTATGGAGGGCCAAAGATAATAAACCCTACCAATCAGTTTCAGGTAAGGTATACCCCATATTTTACGCCAGCGATGGCAACTGCGTACGTCAATTGAAAATAGTATTGCAAAGTCTGCATTAGTGAGTAGTGGTTTTTTAACCATTTCTGTTAATATCTCCCTTTTGCCCTCTTCAGGTTCAACTGCAGCTATTGCATGCAATGCATCTTCGAATTTTTTTATTAAAGGTGATTTATCCATTTATTGTTTATTTAAGGTTGATTGATATTTGTTGATTTGGAATGCCGTTTGTTGCTATACAATTGGCATTTCAGATCACTTTTTATTGCTTCTTATGTAGTTGACCAGCATATTTATGTCATCCCTGATGGCACTTGATTCTGTATAATTTGCAAAACTTATAAAGAACCCATCTCTTACAATGGGAGCCGTACGCTGAACTTCAAGGTCCACTATGGCAATATTCTTTTCATTGAACATACTGTACATATTGGAGGGATATTTACCAGAGCGCAGCTTGAGGTAAAAGAAGTGACGCTGATGATTATTGATATATTGTTCATCAAAAAGCCCCGAAGCAAGCAACAATTTTTTGGCCTCCATCAAATAGGATTTAGGTGTTACATAATGAAGATTGTGTTTAATATTTTCATAATTATTGAGCAGTTTAACTATTGCAGTGCTTAAAGAGACTGGCAACCGGATCCCTTTACGTGCATATGATTTTGCTAACTTTTTTATCTCTTCTGGCGGACCAGCAATAACATTTACCGGATTTAGTAATTCGTTATTGCTGAGTATAGTAATAAAAATTATACAATTATTTGACCCCGGTTGCATTCCTCTAAACAGGTTTGGAATATTGACAATTTTTGGATGCCTGTCATCAAGGAGAATTTTAAACTTCTTAGTTTGCTGTAGATGACAAAGCTTCTGCCAAATGTCATCCTCGTCATCATGCAGCAATTGTAATGGAACTGAACTGCCTACATATACCAGTTCTACTCTTTCTTTTTCGCAAAATTTTTCCAACTCTTCCAATTTTTGCTCAATTGACTGATGCTCGATAAACCTGATTTTTCTATTCGACGCTTGCATTGCTTTGTACACGTCAGTAGAAATAGGTACTAAAACTATTATAGTAGTTCCAGAACTGGAAAAACTGGCGCAGGATGACGTAATTAATTCGCTATAGTCATCAGTGTAATACATTTCATTATCAAAGAACTCATAATCAAGAATTGAGCTGATTACCTTGGCAAAAAGCGAAATTAACGTAGGGACAACCGCTAAGTTCTTAACCCCCTCTTGAAGAGACAGATACTGGTTAGAAGCCAGTTTAATTTGTCGGTCAAACGAATCAACATGGCCATGCACAATAGTCCTGTCCAACCTTATTAAAGGAACTGTTTCCGTTCCTTGCTTTAGCAATGTGTTAAGCTCTTTCCGTTTTTCTTTAGAGATCACCCGGATAAAAAATGTTCCAGCTTTTGTCTTTGCCTCTATTATTCCGTATTCATATTTCAATATTCTCCAGACTTCTTTGGTTACACTGACTGGAACATCCAACTGGCGCGCTAGTTCTTCCAGAGGAAGGATCCTGCCTCCCAATATAGTCTTGTCTTTCAATATCAAGATGACGATGTGACGGGCAATAATGTGAGCAGCCTGCTTAACCCGAGGCTTTTGCTCATCAAGGATCTGTCTAAGATATTTGGCTAGGTATATCAATATAATAGGTTAATAAGCAAATTTAATTATCAGATAGAGTTTTTCCTATAGAAATTTCACTTTTTAATTAGGTTTGACAACAAATTAAGGACTTTACACAAAATCAACCGCCAAAACGTTTCGACAAAGGTAATTTAGCTTTTTAAATTACTATTTATCAGCCATATAGTATGGCACCTTGATTATTTGACATCTTATATTAAGTTTTTGGCACTACAAAATTTGTAAATTTTTGCGACTAAAAACCTTCCTTATCAATAGAAAAATTAGTAAGACCACCAGTACCGACAGAATAACTATCAATATTATCTGAGGAGATTTCTGTTTTTCAACCCGCTTTTTGCCTGAACTTCGTTGTTCTTTCTGCCTTAATCTTTGCTCGCTTTTTGCAGTCGACGCTTCGTTTGTATTTGTACTTTTACTTGTCGAACTGAGCTGCCTTTGCTTGCCAACAACCATCACGCTATCAAACTCACCGGTAACTGCACCAGTTGGCGCAACATTTAATTTTCCCCTGGGCCAAAGTCGAATGGAATAATCAGTTCCTTTAGCATCTCTACGTAACAATAACTGCTGTCCGCTTTTATGGTAATCTACAATTGACGACGCTTGTAAATCTGTCAGCTTTTTACCTTTGGAAAAATCCTCCTCGGTTGTCTTTGACGTACGCTTTAGAAGTGCACAAGCCGAAATTGTTATGAACAGAATTAATAAAAATAATTTCTTCATGGACACTTCCCCCTTTCTGTGTACCAATCGGCTATGGAATGTATAGTGGAGATATGTCTTACTTTCCTAAATACCCCCTGTCCTTCCCTTGCGCCCTTTAAGGTTGTATTACCTTCGGTGGTGTAAATCCACTTGCCTTTTTGCCGCGTTACTATTCCTACATGGGCAATGCGCTTCAGTTCCGGAAAATATATCCCAATCAAATCACCGGGGAGTGCAGAACGCGCTAGTCTGCAAGCTGGAAAAAGCGCGGGCGTCCAGCCAGTTCTTGGTTTTGGAAAACCTGCTTTTTGATATACCCAGCTTACGAAAGCCGCGCACCAGGGCTCTCCTTTTTTCAGCTTTACGACAGAAAGGTACTCTTCTACACGCGGGCCATCATTTCGGCCCGTAAGTTCCCTCACACCCAGTTCATTATTTGCAATTTCTGTGATGGTAAAGCGGGAAGGTTGTTGGTTGGTATGTTTAAGGATGCGCTTTAGCAAATCGCGTCTATGCAGCTCATTGCTGCTAAGATAAGTAATGCAAAGGAGGCAAAGAAAAAGCTTAATTGTTGACATGAGGTTAAGTGATTAAATTTGAGAATCAGTTTATTAAAATCGGGCAGGCCGGCCATCGTCCAGAATTGGCGCAGTAGCCACCAACATAGGGCAGTTACTAACATAAAAGTGACAAGGCTTAACACGATAAGCAGCCAGGTATTTTGCTCTATAAACCCTGCTGTTGGGTCTTTGCTACGAAACCAGACGGGAAAAATAAGCCAGATGATGATGAGCGTACCCAATACCAGGGCCGGGGTTATTCTCTTTGATTTGACCTGCAATACTGGCATAAGGCCATAGCGCGGGTATTTGAATACGAAAGTGTTCATACGATTTGATTTAAGATGAAATATTTTGTTAATTTTTGGAATAAAGATGCCCGGCGGCATCTCATAACTACTGCCGGGCAAACTTCCTGTTTAGAGAATAGGTATCATAGTGCCGAGGTATTGGCTGTTAGACACCATTTCGCCATTATCGCTTACAAAAAAGGCCCAGACGTGCACAGTCTTTCCCTCAAAGGCCACCGGCATAGAAATTTGATAAGTACCTGCAGACCGGGCCGCTGCGCGCATCATTGATAAAGAACGACGCGTTGTTTCGTCATACATGAATATTACGATACGGTCGCTACCATGTGTTATCATATCATCTGCTGAAAGTTCAGTGGGGTCCCAGTTGATTACCACTTCCAAATCAGGTAATGGTGGCATAACTCTCATGGTATATGCGTCTGGTAGGTCGCCCTTGCTCAAGGTAACATTTGGAAAGTCGATCTCAAAGTTGGGTGCCACCCCAACCATTGCATTATTTAAGAGATCACGCACTGCAGCGTTACTGCCAGTCATCGTTTTAACGGACTGAAAGCCCAGGTTCACGATTTTCTTTACAGACTTTATAAATTTGGTTGCTATCCCGAATTTACTTCGCTGGAGAATCTGCGATTCTTTTGGCGGTTTGCTAGACTTTTTGGGCTTGCTTCTTACGGTTGCTATACCGCGAACTATTGCTCCTACTACTGGGCCTACTGTGCCCGATACTCCGCCCACGATTCCTTTTAAAATTTTTCCCATTGTGTTTAAAATTAAAATGTAAATAAATCTGTTAATTAAGTTGTTGCGATACCGGTAGCTCGAACTTGTGATACAAAGATAAGTCAAGAATTAGCCAAACGTATTGGTTTTCAGTGACCTGTGCGCAAATGTCCGGTAGTGTCCGTATTCGTCCGGTAGTGTCCGGTATTTTTTTTTCATTTCATCAGAAAACCTTATGGCCAGGGAATAAATGGAAAAACTGGACAAAAAAAAAGCCCGGCTGTCAATGACAACCAGGCCCAATCCATGGCAAGATTTGTGAAAAAGAAGATTACTTCAGTTTGATGGATTTAATCCACTTACGCCGATCACTATTTTGATACTTACCAGGTGTGACCACTGCACCGCAGAAACAACCAGGACTTGTAATATGATCTTTGTAAGTATACCAAACTGAATTACTGGTACTTGAATAATTTAAGAACATACTTACGAGACACAAACATCCCGGGGGAACATCAAAATCAAACGCAAAAGGCTCGATAATTATTTGATTGAAATTGAAACTTATACTTTGTCTTTCGGCGACGTCCACCATTTTTCCATCGTGCAATCTAAATAATGAGAGAGCTACCACGATTTCGCACCGGATACTATCCCTCGGAAATTTAACATCCTGTTGAACATAAATTTCACTCATGTTTACACGTAGAATATTTCCGTGCAGCTCAATCTTATGCCAAACGTTTACCAGATTTTTCACCTGCGATCTCTTATTGAACTCCAGTCCGACCATAGGATCAAAGCTGTCTTCTGTGAATTCATACTTTCCTTCTACGGGATCGTAGCCTGATTTTAAACACTTAATAAGTCTTGCGCTAATTTGATTGATAGCGTCAATTTTGAACAACTTTGGATATTCACCAGCCAATGTTTTCCGTACATGGGCACCGAGCGTGGCGGCATCTCCAAAAAACTTGTTTACCCGTTTTGTTCCAGCTGATTGTTTAATTGTGCCCGCTGACGGCTTTAAGGAAACGACTTGTTTCCCATTAACGATTCTGAATACGTAAGGGCCTATAGACCCCGACAGTAAATTGCCAAGTAGTATTGCCATATGCTATATTTTTTTAGTTTAAGCAAATCTACGTCAGTTAGTTGCGTTTGCACCCGTCAGAATTTGGCCGTGTTGCAAATGTCCGGTAGTGTCCGGATTCGTCCGGTAGCGTCCGATGTTTTTTTTATGTTAAAAACATGTTTTTGATATCCGATGAAGATGTTTTGATGTTCTTAGTATGCTTTTACCCGGGCTTTGGTATCTGTAGGTACGCCCTAAGTACAACTTGGGTACGTAGTGAGTATACTGGTTTTAACTAGTAAAATCCAGTATACTCACTACGTACCCATGCCTCACTCTCTCCGTACGCATGGATATCTAAATACGACTAAAAGATAGGCAAGAATGTATGAATGTGTTCCTGTTGATTATGAATTGATAATATATCAAAATCAGCAGACCATTTGCCGAAACAGATTGCTGGTAATCTTGTTCTACCTAAAATACTTATCATTTTACAATTCTAAAATTATGTGCGCCAGATATACACTCACGAAAAAAGAAAAGGATCTGCTGAAAGCCTATGAGGTGAAAATGCCACCGTTTGAACCTAATTACAATCTTGCCCCTACTCAGGAAGGATTGGTAATAACGTCTGACGAACCTGGGATTGCGCAACGCATGCATTTTGGTTTGGTACCTTACTGGGCAGAAAGCGTAAAAATGGATTTCAGCACATTAAATGCGAGAAGTGAAACTGCAGCCAGTGCAAAAACATGGTCCCCGCTCCTTCGTCATCATAAAACATGTTTGGTTTTAGCAGATGGATTTTACGAATGGGACAGGAAATCAGGAAAACCTATTCCTTACCGTTTTGTATTGAATGACCGTGAGATTTTTGCATTTGCAGGTCTTTGGAGTGAATGGAAAAACAAAATTACGAGTGAAGTCTACAGATCATTTACGATTATGACTACTGTTGCAAATGCTACGGTTGGCGCGGTACATGATCCGAAATTCCGAATGCCGGTTATCCTGGATAAAAATGAGGAAGCACTTTGGCTAAGCAAAGATATCAGCGTGCCTGACTTGCTTACTTTATGCGACCCGTTTCCTGATGAGGATATGAGCGTTTATATGGTTAGTACCTCTGTGAATTCTACGGTAGTAAATAAGGCGCCGAATAATGTTCCGGAGTTGATTCTGCCTTTGAACAGCCAATAATTATTTATAGCCCCAAGCAATTTATAAAATTAAATTTGCAATATATTACCTACAGTATTTATAAACCTTCTGATTCTCTGTCAGGCGACTCATTCTGATTCATTTTACAAATCATCACCGCAAACCGCCTTCATTGTATGCGGATCAATCTTCAACTACGTTTCCGTTTGAAGATACCCAGTAGTGTTTAATGCCCAAAGTTTTAAGATATGGAGTTAAATGTCCAATAACTTTTCTTATTCCAGGGTCATCTGGGTGAGCAATTGCAAACCTTGCCTTCGGATTCTTGTATTTATCTTCAAGACTTTTAACAATTGCTCTTCCAAAATGGGATTTTATCTGGCCGCTATCAAAATATTCGCGTTTTTTGGTTGGAGCTTCGTTGCCAGCTCTAGCACCTTTGACTTCAATTAAAAGTTTTTTTTCAAATTTGGAGGCTATAATATCACACCCATGACTTTGGCCAAGACAATGACTATCAATTTGCCAACCGTCATTTGTAAGATGTTTCATAAGTAATCCAACCGTTTCATCCTCTGTAAGCTTTAATTCCTGTTCCAAATTTTTCATACGTCTATTTTTTTTGCACAATACAATGCCTTCGTTATCAATCGACAATTCTCCAATGCGAAAAGGATTTCTTACAACTCCAATATAATTTTAGCCCGCCAGTCCTCTAATACATACGGGTATTTTTCTGTCACTTTTGGAACCCGCGCTACTGGACTTGGAGATCTTAAACTTATAATGGGTGATTCAATCATTGATAGCTGCTTCTTCCAGTCAGAAAGTCTAGACCCAGTGCCCCAGGTTGAATACACTCTTATACCAGGATTAGCAGTAATAACTTTATTAATCTCTAAAGTATTATAAACCCTAACAACCTTATTATTGATAATTTTAGAATCACTATAACCCTTTCCCATAACATGATTGGCATCTTGATCGGAAATTTCCACGCTCCTGATCATGTCCATACATGCGACACCTTTATTTTTCAATTTTTGAAAAAAATCCGCCGGTAGACTGGAATCGCTATTTCTAAATTCATCTGTGAAAATTTCATTTAAAATCTTCCAAGTAAAGTTTTTTTGTCGTCCATAGAAATACGGAACTAACTCTCCTCCTTCCGGATTAAAGGTTCCTAAAAAAAGATGTTCAGTTTTCCATTGTGGGATGAAGAAATCCTTCGTTATGAGCTGGTGCTTTATTTTAATCATAAAATTAGGTTCTCAACTTTTAGGAATTTTCATCCCAAAACCTTTTATTAGTAACTTTCTTAAATTACTCTCAATACGCACAATATTTGCATATACGTTTTCCGAAGTTTCACAAAGTACTTCTCCATCTGGTCTGAGAAATGTTCTACTATCCGACTTTTTCCATCCATACTCAACAAGTCTTTTTGACTGGGTGGAATTGCCATTCACTTTAGAATAAAGTCGCACATCAATAGCATCTCCAGCAGTTTCCCTGATAGCTAGTATGAAGGAATGATCCTCACCAAAATTTACAAACTTGTAATGATCATCAACATAATTGATATGAAGGTGCACCTTTGTACTATCGGACCAGAGTGTTACGCCGAGAAGTTTGGATAAATAACTCTCTATCAAAAAATTATATAGGGGCTTAGATGTATTGGCTCCCCTTTTCTGTGCCCGAAGGAGAGTTATTTTTTTACCTTCGTTTTCCCATAGGAAATTACCATCAACACAGTAGGTCATTAAATCAGGATATTTAATGAATGGATATCTCCAACTTTTGAGCAATTCTTTATCCAAGAGTCTATGGGCTATCGCCTGATGCAAATTGATCCCGGGATGCTCTTCGATAAACCTTTCAAATTTTAAAAATTCATCCGTATTTCTCGCATAGTCGAAGGCTAAAAAGTTGTACTTGTCACCACTAATTAATTTTGAGGTATCGCCAAAACAAAACAAAGCCCTGGCTAACAGAACAGGATCGCTTACACGATATTGTTTCATCCTGCTAACAGCTAAAGAGACCCGTTGAATTGGCCTGTATTCTGAACTCATGTTGTCTTGAAGAAGTTCTATCATGGCCTGTTGATGAACAGCAATCGACTTCGCATTCCACTTTTTCTCAGACATCATCAAAAATTGCTTAAGACTGTCAATAGGCCCTTTGTTACCGTAAAAATCATTTTTTGCAGCCGGGCTGAAATTTCTTAGTTTAGAATTTTTTTCATTGCTGATGAGGCAAAGGTTACCAAAGGAGTGCAAAACATCTTGCTCCAGAACATCAATTTGTTCGTTGTATGCAGTTTGTGGATAATAATGTTCAACAGAGCTTCTAAATGTAAACTCAAAAGACCTAATTCTTGTATCGGAACCTTCACTTCTGGGTTTCAGCCAAATTAAATAATCCAGAAAATTGAAAACTAAATTGTTCTGGATATTATGATAAGTTGTCTTTTTATTATCCAAGGCACCAGTTTCTCTGTTGATTGGGTGTAGATTGTTTTGGATCATATCAGCATATTCACCTTTTACAATTTCCGCTTCATTGGCGAGAAATCTATCAAAAACAAATGCTTTGGCTATATGCTCGAGATATGCAATGTAATTTTCACTTTGAACTTCGAATTGTTGAAATAAATAGGTTAGTGCAGCATTTAACCAATATTTATATGTCATAGAAGGGTTTGAAACATGAAACATAGAAAGAATCATCAAAATCTTTCTGTTATCAGAGTTCAAGGGATCAACATTTTCGGACGGAAAGGTTGAGGTATAGGCAGCCGAATTTCCACCCGAAAATTCGGTCTTTCTTAGACTTTTCAAACTCCACCGGTCCATGTTACCAGTAAATTCACGTTTAATAATATATTTATCAAATAGTAATTTGCATTGGAGCAGGTTGAAAATAAATTCCTTCACAAACTTGAGGCGAGATTGCTTGTCTTGCGCGAGGTACGGGGTAAAGATCTGTAGTAGACGTTTATCATCTAATGGCACATCCTTTCCAATTTCCTGAACCCGAAGCACATGAAGGAGGAAATTTGGAAAATTAATCACAGAATTAAATCGGTCTGGAATATCGCTACCGGATACCAATCCAGACTTAATAGGGCGGTCCATTAATATATCATCGATGGAACTTTCTGCAACATCAGCGTCATTAGCCAGGTTTTCGCGAAGTTTATTTACAAATTCATCAAAGCTAGAAACTGTTAAAGCATCCCACGATCGACTATCGAAGACGATATTTCTGCGATCGACGGAAAAACCGTATTGGACGTAGGTTTCCATCTCCGAACAGCTTTGCCAGATCAGATCAAAACAAGTTGCTAATAATCGTGTATCGCCTTGGTCAGACTCAATAAATACAGACATTAATTGAGCTTTTAATATTTCATGTTTCTCAAGTTGTTCACCTCTGCTATTCATAATCTCAAAATAATGATTAAGATCTATCTCCTTAGATAAGGGTACTCGAAGAATTTTCACATGATCGTATAAGTAATCGGTAAAACGCTTAATACTAAGATGATGTTCTGACAGCCTATTTGTCAACTCCTTCAAACAGATTTCGTAGGCTGAGATTATATTCTCGTCAATTTGTCCAGAGTCAACCTCACCATGGTACACTTTAGCCAGTGCGCTTGTAGATCGCTCTCTACTTTCATATTTTAAGTTTGAACCCTCGAAAAATGAAAAATCAATGTCGGTGCTGTTTTTTAACGCTGAGGTTAATATGGATAATGTTGTTAAACGCTGTTGACCATCAATAGTCTGGAAGGCATCAGTTTCGTTTTCCTTTGAGACAACCAAGGTACCGATATAATAATCGCTTTTTGCATTATCTTCCAAGGCATAATCGATTATATCTTGGATCAACTGTCCAATTTCATCGACACCCCACGCGTAATTACGTTGGTAGATAGGAATAATGTATTTAGTTCCAGCCCCTAAAAGCTGTCGGATAGTTAAAATTTCAATCTCATTCTTATGCATAGTTCATCTTTTTAAATAGATCCATAATTTTATCTGTTCCTTTTGATCTATTCGCCTGGACAACTGGCAAATCAATCTTCATCAGCTCATTCTCAAATATTGATTCCCGTATTTTTTTGAAGATATTGACATCCCTTATAACATAGTTATCGATAGAAGCCAACTGAAGGCTCTGATAGGTCAGTCTAATCGAGTATGCCCAAATAAAAATCTTGCAGACAGCTGCCGAAATATTATGTTCACCAAATTTGTCCACATAATAAAGTAATGCGCAGTCAAACAGCATTCTAACGTATCTATCTCCGGTCCTTTCCTTTCCCTCATAGTTGTTTAAGGTTTCCAGAATATCTCTCGCTTCTAATGTTAATTTGTCCGGAATCCCTTTGATATCATCAAAGACGTTTTTATAATGCGAGACCATCTCAAAGAAATATTTTCCATTAATTATCGTCTGATCCAATTGAAATGGAAATTCGATACGTTTTTTATCATTTGTGTTTTGTTCAAGTGACAGCTTTACAATCTGGTACATTTTGACATATGGATAATCTTCTACTTTATCCAGATTAATGCCTTTGAACAAATTGACATCCGATTTTGTGAAATGCCTCGAAGAGTCGCCTTTTGACCACCCCCTCACCCTATAAAGAAAATTTGCAAAAAGACCCGCTAGTTCTTTGCTTTCCAAACTTTCCCATGTGTGAACCAATATCGAAAGATCAGTTTGATGGTTTTCATCTAAAGAAAACTGGATTTCTCGCAGATGGTATGCCTTGAGTAAATCATGTGGATCAAGTTCCTTTCCACGGGAATTCTGTGAATCAAAAAACTGAAAAGCTTCAGAAATTCCATCTATAACCAGGTATGTTACTTTGCAGCTGTTCAATAGAAATTTGATTAGGTCCTCACTCATTGAACGAACTCTACGTTTGATCTCCAGGTAGTTTTCTCTTATATGTTGCTTTGAGATTTCACTATTAAACCGGGGATCAAAAAGATGTTGTATAATTTCAGAAATTTCTTTTTTTAACGACTTTGACAGATCATCTCTTGTAGCATAAATGGCCTTAATTATAAGACAAAGCGTCAAAGTTCTCTGTTGGCCATCTACAATATTGTAATTACCGTCGTCATCATAATGAACTATAATTGTCCCTATCCTGTAAGATGGCTGAAATTTGAATCGATCGATATCTTCTAATAGCTGTACAACATTTTTAACACTCCATTTGTATGGTCGCTGAAAATGCGGAATTGATAACTCTTTATTTTTTAGAAGTGTTGATACTGAGATAACTTGAGTAGAAATTACCGACATCTATTATTAAGTTGAGTGTAAATATATATAAGAATTTGAAACAGCATGCTGAAGCTTTCTAACTTAAATGGCAAGATGTGGTTTTTTGAAGATTTAATTTTGGTCATTTCTGATTGCGTTTATGGTTGATATTTTTCGTGAATAATTACATACTTCAATAATACGTTACAACACATATAAAAATGAAGATAACTTTTGGCAAAACCTA
>Ga0308164_10004040_pt1 | contig 12744 bp, 16 predicted proteins | sample PhyTR2_FD_201031 | JGI IMG/M metagenome (GOLD analysis project Ga0308164, IMG submission 201031) | Phyllosphere microbial communities from UC Gill Tract Community Farm, Albany, California, United States - DLSLT.R2 | ecosystem: Host-associated > Plants > Phyllosphere > Unclassified | place: USA... | reverse complement strand
GCTGGAACCCGCGCGCGAAGGACGGCTACGTCTTCGGGTACAAGGATATGGACGAGGCGATGGGGCCGAGCGAGGCCGCTTGCCCCGAGCGTATCCTCTCGCTGCTCGGCGATACCGATAACGCCTCCGCGCTCAACTGGCGGCGCCGGTGCCTCGATCGCCTGGCGCAGCGAGCAGAGCGCCCGCTAGAGCATGGGATGCATATCCGACTGCCGCACCCAATCAAATTCACAGACGGGCACGAGGGCACCGACTTTGTCGTCCACAAACGCGGCCGGAAGATTGCACTCGCCAAACTCGGATCCGATTTTGCGGGTTATCGTATTTCCGGTCTTCGCGACATGCCCTGGAGCATCGTACCCCCGCCGACCCAGACCCGCGTTCACAAGACGGTGTTCGGTTGATCGCCGCGCCGTCCAGCATCAGGATCAATCCCATGCTCCGCCACGATGACATCTCCTCGACGCTTAGCCCCAAGCGCTCGCGCCTTTGCAGCCGCGCCAACGCGCAGGCAGTCGCCGCGCGAATGTTCGACGCGGGAGCACGACACGTCTCCGTTGTGCGTACCGGTGACCCGCTCCAGCCCTTCCAGGCCGTTCCTGCTCACGTCGACGGCCCGAACGTCGAACTTGAGATGCGATACGCATGAGGACGGTGCTCCTTCTCGCCGTCATCACGCTTGCGGCGTGTGGCGCGACCAAACCCGTGAACGAAGACAGGGAGGATCTAACCGGGCGCGGCCGTGCGCTCGACGGCGATACCGTCAGCATCGACTTCCGCTTTTCGGGCGCCGATGCTTTCGAGCGCAAGCAGCTTTGCCGGATCGCGAGCGGCTGCTATCCTTGCGGCAAGCTTGCACAGGACGCGACCGCGCGCATGCTCCGATCGGGGAACGCGACGATCCATCTGGTCGGCAGCAGCAGTTATGGCCGGCCGGTCGCCGTGGTCAGTGTGGGTGGTTCTGACCTCGGCGAGCAACTCATCGCACAAGGCTGGGCCGTGCCGGCGACGAAGTATCTCGGCCACGATCCAGATCGTGCCGCTCGCTATATGACCGTTTACGAAGAAGCCCGGGCCAACAAGCGTGGTGCCCACGCCGGCGAATGGATCGACCCCGAAAAATGGCGCCGCGGCGAACGCCTCTCGTGTGAGCGGAGTTAGTACATACTCTTGGACAAAGCGGTCCGGCGGACGAAGCCGGATCGCTTTTTTTTGCCCTGCAGGCTTCAGCCCTATGCCGGCCGACCACGCTTCGCCGGGCGATCGATCGGATCGTAATCGGGACCCGGATCGTGCGACCAGGATGCGCCGACCGCGAACTGGGGCTCGAAGCGGCCAAGCGGCCCGTCGGGCTCGGCCGCGACATACGGCGCCTGAGCGAGCCGTTTTGGCAGCCTCTCCCGGTGGAGATAGCCTGCCACCCGGCCACGCCCGAGGAGCAACGCTTCCAGCCACAGCAGATCATCGATCAGCACGCACACGCCGCGACCCGCGAGATTGTAATAAATGCAGCGCTGATAATCATCGCAGGCGTTGCCCAGGATCTGCGTCAGCTTCGCCTTACCGGCAGGATCGCCTTCATGGATCCACTCACATGCCTCGCGCAGCTCACGCACTGAGTAATAAGCGTCCTCCGGATCGACGCCGACCGAGGCCGCAGCGATCGCACGACGGGTGTCGCGCACATCGGGATTGAGCGAGGCATCGCGCAACGTGAGGTCGAGATCGATCGGCCCGGTGAAATCTTGCAGCTTCATGACCTATTCCTCCTGTGAATCGAACGTAACGTGAACATCTACGACCTTGCAAGTGTTCAACGGCATCTTTTAAGTCCCTGATCTTCCGATATGATCGCGCCCATGTGGCTCGTTCCGCGCGACACTCGTGGGCTTGCGTCACGCACCGGCGTTCCTGACGTCGTGCGGGGCGCTCTGGTGCGTTGGTACAGCGGGGATGGCGAGGAGAGCGATCATCGCGCCTCGGTCATCATGGTCGTGAAGGCGCGCGACCATCATCAGTGGATCGCATGCGACTGCCTCGGGGAGGCGGAAGATCCTCCGCTTTTGTCGCCAGCGTACCTTTCCGAAGCGGAGACCTACTACCTCCGGCGCCTCACGAGCATTCGTCAGCGTCGCCCCGAGCACCATGTCGACTGTCCGTTCTTCCGCGAACAGGCGCCCCCACGCATCCGCGAGAAGGCGACCGCGACGCCGCGCACGATCAGCGAACCCGATGGCCTCTTCTCCGCGCACAGGCTCGCGCCCGAAAAGCTGGCTCAGCTCCCGGAGGATGACGAGCCAGACGATCGGACACGCGGAGTCGCGATCCCGCGTCTCGCCCGGCTATTGTGGCAGCTCATGGAGATGGCGCACGTCAATGTCGTCGAGCCGCTGGGTGTGGGAGAACCCAGGGAGGCCTCGATGGCGCTGGAGTTCGGGCGGATGCGCAACGCAGCCGAACGCGTCGAGATTGCTCCCGGCATCCCACTGGCGCGCCACCTCTACACGCATATCGACCCGTACGACCGCGGCATCGTCTTTGCCAAACTGCGTGAAGCGGCGCGCCAGTGGCCGTCAGAACATGCGCCGCAGGCGTTCCTCCTGCTCTATGCCGTCGACATTTCGGGAACGACCGTCACGCTCGCAGGTGGACGCGAGCTGATCGTCAAGAACCGCATCCGGCACATCGGCGTCCACCAACGTAGGATCGGACCGCCCTTTCTGGTCCTTGCGGTTATAGGCGAGCACAACCCGCGCGAGGGCTATGCCGCGCTTCGAGCCTACGCGCAGCCGATCGCGCGCCCGTCAAACTTCATTGCGGTGCATAATGCGGCGGAACGCCAGACCATCGTCGGTTTGCTCGATCTTCAATACCGGCTGCGCCGGCGCGGTATCGGCGTCGGCTTCAAGCGCCTATTGTTCGATGTGGCGACCAGCTCGGGCGAGGTCCGGCCCGATCTTTTGCTCGACTTACGGGATTTCACCACCGGCGAGGTGATGGAAGCCGCCCTTGAAGTGGTGACCGGGCATGACGCCGATACGCTCGGCCTGAAAATGCGGCAGGTAGAGAAGCTTCGGGAGATCGCGCCGGTCGTCACCATCCACGCCGAAGACCTTGAGCATGATGCGCTCGAAGCGGCCGTGCTCGACCAGCTGCACATCGGATCATCCTAGGACCAGTGGAGGGAAGAGGGAGGGGCCTGTCAGATCCATAAGGGAGATGACAGATGACCCGCTTCCAGCCGAGCCCTCGACCCGAAACAACGCCGTGGGGCGTACCCGATCGCGCCGACCAGGTCCTCCCCGGCATATGGCGCGTCTCGACCCCCAGTCATGGCGGCTATGTCCTGTCCGACAGCCGCCAGGCGGCCATCGCCGAGGCGCTACGCCGTGCCGATCCTTTCTACGAGGAGGATGTCGACTATGCCCTGGTCCTCTACGGTTTCGCGAGCGAGTTCCGGCGCCTGCCGGTGCCCGGCATCGCCCTTCAGGTCGAAAACGCCCGCCGGTCGGTACGATGCTGGCATCCTGATCGCTGGACTGCCCTGACGGGAGAAGAAGTAACGGTCGACGAAAGCCACGTCGTGCGCCGTCGCGCTGCCTACACTGCCATCATCGGCCAGTACGAAAGCGTTTCGGCGTCCGGATCATGGGCGGACTGGGTCCCAGACGGCAAAGTCGGCTGTGTCTTCCGCCGCGTCGCCAGCGTGGATGCGCTCGGCTTCGCGCGCCACGAAGGGGACGCCATCTACGGTCTCGTCGACAAAGCGCGTTACGAGGCGCGCGTGATGCCTGAGACCTTCGACACGCTCTCAGCAGAGCGGGTCGAGAGCACGGCACCGATCACCAAACAGGTGGCCTCGCTCGTCCACGCGCTAGCCCCTGCCTCCGCAGCCACCGCCACCGCGAACTAAGCGCCAGCACAAAGGAAGCCGCCATGACCTGCGTCACTCCGCTCCGGCCGCTGCCCGAGGCCGCGGACAATCGCGTACCATTGGGACACCACTCGAGCGGCCCGCTCCACCTCGACCTCGACCGCCTCCTTGCCGGCCGCTTGCTCATCCAAGGCAGCTCGGGCGCGGGTAAGAGCCGGACGTTAAGACGGATCATCGAAGAGGCGTTCGACTACACGACTATCGCGATTGTGGACCCCGAGGGCGAGTTCGAGAACCTCGCACGCCACATCGGTGCCACCACAATTCGTGCGGTCGAACTGACCGCCGACGGGTTAACCGCCGCGGCCGCGCGCAGCCGGCATCACCGGCTTTCGATCCATATCGACCTGACCGACCTCGATCCCGACCAACGCATCATCAAGGCGGCAGCCTTCTTTGCCGGCCTGATCGGTGCACCGCGCGAGGATTGGGAGCACACCGTCCTCGTCTGCATCGACGAGGGACACCTGCTGGCGCCGCATGTCGCCGGATCTGCTCGCGATGCGGAAGCACGCCGGCTTGGCGTCGCGACGCTCACCGACCTATGCGCTCGCGGCCGCAAGCGCGGCCTAGCGCCCGTGATCGCCACCCAGCGCCTCGCCAAGCTGTCGACCTCCGTGGTCTCCGAACTACAGAACGTCCTCGTCGGCCTGAACGTGTTCGACCGTGACATCGCCCGGGCGGCCGACCTCCTCGGCTTCTCGGCGAAAGAAGCAGACGCTCTGCGGACGCTCGTGCCAGGTGACTTCTTTGCGATGGGACCCGCCCTGTCGGCGACGCCTTGCCTCGCCCACATCGATCCGACGATCACTGAGCATGTCGGCAAGACGCCCGAACTGCGCGCAGCGGCGTCCGTCGACGCGACCGAAGCCGCGCGGCTGCTCGACCTCGCAGGACTGGCCGAAGTGGCCGACCACGGCCCCGCCATTGCGCTCAAGGGCACACGCGCGCTCGACGCATTTCTCCTCGATCCCGCCGCGACCGACGCAGCCGCGATCATCGAGGCGCTCAAGCGCATCTCGCCCAACGCCAGCACCGCGCGCGATCTCGCGAGGCACTTGTCGATCGACGCTGAGCGAACCGATCGCGGACTCAATCTCCTGTCGGCGATAGCCGCAGTCGACACGATGCCGAAGGGCGACGATCGTATCGCCCGTCTTCACGCCCGTTTGCGCGCTCGCCTCAGCGACGTCGCCGTGGTGGCACTATGACCGACCTTGCTGCTGACATCGTTGAGCTCGTCGCGTGCCCGGCCCGCCCAGCACCAACAGGCCGGCTCCAGGAAATCGCCTACCGGGCCGATGCCTGGACGCCCGATGAGGTTGCGCGGCTAGAGCACCTGTTCCGAGACGACGTCGCAATCGACGAGATCGCGTCGGCGATCGGCCGGGGCCTCCACGGCGTGCGCGATAAGATTGCGTCCCTCGGCTTGCGCCGCAACTCAAACCGCCCTTGGTCCGGTGATGAAGACGCCTGGCTGGCTCGCGAGTACGGCTCGCGACCTGCAGCGGCACTGGCGCAAGACCTCGGAAGGGCCTGCACCGCCGTTTACGCCCGCGCCGGCGTGCTCGGCCTAACGGAGGGCAACGCGCCGCGCTGGACCGATTGGGAGGATGCGCAGCTTCGCGCGGGCTTCGAGCGCGCGATCGCGGTCGCGCAGATCGCAGCCTTGATCGGTCGCCCGGTCTCCGGAACGATCACTCGGGCGAGCAATCTCGGCCTGCGACACCCCAACAATCCACCAGAATGGACCGAGGCCGAGGCGGCACGGGCGCTAACGCTCGCCTCCGAGGGCCATCGCTATGCCGATATCATCGAGAGGATGGTCGCCGAAGGCTTTCCGCGCCGTACCAGGGCAGGGTTCGGGCCCCATCTACGCAAGCTGGGCTACGGTCGCGGCTGGGGTCGCCAATGGACTCCCGAGGAGGACGCGCTGCTTGCTCGTGTCTATACCGACGGGACAAGCCGCAGTCCGCTCATTGAGCGGCTCGGCCGCACTACCAATTCGATCAACTGGCGGGTCGAACATCTCGGGCTGCGTGGCACGCATATCAATCGGGATGGTTTCCGAGGCGGTCCGATCTGGACTGATGCCGACGTGGCAACGCTTCGCGAACACTATGGCAAGATGCCGATGGCCGACCTCGCGGCCAAAATGGGTCGGACGAAAGCCTCCCTCTTCACGCGCGCCAACCTCTTGGGACTGGTCCACGGCTACCACCGTCCCTGGAGCGACGACGACCGCCGCGCACTCGTGCTGGCGCACGCCCATGACATCGCCTTACCCGATCTCGCGACGGCGCTGGGGCGCAACTACGCCGGCGTCCACAAATACGCCGAGAAACAGGGCGTCAGGTTCGGCCGCCGCGCGCGCCGCACTCCTGCCCCGACACTGCCGGACATCCTCGCCCTACCTTGGCGGACGTAGAGTCGGGTCGACCGTGGATCGAAGGGAAGGGGGAGGGGCCGGGCGGGCGTGAAAGGCACGCCAGCCACGAGGAGCTCATCATGATCCCCGCCACCATTGCGACCGCGGTCGCGCCCGAGACGATCGCGAAGGTCACACGGCTGTTCAACAACACCGCATTCGACGTGGTGACCGAGCTGCTCCAGAACTCTCGCCGGGCTGGCGCTTCAGCAATTGCCGTCCTGATCCAGACCGGCGGGCCGGATACGCTCCTCCACATCATCGATGACGGCCACGGTATCGCGGACCCCGCCTCGATCGTGACGCTGGGACGCTCCGGATGGTCCGATGAGACCCGTCGCATGGAAGACCCTGCGGGCATGGGTGTTTTCAGCCTCGCCGGCCGGGACGTTATGGTCCGTTCGTTCTCGCGTCCGGATCACCAAGGATGGATGGCGCACATACCGGCCTCCGCCTGGGAGACGAGCCGCCCGATCGCAATCTCGCCCGACCCGATCTCGCGAGGCACTGCCATCACCATCAAGGCCCCCGACGCCTGGCTGAAAACGTTAGCTGACGACATCGCCAAAGCAGCAAAGCACTATCCCTTACCTGTGACGCTGAACGGGGCCGCGCTACCGCGCGAGGATTGGTTGCAGGATGCCATCTACTTCGAGGAATGGAACGGCGCGCGCATCGGCGTCTTCCAGAAGCACCCATCGCATTACGGCACCCACGAGGGCCGCCTGAACTTCCACGGTCTGACGATCGCGTGCACGCTGCCGCACATCCAGGAGGTCGACCGCGGTGCTCACTGGATAGCCCGCGTCGACATCTTCGATGCACCTCAGATCCAGCTCGTGCTGCCGGCACGTAAGGAAGTGATCGAGAACGAGGGCCTGGCGGCGCTTCGCCGAGCCGTCAGCGTCGCGATTTATCGTGCGATCGCAGCGCGAGGAACGCATCGGCTGTCCGCCGAACATTGGCGCGATGCGCACGACCTCGGCGTCGAGCTGCCGGAGGCGGACGCGTACCTCTTCCGATGGGTGGCACCCGCCGCAGATAGCAGCCGCAACTACGCCACAGGCGAACGCACCACCGGCACCGCGATGGTGATCATGTCCGACTTCGACGCGCTGGTCGCCCAGCCCGCCGCGGACGCGATCGCCGCGCATAATCCGTTCGGCGGACCTCTTGTCGTGGCTGAGGATGCTTTCAAGGGCTATGGTTGGTACGACGTTCTCGCTCGCGTCGACGACCTGCGCTTCCGCGTCCTGCAGGGCGACCGGGACTTCATGGTTTCGGCTACGCTCGAAGCCCCGGGCGACGCCGAGGATGGTTGGGTCGACGCAATCACGCTGGAGGCGACCATGTCGCACGCCGGCGCGTCGATCGAGGTCTCGACTGCAGCAGACGTCGCCTTCGCACCCGATGAGTGGACGTGCAACTCGGTCGACCAGACCTCCATCTTCGTACGCCGGGATAGCAAGCAAACTGCTCTGGCCGTCGCCGATCTGTTCGAACGCGCGGCCTTCGAGCCCTCCACGGACAGCGACGCTGACAGCTACGACACTCAGCAGGAGCGTTTCCAGGCCGACGCAGCCGAGCGTATTATCGGACTGCTCGAAGGCGACGATGCGGCGCTGGAGAGCCGTATTCGCGAAAAGCTGTCCGGCCACTACTTCATGGTTCCCGCCGACCGGACGGTGACCGTGGTCATCAATCGCGACCGCCTCGAGGTGCAGATCGTCGAGCGCGATGCCACCCCGCCCGAGGCCGCAGGCGAGGGAGCGTGACATGGCGCGCTACAATCACGCCTACGCCATCGCCTTCAGCGTGGTCTCCGACGACGACCGCGGACACGATGTCGATGCGCGCCAGCTGCGAGCCGCGCTGATGGCACGGATCGAGGCCCTTGATCGCGAAGGCGGATGGGTCGAGGCGGCCGGCGTTCCGTACGACAGCTACGCCGAGCCGGAAGGGGATGAGCCATGATGGTGCCGCTCCCTCCGTCCGTGCTCTCCTACGGTATTGGCGTCGACAGCACCGCGCTACTGATCGAGCTCCACGCTCGTGGGCAAGCCCCTGACCTCGTCCTCAGCGCCGACACCGGCAACGAGAAACCGGAGACCTACGACTACCTCGACGTCATCCGTCCGTGGATGCGTGACCGCGGCATTCGCTTTGAGCTCGTCTCCTACGTGCCCAAGCGGTTCAAGCACTGGCCACCGTACTTCGGGATCCTGGAGATGTGCCTGACCAATGCGACCTTGCCCAGCAAGTCGCTCGGCGGATCGTCCTGCAGCCTCAAATACAAGAAAGCGCCGCAGGACGCGTTCCTCAAGACATGGCAGCCTGCGGTCGATGCGTGGCAGCGGGGGCAGCGCGTCATCCGCCTGATCGGCTACGACGCAGGCCCGCGCGACACCGCGCGCGCCAATCACGCGTCGACGATCGACGATCCGCTCTACGAATGCCGATCCCCGCTGCGGGAGTGGCTTTGGGACCGCCCGCGCTGCATCTCGCGGATCGAGGCCGAAGGTTTGCCCGTACCGCCGAAGTCCGCCTGCATCCTGTGTATCGCGAACAAACCGGACGAGATCCGCAGCCTGCCGGCGTGGTGCCTTCGCCTGATCGTTCTGGTCGAGGCGCGCGCAGCGCCCCGGCTCCACACGGTCGAGGGATTATGGCGCAGGTCGACCAGGGCGCGGCCCGGATCGATGACCGCCTTCATCCGGGCCGAGGGTCTGCTCCCAGCCGATGACGTCGACCGCATCGTGCGCGACGCGCCCACCGATCTCATCCGCTTCCAGGATGTCGCCGCCACAGTACCCATCGGGGAGCGCCCGAAGATGGGCGACTGGCTCGACCGCTTTCACCTGGCCTTCGCCGAACGAGGCCGCGGTCAACCGGACGCGCTGGCCGCCTGACGCTTCTCATCAACGGAACAACCGGAGGATCGACCCATGATCGACACCGCTGCCGAAACGCGCGTCGAGACCATCGCGCGTCTGAACGATCGATGCCGCCAAGGCTTTGACAGAACGGCACGCATCACCGTCACGCGTACCTGTCTTGCCACCTTGTCGAACGGCACACTCGCCTCCGAGGCCGTGGCGCAAGCTCTGCTGCTGCAGGAGTTGCGTCGCTACAGCTTCGCCGCGGACTGCCCGGAGCGGGATCGCGGCTCCTTCACGATCGACAAGACCGAGGTCTTCTTCCGCATCGACTATCACGATGCGACGCTCGAATGGGGCTCCGAAGACCCGGCAAACGCCAGCCTCACGATCCGCGTGCTGACGCTCATGCTGCGGGAGGATCTCTGATGACAATCGAGATCATCCTCGGCTTGCCCCACCTCGCAGACGGCGCGCTCCTGGCGACTGCTCGTCGTCTCCAGGCGCCTGTGCTGATCTCAGCGAACTGCCTGTCGCGCTGGCGCAAGGCCGATGGCTGGCGCGAGTGGACGGGATGGCGGACGGCCACGCTCGCTCATGCGGATGGCCTCGCAAGCCTCGACCTCGACAGCGCCGGCTACACGATGATGGTACGCTACGGCGGTCTGCCATGGTCGGTAGCCGACTATATGGCCCTCGCGGCATCGTACCCGTTCCGCCGCGTCTCCTCGATCGACTATTGTTGCGAGGACGGCGTCGCTTCGGACCGCGAAGAAGTGCTCGACCGCATCTCCCGCACAATCGCGACAAATCACGAATGCTTCACTCGCGCAGGTGACCTCGGCATCCGGGACCGCTTCATGCCCGTCCTGCAGGGACGCACGCCGGACGACTATGTCCGCTGCCTCGAAGCGATCGAGGGCATGATCATGCCCGGCACCGTTGTCGGCATCGGCAGCATGTGCAGGCGCCCCATTCATGGCTCGGAGGGCCTCGTTGCCGTCGTCGAGCGACTCTCGCGGGTGCTGCCGGTCGGCGTGAAAGCCCATGCCTTCGGCGTAAAGGGTGATGCCCTGCCGTATCTGACACCATTCTCCCGTTGGATCGCCTCGATCGACAGCCAGGCCTTCGGCGTCGCGGCGCGGCGCGACGCAATCCAGCGCGGCGTCGTCAAAACAGACAGGCTGGTCGCAGCGCACATGGAACGTTGGTACCGACGACAATGTGGCCGCGCACTGGCCGCGCCGATTACGATGCCCGAGGCCGCTGACCACGGGGCGCGTCCCGTCCCTAACGATGACCCATGGGAACGCGCCATTGCGGATGCGCGCGCTCAGATCCGCGAGCTCATCGAGAGCGGTGATCTCGACCACGACGAAATCACCGCCAGCTGGGTCGAGACATGGGCGGCCGATCTCTATCAACAACGCGCCGCCTGACGAGGGATCCACCATGACTACCGATCGATCGCAACGCTGGCGCGACCGGCGCAGCCGCTTCGTGTCCGACGACACCGTCATCGACCCTCAGCGCTACGCCGTTGACGTTGTCGCCCATGACACGGCGCGCGCCTTCGTTGCGGATCATCACTATCTGAACCGCTATCCAGCTGCGCAACTGGCCGTGGGGCTCTTCGGCCCAGGCCGGGGCGGCGCTTCCTCTCTCGACGGCATTATCGTCTTCGGCGTTCCCGCGACCGCCGCGGTCATCACGCGCCACACCGGCTACGCCGACCCAGCACGCGGTTGCGTGCTGCAGCGCCTGCTCTGCCTCCCCACCGTCGCGGCCAATGGCGAAAGCTACTTCGCCGCGCGCGCCTTTCGTCTGCTGCGCCAGGCCAAGCCGTTGATCGAGTCCGTCGTCAGCTTCTCCGATCCTCAGGTTGGACATTGCGGCTGCGTGTACGCAGCCCTCTCCGGGGCGTATCGGGGAACCACGAGGCCGCGGACGGTGCTACGCATCGCCGGCGAGACGATCTCGGATCGCACCCTATCGAAGATCAGAAACCTCGAAACGGGCCATGCCGGGGCGGTCGACCAACTCGTCAGGCTTGGAGCATCGAGGCCGCGGCCGACCGAGCATCTCCGAGAATGGCTCGAACGCTGCCGCAGGGAGCGCATTCTGGTCGCAGCACGGCAAGCCAGTCTCTTCACCTACTGCTTCGAACTCACACGCGATGCACGCCGCGTCGGCCAACCGCTGCCGCGTCTGACCTACCCAATCAGGTCCGACGTCCTGCGTGAGCAGCTCGGAACCTGACCCGTCGTGCCGACGGGAAGGGGAGGGGGAGCAGGGATCGTGTCCACAATAGGAGACGAGCCATGCGCATCCAACAGGCGATCGCGATCGCCAAGGCCGACGAGGCCCACCTGATCCGCTTCATTGGGCGGCGCGACCGATTTCTTGACGGGCTCGACTGGGACGCCCTGCCCGAGCAGATGGCGCGCGAGGCCGCGATGATGGACGAGCTTCTCGCCACCGAACTCGCGGAGGCCGCATGCTATGTCATCTGGCTCGAAGAGTGCCTCAGCTTCGGCGTCGAGGACGTCATCGGCGCGCACCACCTGCAGCCCGCCTCGGTGATCCGCACCGTCGCCTCGTTGGCCTAGGCCGAAAGGCGACACCGACGACTGCGGTTCCGTAGGCGACCATCCCATGCAACAATCATCTCGGGAGATGAACGATGACTGCTGACCTGACAGAATTTCTCTTCGGCTCGCCCACGCACCTGTACTGGTCGCTCCTCGGCCTCGCCGTGCTTTCGCTCGTCGGCGTCGTAGTGGCCCACCTGCTGCCCGACTACCGTCGGACAATCATGGCTATCGGTGCGATCCCCGTCTTGGTTTACGCCGTCTCGTTCGTACCCCTGTTCGGCGCCGGCGAGCCGCCGACCAGCGATCCAGCCGACGGGTTGGCGAGAACCCAGAACCTGCTCTCCGGTGTGCTGCAAGCCGCACCCGTGATGCTGGCATTCGGAGGATGCTTATACGCCGCGGTCATGTTCATCGACGACCGCTCCCGAGTCCGCAAGCGGCGATCCGAGCAGTGACCACTGGACGCAAGCCGACCACGACAGGCTTGCACTACGTCTCGATGCCTGACCGCGTCGCAAGCGCCGATGTGCAGAGATCGACCTAACGAAGGAAGACGCTCATGAGTCGACATACCTTTGTCGGGCCTGCCGGCGTCAGCGTCGCGATCGGGTGGGATCGCCCACTCGAGACCTTCTACGTACAGGTGTCGCGACCTGACCCCGAAGACCCCGGTGAACGCGACACCTTCGTGTGGAAGGGTCTGGAGCCGGACGAACTCACCACCGCGGCCGCGGCGATCGCAATTGCCACCCCGTACGCCGCCCTACCAACGGATCTCGGCAACACGCTCGAAATGGACCGGCTGAAAACGCTCGGCCTCTCGGATGGCGAGTACCAGGCAGAGATGAAGCGCCGGCTCTTTCCGAAATAACCAGATAGGCACTGTCGTGGAGTGACCTGGGACAGCGCCTC
>Ga0308164_10004038_pt1 | contig 12749 bp, 9 predicted proteins | sample PhyTR2_FD_201031 | JGI IMG/M metagenome (GOLD analysis project Ga0308164, IMG submission 201031) | Phyllosphere microbial communities from UC Gill Tract Community Farm, Albany, California, United States - DLSLT.R2 | ecosystem: Host-associated > Plants > Phyllosphere > Unclassified | place: USA... | reverse complement strand
CCTGCAGCCCGCGCAGGATGGCAATCGTCGCCTCGACACTTGGCTCGTCGACGATGATCTTCTGGAAGCGGCGCTCGAGCGCGGCATCCTTTTCGACGTACTTGCGGTACTCGTCGAGCGTGGTCGCACCGACGCAGTGCAGCTCGCCGCGCGCCAGCGCTGGCTTGAGCATATTGCCGGCGTCCATCGCGCCCTCGGCCTTGCCCGCGCCAACCATCGTGTGCAGCTCGTCGATGAAGACGATCGTCTGGCCTTCGTCCTGCGCCAGCTCTTTCAGCACGCTTTTTAGGCGCTCTTCAAATTCGCCGCGGAACTTCGCGCCGGCCAGGAGCGAGGCCATGTCGAGCGACAGCACGCGCTTACCCTTGAGCGAATCGGGCACTTCGCCGTTGACGATGCGCTGGGCCAGGCCTTCGACGATGGCCGTCTTGCCCACACCCGGTTCACCGATCAGCACGGGATTGTTCTTGCTGCGACGCTGCAGCACCTGGATCGCGCGGCGGATTTCATCGTCGCGGCCGATCACCGGATCGAGCTTGCCGGCGCGGGCGCGCTCGGTCAGGTCGAGGGTGTATTTCTTGAGCGATTCGCGCTGGCCTTCGGCTTCGGGCGAATTGACGCTTTCTCCACCGCGCACGGCCTGGATCGCCGCCTCGAGCGACTTCTTCGCCAGACCGTTTTCACGGGCCAGTCGGCCGGCGTCGGACTTGTCTTCCAGCAGCGCCAGAAGGATCATCTCGGACGAGACGAAACCGTCGCCGCGCTTTTGCGCTTCGCGATCGGCCAGGTTCAGCAGACCCATCAGGTCGCGCCCGACCTGGACGTTGCCGCCGGTACCAGTGACCTTTGGCTGGCGCTCGAGCGAGGTTTTCAGCGCATTGGACAGCGCGCCGACGTTCACGCCGGCGCGCTGCAGCAGCGAGCGCGCACTGCCGTCGTCCTGATTCAACAGCGCCACCAGCAGGTGGACTGTTTCAATGTATTGGTTGTCGTTGCCGACCGCCAGGCTCTGGGCATCCGCCAGCGCTTCCTGCAGCTTGGTCGTCAATTTATCTTGTCGCATGGTGTGACTCCTGAGTTTGTTCTTGGTTGCGATACAAGATTGGGATGACGGGATGCTTTTCAAGCACCCCGTTGGGCCTGGCGTAAGAAAAACACCTACAAAGAGAAAAGCACTTAGCTGTCAGATAACCTGGACTCGGGCGCCGGCCCGGCGGCCTGCAGATCGCGCACGTTCTTTTGCACGGCAACCACGGCAAACAATGACAACGCAAACGACATCGCATAGAAGCCTTTTTCGCTCAGCGCCAGCGTGGCGTTGATGAGGCCGATGCCCAGCAGCCCGATCGATGCCATCAGCGAGAACCAGCACAGCGACACGTACAGTCCGGTGACGGGCAAGCCTTCTGCACGATCACGCACTGTTTTTTGCAGCGAAATTGCGGCGAACAGGCCGTACAGCAGCAGCACGAGGTAGTAACCTTTTTCATTGAGCTGCATCTGGGCGTTCCAGAGGCCAATGAGATAGGCCGCCATGCCGATGATGAGTGCGCCCCAGGAGGCGCCGACGAAGGCCGCAGTCGGCCGGTAGTTGGTATGCATGATCGAGCTCCTGTGTAATTACTCGACGGGAACTCTAGCATGCTTCAACCGGACCACATATGCGTTGTCAGGGGAAACCGCCCTGCGCTGCCGACTTTACCCGCGCAGGGTGCGCAGCAGGGCAAAACCGGCCATGCAGCACAGCAGCGCGCCGATCAGGTGCAACGCCGTATGCGCCAGCGCCCAGCCGATCTCGCCACGCTGCAGCAGCGTCATCGATTCGCCACTAAAACTGGAGAAGGTCGTCAAACCACCCAGGAAGCCGGTAATGATGAACAGGCGCCAGTGCGGCGCCAGCCCGGGCTGATCGGCAAAGAACGCGAGCGCGCAGCCGATTAGAAAGCCGCCGACCAAATTGGCCGCCAGCGTGCCGACCTGGACAAAGCCGTGCAGGCTGCCCAGCCACAGACCCAGGCCCCAGCGCAGCCAGGCGCCAATGGCGGCGCCGAGCCCGACCGCGAGAAAATTCAGCGGGCTTGCCACCGCGCCCGCGCTGTATCGTCCGTCACTCGCGCATCGACCCAGCGCGCGCCGTCCGGCGTGTCTTCCTTCTTCCAGAACGGTGCTTCCGTCTTCAGGTAATCCATGATGAATTCGCAGGCCGCGAACGCATCGCCCCGGTGCGCGGCGGTCACCGCCACGAGCACGATCTGATCGAGCGGCAGCAGCGGCCCCACACGGTGGATGACCAAGGTCGCGAACAGCGGCCAGCGCGCAGCGGCCTGGGCCGCGATGTCGTCGAGCGCTTTCTCGGTCATGCCGGGATAGTGCTCGAGTTCCATCGCAGCGACCTGCGCGCCGTCATTCAGGTCGCGCACGGTGCCGACGAACGCCACGACGGCGCCGACGCGGGCATCGCCCTCGCGCAGGCGCGCGACTTCGAGGCCGAGGTCGAAGTCGCCGGTTTGCACACGGACATTGTTCATGACGCCTCCTTCGGCTGACGCAGCATCAGGCATTCGATGCGCGTCTCGGTGCGCACGTCAGCCAGGGCCGGCAGCGCCAGCAATGCGCGCAGCTCGGCCGTATTGCCGCCCGGCTTCTGACCCGACTTGAGGGAGCTTTGCAGCACCTCGACCTGCAGGCGCAGGCGGTCGCGGGCAAATTCCGCGCCGCTGTCGATGCCAGCAGCGATCTCCAGGCGCAGCAGATCGTTCAACAGGCGCGGCCGGTTTTCCTGGAGCTGGCGCGCATACGCGGCGCGATCGCCTTCGAGCGCCGCGAGCGCCGCATCGAACCGCTTCTGCAGGATCGGCTCGTAACCACCGTCGACCGGGGCCAGTGCCGCCCAGCGGGCACGCCAGTCGTCTCCTTGCGTGTGGGTGCCGGCATTGCTGTCCGGATCGGCGATTGCTGTTTCGAGCGCCTGGATCAGGCGCAGCTTGTCGCGCACGACGCCGGCCAGGACCGTGTCGGCAGCGCGCCGCACCTCTGCCACCTGCGCCTGCACCTGGGCCACGGCAGCCTGATAGCGCTGCTCAACACGCGCCTCGTGGGCGCGCGGCACCGGGCCGATTGCCTGCCATTCGGCGGCGGCTTCGCGCAGCATCCTGGCGACGTTGGACGGCGTCGCATCACCTGCGGCTGCTTCGAGGCGGGCGCACAGCGCTTCTTTGGCCGCTTCGTGGGTGCGACGTTCGCTGTCAGCCGCGTGCGCATGCTCCTTGCGGGCCGCAAACAACGCGTCGCAGGCAGCGCGGAAACGCTGCCACAGCGCCTGCTCGGCCTTGCGTTCGAGCGGCAGCGCGCGCGCATGTTCTTGCCAGCGGCTTTGCAATTCGCGCAGCATGTCGACCGCGTGCCGTTCGTTCGGGTCGAGCTTGTGGACCTCTTCGATCAGTTGTTCGCGCACGGCGACTTCGACCTTGCGCTGGTTTTCCAGCGGCCGCTGCAGCGTGGTCAGTGCCTCTGCGAACAAACCGTCGAGACGTTTCTTTTCCTTGCGGTCAACCGCGCCCAGATGGCTCCAGGCGGTGCGCAGGCGCTGCACGGTGGCCGACACGTGCTTCCAGTCGGCGTTGTCCTGCTGCAGGTTGGCGATCTCGGCTTGGGCTTCATCGACCAGCGCCTGACCGCGCGCGGCATTCGCGTGGCGCTCGTCGGCCAGCTGGCGGAAATGCGCGGCGGCCGGTGCGTAGGCAGCGCTGCAGGCGGCGTCGAACCGCTCCCACAGGCTGCGCGGCGCCAGGCCGGACAAGGTGTCGAGCGCCTTCCAGCGCTCGCGCATGCTGCCGACCTTCTTGGCCAGTTCGCCCATCGCCAGACTCTGCGTGGCCAGCGTTTCAACTGTCTTGATCAATTCTTCGCGCGACACGTTGCCGCCCCAGCGCGCCCAGTCCGACAAGCGCTTCAGGTCGGCGCGCAGATGGGTCAGGTGATCTAGCTGGGCGCCCGTCAGGCGCACGCCCTTGTCCTTGGCGTCCTTCAGCGATTTGTCGATCTCGGCAGCGGTGCCAAGCGAGCCCTGCTGCAGGGCGGCTTCGAGCGCCTCCATCTGGTCGAGGAAGGCCTGGTCGGCGCCTTTGTCTTTGGCGTGCGCGGCGCCGCTATCGGCTGGCGCTGCGACCTGAACTGGTTTCGGCTTGCGGATCGCTTGCGGGAACGACGCGAGCAAGGCGTCGAAGCGCGCTTGCAGCGCTTCAGTGGCGGCATTGGCAGGCATGGCCGGCAGGCGCTGCCAGTCGCGGCGCAGGGCATCCGGCGTCAATTCTTCTTGCGGCTGCGCGGCCCATGCGGTGAGTGCCGCGTCACGGGCGGCCAGCGCTGCGGCATCCTTCTCGGCGGTGGCCAGGCTGGCCGTCAGGCGTGCCAGTTCATTGCTCACCTCGCCGACCAGCGCGCGCGGCAGCGATGGGTGGCCAGGGTCGGCCAGTGCCGCTGTCTGTTCCTGCTGCAGGCGGGCCAGCGTTTCGCCAAGCGCGGCGGCGTCCAGCCCATGCCCGTCGAGCTGGCGCAGTGCCGTCAGGCGATCGATCATGGCGCGCTGCAACTGCACCTGCGCTTCGAGACGCGCGCCAAGCTGGGCGCGCACGGCCTCGAAGTCGGCAGCGAGCTCTGGCGCGCGGATGACCGACCATTTGCGGTCGAGTTCGCCAACGTGGTTGGGCGTGAGCAACGCATCGGCCAGCATGGCGCGCGCCTGCGCCAGCGTGTCTTCACCACGACGCAGTTCGGCTTCATGGTGGCGGATCGCATCCAGCCGGCCATGCACGAGCTTGGCAACGCGGCGGTCGACATTGCGCATCGCGCCGTACACGCGCTCGAGGTGCTCACGGCCATGGAGCAGCTCGGCGGCGGCCAAGCGCAATTCGGAAAACGGGGATTGCAGGATGAACTCGGCGGCAGCAGCTTCGTCGTTGCCAAGCGCCTTGAGCTGCGCGGCCTGGCGCTCGCGGGCGCTGGCCACGGCGGCGCGCGCCTCGGCGGCCTGCGCCGCGGCCTGGTTTGCCGCCTGCTCTGCTGCTGCGGCTGCTGCCGCCCTGGCCTTGTTATTGGCTTTGCTACCAACCTTGCTAGCGGTATTGCTACCGACGGGCTGGGCAGCGCCCGATTTCGCCGGGGCCGGCTTGACGGCGCCCTGTTGCTCGCCGGACGCGGCCGGCTTGCTGCCCTGCCGCTTGAAGAGAAAATCGAACATAGGAAATTCGCACCGCTAAAACTGCCATCATAGCAAAGAACATGACGCCAACCGGCGCGCACGCCCTGCTCCAGCGGCTAATTCACGATGGGCACGACGGGTGACATGGCGGGTAATTTCCTGGTTGAAACTTCTTGGGAAAGGCTGGCACGCACGATGCCACGCCCCGTGTCACGGTGTTCGTTCTGCACCGTGTCGTGGGCCAGCATCTGGTTGGCGATCGTGAACCATTGCTCACCGGGAATCAGCGTGCGCGCCAGCGGCAGCAACTCGCGCTCTTCGCGTTCGAGGCGCTCGAGCAGCAGTTCGCAGCATGCTTGCAGCGCTGCCAGGCAGCCGGGATCGCCTTCGGCAGCGGCGGCCTGGGCCGCCATGCGCGCCGCGTGCGCGCGCCGGCTCAGCGCATCGAGTTCGGCCAGCAGCGCGCCCGCATCGGCGCCACGCCGGCGCAGCGCGGGCAGCACGAACTTGTCGAGCTTGCGCCACTGGCACGCGTCGCTGACCTGGCGCAGCGCCGCGCACGCCGCTTCGTACTGGTGCGCCGCTGGCGGCTCGCCCCACCAGGCGGCGGGCCTCCAGCGGTCAAGAAGTGCTTGCAGGTCGACGCGCGCCCGGGCTTGTTCGACGGATAGCGCCACCAGCGTGTAGGTGGAAGTGAGCATGATGTCTCCTCTCAATGCGCCGCCAGCGCGCATGGCGAGGCCATGCCGGATCGGCTGGGGATGCGGGTATCGGGGTAGCCGGCGATGGATTTTGTAGTAGTAGCCGGCGACAAGAACTAGCTAGTGTAGAGACACGGTCCTGGCCAGGTTTGATGTTCGTCAAATGCGATTTGACAACAAGAGCGGGGTCAGGCACGACGAATTTCCCCACACAACATGCTTGCGAGATGGTATTGCACGGCGCGCCACGACCGGTCGCCGGCTGCGTTATAGTAGGCCCCGATTTCGGCTTTCTCAACGGTAGAACTCCCCCATGCGGCTGCTGCACACCTCCGACTGGCATCTTGGCCAGACCCTGCACAATTTCGACCGGATCCACGAACACCAGCGCTTCCTCGACTGGCTGGTCGGGACGCTGGACGAAGAGCGCATCGACGTGCTGCTGATCGCGGGCGATATTTTCGATAACGCCAATCCGTCGTCGGCCGCCCATCGCCAGCTGTATCGCTTCCTGCAGCAGGCCCGCAGCCGCGTGCCCCATCTGCAGGTGGTGGTCATCGCGGGCAACCACGATTCCGCCGGCCGGCTGGAAGCGCCCACGCCGCTGCTCGAGGCCTATGGCACGATTATCGTCGGCAATGTATTGCGCAGCAGCGATGGGGAAGTCGACCTCGACCGGCTGCTGGTGCCGCTGCATGACCGCGCTGGCAACGTTGCCGCCTGGTGCCTGGCCGTGCCGTTCCTGCGCCCCGGCGACGTCCCGCGCCTGCGCGCCGCGGCGGGCGATGGGGCCAGCGATGCGCCAGGGCTCGATCCTTATCTGCAGGGCACGACCCTGCTGTACCGCCAGGCGTATGCGCTGGCGCGTACCCGCGCCACGGACGGCCAGGCCATCATCGCCATGGGCCACTGTCATATGGTCGATGGCCAGGCGTCGCTCGACTCCGAACGCCGCATCGTCATCGGCGGCACCGAGGCGCTGCCCAGCAGCATGTTCGATCCGGGCATCGCCTACGCAGCGCTGGGTCACCTGCATCTGGCCCAGAAGGTCGGCGGGCGCGAGAACGTGCGCTACAGCGGCAGTCCGCTGCCGCTGTCGTTTTCTGAAGTGAATTACCAGCATCAGGTACTGCGGATCGACCTGGAAGGCGATCGTGCCGTGGCGATCACGCCGCTGTTCGTGCCACGCGCGGTGGCCCTGCTGCGGGTGCCGGCCAAACCTGCGGCGCTCGACGAGGCACTCGCGGCCCTGGAGGCACTCGAACTCGATCCCGACCTGCCGCAGCACGCCTGGCCTTTTCTCGAAGTCAGGGTGCTGCTCGACGGCCCGGAACCCGGCCTGCGCGCGCGCATCGAGGCGGTGCTGGCCGGCAAGCCCGTGCGCCTGGCCAAGATCGAACCGACGCGCAAGCACGTGGCCGTCGACGACGCGGAACTCGCGCTGAGTCTGGACCAGTTGGCGCAACTGCAACCGGACGATGTGTTCCGCCGCCTGTGGCTGCAGAAATACGGCGCCGAAGCGCCACCCGAGCAGATTGCGTCGTTTGCCGAACTGTTCCACGCGGTGGAGGGCGAGCCGCGATGAAGATCCTGCGTATCAGCGGCAAGAACCTCGCTTCGCTGGCGGGCGAGTTCGCCATCGATTTCGAATCCGAGCCGCTCGCCTCTGCCGGCCTGTTTGCCATCAGCGGCCCGACCGGCGCCGGCAAGAGCACCCTGCTCGACGCGCTGTGCCTGGCGCTGTACGGCGACACGCCGCGCCTGCTGAAGCGCTCGAGCACGCGCCTGCCCGATGTCGGCGAAGAAACCGTCACCGCGCAGGATGCCCGCACGCTGCTGCGCCGGGGCGCGGCCGAAGGCTGGGCCGAGGTCGACTTCGTGGGGAGCGATGACCGCCGTTACCGCGCCCGCTGGGCCGTGCGGCGCTCGCGCAACAAGCCGAACGGCGCGCTGCAGCCGGTCAAGATTTCGCTGAACCGGCTGCCCGAACTGATCCCCGTGGGCGGCACCAACACGGAAGCCGCGGCAGAGATCGTGCAACGCATCGGCCTGTCGTTCGAACAGTTCACGCGCGCCGTACTGCTGGCCCAGAACGAATTCTCGGCGTTCCTCAAAACCGACGAGAACGAGCGCGGCGAACTGCTTGAAACGCTCACCGGGACGACGATCTACAGCGACATCTCGCGCCGGGCGTTCGAGCGCTACAAGGCCGAACAGATCCGCACCCAGGTGCTGCAATCGAAACTGGCCAATGCCGCCCCGCTGTCGCCGGAAGACCGCGCGCTGCTGGACGCCGAGCGCACGAACGCCGACCTGGCCCGGCAAGCGCTGGACGATCGCCACGCACTGCTCGAGGGACAACTGCGCTGGCACCAGGAACAGGACAAGCTCACGCGCGGCGAAGCGCAGGCCGAACAGGTACTGGCGGCGGCCAATGCGCAGCGCGTCGAGGCCGGGGAGCGGCGCCAGCGCCTGGCCACCCTCGACGCGGTGCAGGCGGCGCGGCCGCTGAGTCTGGAAGTGCAGCGCCTCGAAGTCGAGCGCCGGCAAGCCCATTCCGCCATCGAGACGACGCAGGCCCAGCTGGCCGCAGCGCTCGAGGTGCGGCGCACCAGCGTGGCCGAGACCGATGCCGCCACCGCGCAGCTGGACGCCGCCGAAGCGGCACTGCGCGCGGCCGCGCCGCAACTGGATGAGGCCAAGGCGCTCGATGCTGCGCTGGCGACATTGGCGCCGAACCACGTGCAGGCGCAGTCGGCACTCGACGTCGCGCGCACGCAGGTGCAACAGGTCCGCGAGCAGCACCAGGTCAAATCGACTGCACTGGCACGTGCGCAGCAAGCCCGTGATAACGCTGCCGCCTGGCTGGCAGCCCAGTCGCGCCTCGACGCCGTGGCCGGTGCCTGGGGCCAATGGGAACGCCTGCTGCGCCAGGGCGAAGACACGCTTGCCACGCTGGCCGCCAGCAAGGCGGCGGCAGAGACAATCCAGGCCCAGGCACTGGGCGCTGCCAAGCGCGAAGCGCAAGCCACGAGCGCGCTCGCGGCCAGCACCGCACGTCTCGATGCGCTGGAGACGACGCGCCGCACGGCAATGGCTGCGCTGGCCGGTGTCGATGCCGACGCCATCGGCGCCGAGCGCCAGGGTCTCGATATGCGCCGCGAACGCCTGACGCAGGCCGAGCGCACCTGGAATGACCTGGCCGCCGCTGCCTCCACGCTGGCCAGCCTCGCGCGCGACATCGATCGCGTGGAGACAGCGCGCTCAGGCGCCGAACAGGGGTTGGCCGAGGCACGCGCTGGCGCCCTGGCGCTGGAGGCGGCGATGAGGCAGGCCGAGCGCTCGCTGGCGGCAGCGGAACTCGCATGCGCAGCGGATGTCGAACAGTTGCGTGCGAACCTGGAGGACGACGCGCCCTGCCCCGTCTGCGGCGCCCATGAGCACCCGTATACCCATCAAGCTGCGCCGTTAAAGAACATGCTCGCCAGCCTGCGCGCCGAAGTCGACGGCTGCCGCCTGCGCGTGCGCGACAACAACGCGCTGCAGGCGCAGCATGCGGCGGCAGCGGGCGCGGCGCACGAGCGGCTGGCGGCGCTGGCGCACGAACGCAGCACGCTCGCCACGCGCGTTGCCAGTCTCGAACAAGCCTGGCACGCCGACCCATTGGCCGCGGCCGCGCCACCGGCCGCCGAACGCGCCGACTGGTTCGGCGCCCAGCGCAGCGCGCTGCGCGACGCGTTGGACGCGTTGGTGCGGCAAGAACAACTGTGGCGCGCCGCTGCCGCCGCCCGCGACACGGCCCAGCACGATGTCGATGCTGCCCAGTCCGACCTGGCCCGCAGGCGCTCGGCAGCAGAAGCCGAGCGTGAGGCCGCAGCCGGGCTGCAGGCCGCGCTCAAGACCCACATGCTGCGCCACGAGTCAGCAAGCGCGCAACTGGATGCGCTGCTGGCCGAACTCGATGGCCCGCTGGCCGACGCGCATGGGGACGGCTGGCAAGCGGCATGGCGGCGCGATCCGGCCACCTGGCGCGGGGCGCGTGCACAGGAAGCCGCAGCGTGGCGTGAGCAGACCGACGCACTGGCCCGGGCCACCGCCGCGATTGCGACACTGGACGTGGAAACGACGGCGCTGGCCACGCGCATCGCCGAGACGGACGCTGCCAGCGCGCGCAGTGCACTCGACTTCGAACGCATCGACGCCGAGCTCACGCAGAAACGCACGGCGCGCGCCGCGCTGTGGGCCGGTCGCCCGGCACGTGATGTCGAGCGCGAACTGAACGCCGCCGTCACCGGCGCGCGCGAAGCGCTCGCGGCGCGCCAGCTGGTGGCGCAGCACGCGGCCCAGGGCGAAACGACGGCGCGCACCGCGCTGGCGGGCCTCGTCGAGCGCGTGGCGCAACTCGACAGCGCCGGCGCGGCGGCGGCCACCGCCCTGGCCGATTGGCTGGAGGACTACCGCAAGGATCCCGATGGCGTGGATGACATCGCCAATCTGGATGCGCTGGCCCGCCTGCTGCAAGTGGGCGCCGCCTGGCTGGCGCAGGAACGCACGGCTTTGAATGCGATCGACACCGGGGTCGGCCAGGCCACCGCAATCCTGAACGAGCGGCGCGCCCAGCGTCTGGCGCATCTGGCGTCGGCACCGCCGGACGGCCAGCCGGTCGAGGCCGTCACAGCGGCGTTCGACGCGATCCAGGCCGAGCGCCATGCGGCCATCGAAGCGTCGACCTCGGCGCGCTTGCGCGTCATGCAGGACGACGAGCGGCGCGTGGCCGCCGCGTCGAGCCTGCGCGAGATCGAGCAGCAGCAGGTACAGGAGCAACGCTGGGGCAAGCTGTCGGAGCTGATCGGTTCGAGCGACGGCAAGAAATTCCGCAACTACGCGCAGCAGTTCACGCTCGACGTGCTGCTTGGCTATGCGAACGCGCACCTGGCGCAGCTCGCCAAACGCTATCGCCTCGAGCGCGTCAGTTACGCGGGCATGCCGTCGCTGGCGCTGATGGTGCGCGACCAGGACATGGGTGGCGAGGTGCGCTCGGTCAATTCGCTGTCGGGTGGCGAATCGTTCCTGGTGTCGCTCGCGCTGGCACTGGGCCTGGCCTCGCTGTCGTCAAACCGGGTGCGGGTCGAGTCCCTGTTCATTGACGAAGGTTTCGGCAGCCTCGACAGCGAAACACTGGGCGTGGCGATGGATGCACTCGATGCGCTGCAGTCACTGGGCCGCAAGGTGGGCGTGATCTCGCACGTGCAGGAGATGACCGAGCGCATCGCAACCAAGGTGCTGGTGCGCCCGGCAGGTGGCGGCAGCAGCGCCGTGGTGGTCGAATGAATGCGAGTCAACCAGCATACTTGGGCGGTGTAAAATGCCGCCCTCCTTTCCTTTACCTGCTCCGTGATCATGAAACCAGCCCGTACCCTGACGTTCAAGTGCGCAAAGTGCACCAAGCCAGTCACCGTTTATCTGCAAAAAGTCTCCGCCTGCTCGCACATCCAGCCTTACCAGGGCATCTGCGGCTGCGGTGAAGTCAAGCGCCACGCCACCGGCAATGCCGACGCCGTTGCGTCCTATCTTGCCTCGAGCGACGGCAACTGGAACCACCATCACTAATACTAATAGGGATCAAGCGATGGCACGCATCGAATGGGTCGAGGACGGCGTCGAACGCTCGGCCGTCTGGCGCTCGGAGAGCGGCTGGCCCGCGCCAAAAAAAGTGGTGCTGGCCGACGACACCATGAGCGCCGACACTGCCTACCGGCTGGCGCTGGACGGCACGGCGCTGCTGTGGCGCGGCGACTTCCAGAACGCCCGCCAGCTGGTGCAGGCGCTCGCGCGCCGGATCGACCACAAGGGCGAGCGTCCACGCCGCGCCAAGGCCGGCAAGGCGGTGCCCACGCCGCTCGAAGCCTTCCACCGCCATCGCCTGTCCCAATTACAACGTGCCCGCACGCTGGCGATGCTGGTGCTGCCGTTCGAGGCTGATCACAGCATTCCCTTGCGCCGCGCCCCCGATGCGCAGCAGGCGTGCCTGGAAGCGTACGGCCCGGTCGACGCACCGTATGTCGCCTCGCTGCGCGAACTGCTGGGCGTGATCGGCGCCCATGAGTGGCGCAGCAAGGGCGTCATGATTCCGGCGCTGAACGACCGGATCCACCCGTGGTACGGCGTGTTCTCGCCCGTGCGCGGCGAATATGTCGAGCTGGTTGCGCAGGCGCCGCTGCCTGCCGGTGCCCGGCGCGCATTCGACATCGGCGCCGGCACCGGCGTGCTGTCGGCTGTGCTGGCCCGGCGCGGCCTGCAGGTGCTGGCCACCGAGGTCGATCCACGGGCGCTGGGCTGCGCGCGAGAAAACATCGAGCGCCTGGGCCTGGCGGCGCAGGTCGAGATCGCGCAGACCGACCTGTTCCCGGATGGCCGCGCACCGCTGGTTGTCTGCAATCCACCGTGGTTGCCGGGCAAGCCGAGTTCGGCGATCGAGTATGCGATCTACGATCCGGACAGCCGCATGCTGCGCGCGTTCCTGGTGGGCCTCGGTGCGCATCTGGAGCCCGGTGGCGAAGGCTGGCTGATCATGTCGGACTTCGCCGAGCACCTGGGCCTGCGCAGCCGTGATCAGTTGCTTGGATGGATTGCGGCGGGCGGCCTGGAAGTGATCGAGCGCCACGACACCCGGCCCGTGCACCCGCGCGCGACCGATGCCGACGATCCGCTGCACGCGGCGCGCTCGCAGGAAGTCACGTCGCTGTGGCGCCTGCGCAGCAGCGCCATTTGAGGGATTTACCCCCTCTGCACGTCGCGCATTGCATATTGCTGCGCAGCGCGCTATAATTGCGCTGCGGGGTGGAGCA
>Ga0308164_10004034_pt1 | contig 12754 bp, 10 predicted proteins | sample PhyTR2_FD_201031 | JGI IMG/M metagenome (GOLD analysis project Ga0308164, IMG submission 201031) | Phyllosphere microbial communities from UC Gill Tract Community Farm, Albany, California, United States - DLSLT.R2 | ecosystem: Host-associated > Plants > Phyllosphere > Unclassified | place: USA... | reverse complement strand
ATCTGCGGTCCTGGTTATAGCAGGGCTAGGGTGCGGGCAATCATCTGGTCGACGATGTCGCCCGCGTTTTTGGCAAACTCGCCGGTAGTGCGGTTGGCCACGATGGCGTTGAGGCTCAGTACCTCGTGGCCCAGCAGCTGCCCTAGCGCGTAGTAGCCAGCAGTTTCCATCTCAAAGTTGGTGAGGCGGAAATCGCCCTCGGGGCTCTGGTGGCGGAAGTTCTGGAGGCGCTCCATGTAGTCGGTCGAGCGCAGGTCGAGGCGCAGGCGGCGGCCCTGCGGGCCGTAAAAGCCGGGGCACGTCACGGTATTGCCGATGAGCAGGTCGGCGGCCAACTGCTCGCGCAGCAGGTCGGAGCCGCGCACCACGTAGGGCGCAAAGGGCAGGCCCAGGTGCTGCTGCAAATCCTTGGCCACCAGCGTTTCAAGGCCGGTTTCCATGAACGGGTAAAACTGCATCAGCGAGTCGAGGCCGATGGCGTGCTGGGTGGCCAGCATGGCACCCACCGGCACATCGGCCTGCAAGCTGCCGCTGGTACCTAGCCGGATAATGCGCAGGCTCATGCGCTCCTCTACCGGGCGCACGGTGCGCGAGAGGAAGTCAATGTTAACGAGCGCATCCAACTCGTTCATCACGATGTCAATGTTATCGGTGCCCATGCCGGTGCTCAGCACCGTGAGGCGCTTACCGCGGTAGTAGCCCACATGGGTTACAAATTCGCGATGCGTGCCCTCAAACTCAATAGAATCGAAATGCCGGCTCACCTGCGCCACCCGCGCCGGGTCGCCCACGGTGAGGATGGTATCGGAAATATGGTCGGGCAGCAGGTTGAGGTGGTAGATGCTGCCGTCGGGGTTCAGGATGAGTTCGGATTCGGGAATCATAGGAAAAGTTGGAGAAGTCATGCAGCGCGTAGCGAAGCATGACAGAAGAAAGAACGGCTACCCCCGATACGAGGCTAGACCTTGTGCCGGCGTGTAATGGTTGCTGATTTTGGGGTACGTACCGGTGCCGTCGTAGGGCCGCTTGTCGGGATGTTCGGCGCAGGCTTCCGAGCAGGCACCCTGCAAGGTTTCGCCGCAGCTTTCGCAAAGCGGCAGGTGTGCATTGCAGTGCGGGTTGGCGCAGTTGATGAGCCTGGCCGACGGTTGCTGGCAATGGTGGCAACGCGAAATAACGCTGGGGTTCACGGTATTAACATCAACTGCCACGCGGCCATCAAACACATAGCACTGGCCCTCGAAGTCCTCGCCGCCCGCCTCAATGCCATACTTGATGATACCGCCGTGCAGCTGGTACACGTTCTCAAAACCTTGTTCGAGCAGGAAAGCGGTCGCTTTCTCGCACTTCACGCCGCCGGTGCAATAAGTCAGAATTTTCTTATCCCGGAACTGCTCCAAGCGCTCGACACGCTCGGGGAAATCGCGGAAGTTCTCGATATCGAGCGTCACGGCGTTCTTGAAGCGGCCGATGTTGTACTCGTAATCCGAGCGCACATCGACTACCACCACATCGTCGCGGTCCTTCAACTCTTTGAATTCCTGCGGACTGAGGTGCTGGCCGGTTTTTTCGTGGGGGCGCACGTGGTGCAGGCTGCTGTGCACAATCTCTGGCTTCACGCGCACGTGCAGCTTCTGAAACGCGTGGCTAGCCACCTCATCTACCTTGAACTCCAGCGCCGCGAAGCGCGGGTCGGCCTGCACGGCGGCCATGTAGGCAGCGCACGCCGCGCGGGTGCCCGATACGGTGCCGTTTAGTCCTTCGGCGGCCACAATGATGCGCCCACGCAAGTCCAGGTCGAGGCACAGCCGATGATGCTCGTCGCGAAACTGCTCGGGGTTTTCGAGCGGGGTATAGCAGTAATAGAGAAGGACTTGGTACATTTCAGCAAATTAAAAAATTACGAACTAAAAATTATGAATTGAGGCCTGAGTCACCCTTCGCGCTCGTGACAAGCGGCACTTTTTAATTCATAATTTTTAATTTTTATTTTAAACCTTAACCGCCGGGTTGCCAAATACCGTTTGGCCGGCGGGCACGTCGGCTACTACCACCGAGCCGGCGCCCACGCGGGCTTTGTCGCCCACTTTTACGCCGGCTACCAGCACGGCACCCGCGCCCACAAAAGCGTTGGCGCCCACGCTGGCCCCCACGCCGACCTGGGCGCCGCTGCCCAGCTGGCTGTAGTCGCCCACGGTAGCCCGGCCTTCAACCACGGCATTGGGCCCTATCAGAATACCCTCGCCCAGCTTGGCAGTAGCGGCTACTACTGCATTGGGCCCTACGTAGTTGCCGTGGCCAAGCTCGGCGTGGGGCGATACGCTGGCGCGCTGGTGGATGCTGTTGACGGGCACCACCTCGTACTCATCGCGCAGCATTTTGGTGAGGCTGCGACGGCTGGCGGCGTCCTCGGTAGCCACGAATACTTCGCACTTTTTGCCGAGCAATTTCAGCAACTCGCCGTCGTCGGTGTTCCCCATCACGGGCACATCGAGCAGCTCGGTGTTGTGTAGCTTGGGCTCATCGTCGAGCAGGCAATACACCACGACCTCATTCGATAGAAAAGCATCCAGCGCGGCGGTGCCCACGGCCTGCGCGCCAAGAATAATTACAGGGTTTTCCATAAGTAGCAAAGGTACAAACGGGGCTACGGAGGCGCACTGCCTGCCCGGCTAGCCCGTGGGCTGTTTACAGCGCCATTCTTATTCAACAAACCACGCACATAATCGTTTTGCAAAACCAGCAGCAGCAGCCACGGCAGCAGCGCCGCGCGGTAGCGGCTCAGGGTGCCCAGGTTGGGCGTGCTCAGGCCGATAAAAGCGGCCAGCAGCAGGCAATACAGCCCTAGTAGCACCACCAGCACCACTGGCAACCGGCCGGCCCGCCCTTGCCCAGCGGCTACCAGCGCCAGGCCCAGCAGGGCCGCCAGCACCGCGTTTTCAAAGCCGGCCACCAGATAGAGCGCCCTGGCCGACTCGCCGGGCCAGGGCCGCACCAGCGTGTAGGCAGCGGCCAGCGGGGCTCGCTCAAGCAGGCCAGCGGGCGTAGGTTGCCAGCCTGGGTATTCGAGGTGCGGGCGGCCTACGGAGGTGAGCAGGCCATGCTGATAATTGGCCGCTACCTCACGGCTGAAGTAGCTGAGCGACAGCTGCTCGCCACCCAGCGCTACCGCCGCGCCACCCGCTAGCCCCAGCACCAGCAACAGGCCCGCTACCTGCGCCCGCCAGCCGGGGCCCAGCCAGCCACGCTGGGCAGACAGCCGCACGGCAGCGAGTGCCAGCAAGCCGCCTAACAGGGGCAAGGAAAAGAAATAACGCATCCTCACCATCACCCAGGCCAGCAGCAGAAGTAGCACTGTCCGGCCTACGGCGGGCCAAAAGCCCGGCCGCTCACGGGGGCCGTACAGCAGCGGCAGGGCCAGCGCCACCACGCCCGCGCCCGCGCCCACCACCAGCGTTTCCTTGGTGAGGCCGGCCGTCCACCACACCACCGTGGGCCAGGCCAGAAACGCTATGCCCGCCGCCCCCACCGGAGCTAGCGGAAATACCTGGCTCAGCACCCGCACCAGCGACCAGCAGGCTACGAAACACAGCATACTCAAATACAAGCCATTCAGCCAGAGCGCACCGCCTGACACTACATTGAGCAAAGCCAGTATTTTGAAGAAAAACAGTGTGTTAGACCATTGGTAAAGAGCCAGTATCTGCCCATCAAGCTGAAAGTTTGCGCTTTGCAGCGCAGTCCATACCTGCTCTGGATACTGCCAAAAAAAGGCAGCTAGCAGTCGGCTCCAATTAGCCGCTGCCATCATATCGGGGCTAGGCCAATGGCTGCTGATGGCCGTGAGCAGTAGCCGCCACCCTAGCGCTGGCAGCAGCCAGCGCCGCAAGCCAGGGCTAGCCCGCTGCCACTGCCCTAGCAGCCAGTAGCTTAGACAGCCAGCCAGCAGCACATTCAGCAAAATGCTTACCGCCAGCCTCATCGCGTGATGCGCAGGCGCGCCTCGCCTCCCCCGCCCACCAGCCGCCCGCCGATGGCGCAATGCAGGCAGCGCCGGGGCAGGCAGTAGCCCTTGTGCAGAGCTAGCAGGCCCTGCGAGTCGGCCGCCGAGCGGTGCTCGAAGCCCAGCTCGGCGTAGAGGTCAGTGTATTGGTTGTGCTCGGGCGGCAGCTCGGTGAGGAGCGACACGCTGCTTTCGACCAGCTCGGGCTGGCCCACGTGGCGGGCGTAGGCCACGCGCAGCGGCACTACTACATTGATAATCAACAGCTCGATGCTACTCTTGCCCAACGCAGGCACCTTACCCGGCCGGCCGGGCCGAAAGTGCTGCCGCCAGTAGTCGGGAGCGGGCGCACCGGCAAAAAACTCGCCCAGCGCCACCACGCTCGTGGCCGTAAGCAGCGCATCGAACAGGGCCGGGCGGCGGTGCAGCAGGCCCACCAGCTGCCCTAGCCGCACGGCCGGGAAGTTGGCCGGCCGCAGGCGCAGGTAGTTCCACTCGTGCGGGGCTAGCGCGGTGTCAGCCAGTGCGTACTTGTGGCGCAAAAACTCATACTCCTGGCGCCGGTCGGCCAGGTAAGTATCGCCAGTAGTTTCTTCGTTTTCAAGCAGAAAACCCGCCTGGCCAAAAAGCAGCGCCTCTAGCTGGCGCGCGTCGTGGCGGTGGCGGCGCAGCACGGGCAGCGGCACGGCCTTGGCAAGCCTGGCCAGCGGCTCGCTGTTTTTTTGAAAGCCGAAGGCTGCCATCAGGGCGTGGTAGGCAGTGGCTTCCCAGTCGTGGCCCAGGTGCGCGTGCAGCTCGGCAATTACATCGGCTTTTTGCTCAACTCGTTCGAGCAGGGCGCGCTCAGTCATCATGGTGCGTACCAGCATGGGTACCTGCCCTAGCAGCGGGGCGCAGGGCAGAGCCGCGGCCGGGGGCGCTGCTACCAGCGCCTCGTAGCGGGCCAGCAGGTCGGGGGCCAGGCGGGGGGCTAGCGCCAGAGCCGGAATAAGGCTGCCGTTGGTACGGTGCACCTCCACATCGGCCGTGAGCACCACGTGCAATACTACTTGGTCGTACTTCTTGTCTATCTGATGGTTATGCTGCTGCCAGTCGCTGGCGCGCAGATGAATTTCCACGGCGCCGTTCCACTCCACCTCGCCCAGGCGCAGGCGGGCGTTGAGGAAATCGGGGCCAGCGTCGGCATTGCGCTGGCCGGGGCGCAGCACCTGAATTTCCTCGCCGGCCGTGGTGCACAGGCTAGCCTTATCAAAGTACTGGTGCTGCCAAACGTAATGGAGGAAATCTTCACGCATAGCCGCAAATGTAAAACGGAGTGGCACTCCGTTTCTGCGCAGACGAACTGTTCACGCAGAAAGGGAGTGCCACTCCATTTTATAAAAAATACCTGCTAGCGCAAATCCACCACTTTCACGCCTTTATGGGCGTTTTTGTCGAAGGCAAACGTGGTGGGCGATACCGGCACATTGGGCTTGAAGTTCTTGAGCATGAACGTAGTGCGCGTGCCATTTTTCTTGAACGTCTTTACGCTGTGAATGGCCTTATCGGCCGTGCCGACAATGAGCTGCACCTTAAAGACGTCGTTTTTGCGGTCTTCCGGCGTCAACTCTATCAGGTCGCTGGTTACGCCGGCGTCCTTCAGCGACTTCACATAGGTGTACTTATAGCCTTTTTTGTACATACTGTACATCTGGGCCGGCGACATGTCTTGGTTGGTTGGGTCAGACTCGGAGATGTTGACCTCGTTTTCGTTCTTGAGGTACGTCCAGGTAGTTTTGCCGTCGTTGATAACCTCCTGGCCACCAGTGGCGAGGTGGTATTTCTGGCCGCTCACGGTCACGTCGCCAGTCAGGTTTTGCTTGAGCTTGGCAGCAGGGTTTTCCAGGGTTTGGGTAAAGCTGGCCTGAAACGACTTGAGCGCCGTGTATTTAGCACTCACCGCATCGAGAATCTTTCCGGCTTTAGGGTCTTGCTGAGCAGCGGCGGGCAAGGCGAGGCTAGCGGCCAGCGCCAACAAGGAGAATTGCTTGGTCATGAGTTGAAAACATCCGGCAGTTTGACACCAGATGGAGTCACATACGCAAAAGCAAGGCCAAAGTGTTTAAAGTAGCTCGGCCCCTGCGGGGCCGAGCTACTTTTCTACTTCATCGTATTCAGCAGCTGCTCCAGCTGGTATTCATCAGGAATGAGCACGGCCCTGGCCTTGCTACCCTCAAACGGCCCCACGATACCGGCCTGCTGCAGCTGGTCCATAAGGCGGCCCGAGCGGTTGTAGCCCAGCTTCAACTTGCGCTGAATGAGCGAGGTAGAGCCTTGCTGGTGCAGCACAATGCAGCGGGCGGCTTCGGCAAACATTGAGTCGCGCTCGCTAGGGTCCAGCTCGTCCTGGCCGCTGCCTTCGTCGCCGTCGGCCCCGGCTACCTCGGGCAGCAGGTAGGCATCGGCGTAGCCCTGCTGCTCACCGATATAGTCGCAGAGGCGGTCTACTTCGGGCGTGTCGATAAAGGCGCACTGCACCCGAATAAGGTCCGAGCCGGCCGAAAACAGCATGTCGCCCTGGCCGATAAGCTGGTCGGCCCCGCCAGTGTCCAGAATGGTGCGCGAGTCAATCTTGCTGGTCACCTTAAAGGAAATCCGGCACGGGAAGTTAGCCTTGATAATACCCGTAATTACGTTTACGCTAGGCCGTTGTGTAGCCACAATGAGGTGAATACCGATGGCCCGGGCTAGCTGGGCGAGGCGCGCAATGGGCGTTTCCACTTCTTTGCCGGCCGTCATCATGAGGTCGGCCAGCTCGTCGATTACCAGCACGATGAAGGGCAGGAAGCGGTGTCCCTTCTTAGGGTTCAAGCGGCGCTCGACGAACTTGGCGTTGTACTCTTTTAGGTTGCGGCAGCCGGCTTCCTTTAGCAGGTCGTAGCGCCGGTCCATCTCCATACACAGCGAGTTGAGGGTGTTCACCACCTTCTTGGTATCGGTGATGATGGCCTCCTCGGTATCGGGCAGCTTGGCCAAGAAGTGCCGCTCAATCTTGTTAAAGATGCTGAGCTCCACCTTTTTGGGGTCAACCAGCACAAACTTGAGCGTGGCCGGGTGGCGCTTATAAAGCAGCGAGGCCAGTATCACGTTCAGGCCCACCGACTTACCCTGGCCAGTGGCGCCGGCCATCAGCAGGTGGGGCATTTTGGCCAGGTCGGCCACAAATACCTCGTTGGTGATGGTGCGACCGAAAGCCACTGGCAGGTCCATTTCGGTACGGGCAAATTTCTCCGACCCTAGCACCGAGCGGATGCTCACCATCTCTTTTTTGGTATTCGGCACCTCAATACCAATGGTGCCTTTACCCGGAATAGGGGCGATAATACGAATACCTAACGCCGCCAGGCTCAGGGCAATGTCATCTTCCAGACTCTTGATTTTGGAGATGCGCACGCCGGCTTCAGGCACAATCTCATAGAGCGTGACCGTAGGCCCGATGGTGGCCTTGATGCTGGCGATGGTGATGCCGTAGTGCCCCAGCGTTTCCACGATGCGGTCTTTGTTGGCTTCCAGCTCTTCCTTGGTTACCTGGGCTTTGGCCACGCCGTAGTCGTTGAGCAACTCCAGGGTGGGGAAAAGGTAGCGCGAAAGGTCGAGCGTAGGGTCGTAGTTGACGTCGGGCATGGCGTCGGCGTCCTCGTCGGCCACGGCGGCGATATCGGCGCCGGCGTTGGGGTCGAGGTCGTCGCGGCTGGGCACGGTTATCTCCAGCTTCTGGCTGAGGGCAGCCGGGCTGGGGCTAGCCACGGCCGGAGCGGGCAAGGGGCTATCGGCAAGGTCAGCCAGCGAAAGCGGCGTGGGGATGCTGGCCGCTACCGGAGCGGCGGGCGCCACCTCCGGCTCGGCCTCGGGCAGCTCGAACGAGAACGCCGGCCCGGCCGCTGCTGCCGCGGTGGCCAGGGGCACGGCTACCGCCGGCGCGGCGGGTGCCACGGTTAGGGCGGTGGCTACGGCGGGCCCGGTGTGGCTTAGGTCATCGGCTTCTTCTGTTTCCTCAGCTAGTTCCTCGGCTGGTGCGGCCACTACCTCGAAGCTCGTGGCGGCCGGTACTGGCGCCTTGAGGGGGCTAGGGCGCGGGGCGGGCTCAAACTCGGGCTCGCGGGCCGGCTCATTTGCGGGCTCGGGAGCCACCGGGCGGGCTAGCGGCGCCTTGGTTGGGCGGGTAGCTACCGGGGCGGCCACGGGTAGCTCTGCTTCCAGCTCTTCATCTTCCTCCTCTTCGTCTTTGCCACCCAGGTTTAGATTGAGGGACGTGATGTTGAAGAAAAACACTACGAACATGATGAGCCCAAATGCCAGCAGCAGCACCGTGCCCCAGCCAATGAGCGAGTCGAGCCACAGCGCCAGCTCGTAGCCGGCCCCGCCGCTCAGCCAGTCGAGGCGATGGGCCTGCGCCGCGCCAGGCAGGCTGGCATCGGCGCCGGGCTGGGCCAGCTGCACCACCACATACCCAAACAAAGCGCTGACCCACACCATACTAAAGAGCCCTAGTGCTAACACGTAGCTCACCGAGCCAGCGGCCCGGCGAAACACAATTTTGTAGCCCAGGAAAAAAACTATCGGAATGAGCGCGTACGACGCCAGCCCGAAACCCCGGTAAATCAGCTTTTCGGCCAGCCATGCCCCTAGCAGGCCCAGCCAGTTACCGGTTTCCTGGCCGGCTTCCTTCACGGGCACGGTGCCCAGGGCGGCCACCACACTCTGGTCGGCACGCCCGCTCAGCAAAAACGAGGTAAAAGCAATGGTGAGGTAAAGTGAACCCAGCAGCAGCCCAAAGCCCACCAATAAGTGAAAGCGGCGGTCGCGCACCAGCGCCGTAAGCTGGCCAAGGCCGGGCACCGGGCCACGGGGGCCGGCGGGCCGGGCGGCTGGCTGCGGGCGGCGCCCAGCTGGGGTAGCCGGCGCTTTGGCGGGGCTAGCGGCCGGGGCTGCGCCGGGCGCCGGGCGCGGCGTGTTGCCCCGGGCCGGGCGCGGCGCCGCGCTATCGGCGGGCGGGCCCGGGCGGTTGGTGGCGGCGGGGCCACTCGGCGGGTTGCGGTAATTATTAGTGGCCATGCGCGGGCAAACAGAAAGGTCAAATCTACGCCAGCGCCGCCGCTTACGGGTTAGCCTAGCTAGGCCTTAAAGTAAGCTGCACTACGATTACCCAAGGTTTGGTACCGTCCTTTGCGGCTACTTTTCTTCCTTGCTTATTTCTGCATGCCAACACCTCTCCGCATCATTCGCCAGTTTATTGGTGGTGCCCATTGCATCACCGAGTATATACCGAACGAACACTGGCTGCGCACTACCTGGCAAGGATTTGTAGCGCCCGCCGATGCCGAACAAGGTGCCCAGGCAGCACTCGAACCTTTGCAGAGTGGCCCCATCGCCTATTTGCTAAACGACAATAGTCAGATTCAGGGGCCATGGTTTGACTCGGTGCGCTGGCTGCAAAACGTGTGGGCGCCGCAGGCCGCGCAGCTAGGGCTGCGCTACGTAGCCCACGTGGCCCAGCCCTATACCGAAGACGACCTAGAGGCTGTGCTGCTGCGCAACCCATTCGAGAATCTATTTGAAGTACAGATATTTTCGGCGGTGGAGGACGCCGCCACCTGGCTGCGCGACTGCCGGCGCCAAACCGGGCTTGACAAGCCGGCTAACCCCGCCCAGCCGCCCGCCGACCACTCGGCCGCGGCCTAGTTGGGCAGCGGCCGAGTGGCCAGGGCCTCGTAGAGGTGCAGCCGCCAGTAGGCCTGCGAGTCGTCGAAGACCCCTAGCAGGTGCAGGCCGCTTGCTTCGGGGTGGGCCAGGCGCACGGCCGAGAGCACGTAGCGCCCCCCCAGCGCCCGAAACGCCGCCGCATCAAACGCCAGGTGCTGCACCGTGCGCACGGGCTGCTTGCCAATGAGGTAGTTGCGCCCCAGCTCGGCCGCCATCAGGTAGCAGCGGTTGCCCCAGGCGTCGTAGTACGTGGCCAGAGCCGGGCTTTTGGCCAGTTCGCCAGCCAGCAGGGGCCGAAACGTGTGCTTGTAGGGCAGCGGGTAGCTATTCTGGTTGCTATCGAGGGTATAAAAGTCGTTGAGCTGCGCCACGGCGGGCGGCAGGCCCAGGCTCACTACGCGGTAGGCCGCAGGCGGCTGGCCGGTTTGGCGGAAGATAAACGCTTTGGCTTGGTTGAACAAGCCGGGCGCCACAAAGGCCGCGTAACTAGGGGCATCGGCCTTGGGCTTGCCCACTACGATGCGTAAGTTATTGCTATACTCTGAATTGAAGGGCAGCGCCACCAAAAACTGCAACACCACCAGCCCGTAGGCCAGCCGGCGGCCGGCCGGCGTGGCCGGTAGCTCGCGTAAGGCCAGCGCCAGGATACCAAACCACGTCAGCGACATCAAAAAGTGAAACCGCGTGAGGGTGAACGCGTGCAGCAGCGGCAACTGCTTTTGATACAGCATGGCCAGCTGCGGGGCAAAGCCGCAAAACAACGACGCGCCCGCCAGTGCCAGCAGCACCACGCCCACGCGGCGGCGCAGCACCTGCCGCCGCGCCGGGGCTAGCCGCGCCAGTGCCACGCCCACCGCCAGCAGCACCACGCCCCTGAAAAATGGGCTGGCGTGGTACTGCCCCATCCAGAAGTATTTCAGCGTTTCCTTCAGCCCCGCCCCTACCCCGTGCGGCAGCAGGCGCACAAAATCGAACTCCTCGCGGTGCGATACGAACTGCTTGGCCACCAGCAGCGAGTAGAACAGCGGCCACTCTACCACCACGTACATGGCCAGCAGTAGGGCTAGCCCCACCGCGCCGCGCACCGTGCTAGCCCACGCCACCCGCCCGCGCCGCCCGAGGTCGAGCAGCAGCAGGCTGCCCCACACCACGGCAATAAATGGCCCCACGTACACAAAAATCGACCACAGCGGAAACGCCACGCACACCGCCCAGGCTAGCCAGCGCTTGCGCCCCTGGCGCAAATCGAGGGCCGCGCGCAGCAGCGCCGGCTGCCCCAGCACCGTGAGGCCGTAGATGCTGTAGAGCGGCAGCGTGGCCCAGGCCAGGGCCACGGCCGCCGCCAGCCCCCGCTGCCCGGGCCGGGCTAGCCCATAGCGCCGTAGCAGCCAGTACATGGCCAGCAACCCCAGCGCCCGCACCAGCACCTGGTGCGCCAGATAAGCCACCAGCGGCTGATTCCGAAAAATACTGAACACGAGCACCGTGGCGCTCAGGCCGGGCCGCAGCGCGTTGCGCGGAATGCCATTCATCACCTCGGGCACCACCACTTCGCGGCCGTAGGCGAAGGCCAGGTGCAGCTTGGTGAGCACGTACACCAGGCTGATTTCGGTATCCAGGTTGTCGTGAATGAGCACGTAGCCGTGGCGGCCCAGCAGCAGCACCGGCAGCAGAAACAGCAGCAGCCCGAGCAGGGCGAGGTAAAGCGGACGCAAGTCAGGAGGGTTATGAGGTTAGATTACTTTGGATTGTATCCGCTCCGCATGACGGCTAGGGGCTGTTGGCTTCCTAACTCCTCGTCAGCTTCTGGGGTGAAACTCGGTGATGACCTGCCGCAGGTAGTCGCGGTCGAGGTGGGTGTAGATTTCGGTGGTCGTGATGCTGACGTGGCCCAGCATTTCTTGCACGGCCCGCAGGTCGGCGCCGCCCTCCAGCAGGTGCGTGGCAAAGGAGTGCCGCAGCGTGTGCGGGCTGATAGTCTGGCGCAGCCCCGCCAGCTCGGCCAGCTTCTTGATGGTGGTGAACACCGTGATGCGCGACAGCGGCCGCCCGCGGTGGCTCAGAAACACAATATCTTCGGCGCCGGCCTGCACCGTTTGGTGCTGGCGCACGCCGCCCAGGTAAAAGTGCAGGTGCTTCACGGCCTCGCGCCCAATGGGCACCAGCCGCTCTTTGTTGCCCTTGCCTAGCACCCGCATGAAGCCCTGCTCAAAATACAGGTTCGAGAGCTTCAACCCGCACAGCTCGCTCACGCGCAGGCCCGACGAGTAAAGCACCTCCAGCAGAGCCCGGCTGCGCAGGCCTTCGCTGGTGCTCAGGTCAATGGCCGCCAGCAGGTTTTCGATATCGGGGTACGAGAGCGTATCGGGCAGGTGGCGGCCGGCCTTGGGCGACTCCAGCGTGTCGGTGGGGTCGATTTTGAGCAGGTCCTCCATAATGAGAAACTCATAGAAAGCCTTGATGCCCGAGAGCGTGCGCGCCTGCGAGGTGCTCGACAGCCCTAGCTCGGTGAGCGTGGCCAAAAAATCGCGCAGCAGCCGCGTGGTTACCTGCAAGGGGCCCGCCTTGAGGTTTTCAAATTCCAGCCACTGCTGCAGCTTGCGCACATCGCGCCGGTAGGCCTCTACCGAGTTGGGCGAGAGCGACTTTTCCAGTTGCAGGTAGCCCTGAAACTGGCGGATGGCGGTGGGCCAATTCATTCCTAAAGAAGAGCGTAAAGAGAAAATTTACCGAGAAATCACACCTGGCAAAACCTGCCAACGGCTCGCCCCGGCAACCCTAGCCCGCTGGCTGGGCTGCCAAAACAAGCACGTTTTGGCGTGCTCCCGAGGCGCAAGTTCGGCAACGAAAAGCCCGGCCAATTTTTGGCCGGGCTTTTCACTCAGTTATCAATTGCCTTTAGCTGCCCAGCCAGCGCGGGCCCTAGTAGGTGCCCCTAACGTCGAAGCGCCCATCGGTGATGGTCATTGTTTTGCCCGTGGCAGCGTTCACGGCCATAAATTCGAACGT
>Ga0308164_10004033_pt1 | contig 12756 bp, 10 predicted proteins | sample PhyTR2_FD_201031 | JGI IMG/M metagenome (GOLD analysis project Ga0308164, IMG submission 201031) | Phyllosphere microbial communities from UC Gill Tract Community Farm, Albany, California, United States - DLSLT.R2 | ecosystem: Host-associated > Plants > Phyllosphere > Unclassified | place: USA... | reverse complement strand
TAGTTGATGTAGCCCTGCTGCTGCAGCGCACTGGCGGCCTTGGTGACGCCGACGCGGCGTACGCCGAGGGCATGCGCCAGGAATTCGTGGGTCAGATGGAACTTTTCGGACTGCAGGCGGTCGCGCGTCACCAGCAGCGAGCGCGCCAGCCGCGCTTCCAAGACGTGGTAGCGGCTGCAGACGGCGATCTGGATCGCCTGGGCCAGCAGCGAGTCGGTGTAGCGGTAGAGCACGCGCTGCAGCGAGGGGCTGCGCGCGAATTCGGCGCGCAGGTGGGCGGCGTCGATGCGGCTGGCGCTGCCGGCGCGCTGGACCACGGCGCGCACCTGGGTCACGTCGTGACCGAGCGCGACGGTGGCGCCGAGCATGCCTTCGCGCCCGACCAGGCCGACCTCGAGCGTCATGCGGCCTTCGGCCACGGCCATCAGCGAGATCAGGCAGTCATGCGGAAAATAGATGTGGCGGATCGGGTCGCCCGGTTCGCACAGGACGTCGCCGATGTCCACCTGCACCTGGTCGAGCGCCGGCAGCATGGTGGCGAGCTCCTCCGGGGGGAGCGCCGCCAGCAGCAGGTTGGCATTGTGCTCGGCAACCAGGGGTGGCGCTGGAGAATTCATCTTACCCTCACGGTTGAAAAAAGCGGCGGCAAGTCAGCTAGACCGTGTCAATATCGCTTGGAAAATCAAGTACATACGCCGCACGCCGCGGTTTGCGAACAACTTGAGGCCAGCGTACTTGCTGTGCCGGGCGAAGTATGTACGGTGACGCACGGAACGGGGTGTTGTTGACAAGGACAATCGGTCTGTCAGACCGGACACAACAACCTGAGGAATCGCCATGCATACCAACCCGCCCCGCCCTGCCGAAATACAGTCCGAATCACGTCGAGCATCCCGGCCGCATCCGCTCCTGATCGCCGCCGCATTGGCCGTGATCCTGTTCTGCGCGGTCGGTACCGCCGCCATCATGGGCTGGCTGCCGTCGTCGAAAGGCGGCACCCGCAACCAGCTCACCGACGCCGACCGCGCCGCACTGGCCAGCGGCCTGCAGCAACCGCAGCAGCAGGCCTACGCGCCGGCGCCGCCCCCGCTGACGCCGTCGGTCACCGCGGCGGTCGGCACCGCGGCGGTCGCTACCGCGCCGCTCGCCACGGCACCCCTGGCCGCGGCGCCGGCCTATTCCGCCGGTTATGCAGCCGCGCCAAACGCGCCGGCATCCAGCTACGGCAGCAGCGGCAGCCGGGGCACGGGCGCGGCCGGCTACGACGCCGTGCCGGCGGAACCTGCGCGCAGCGCGCCGCTCGACCGCGTGGCCGAGACCGACAGCGGCAGCCGCTGGTGCGGCGTGTGCGGCAACGTCGAAGCGGTCCGCACGATCACCACGCGCGCTCGCCCTAGCGGCGTCGGCGCGGCCGGCGGCGCCATCCTGGGCGGCCTGCTCGGCAACCAGGTGGGCGGCGGCCACGGCCGCCAGCTGGCCACCGTCGCCGGCGCGGTCGGCGGCGCGGTGATGGGCAACCAGGTGGAGGGCAATATGCATGCGTCGCACAGCTACGAGATCCGGGTGCGCCTGGATGACGGCACGCTGCGGACCTTCCATCAGCAGAGCGCGCCAAGGTGGCGCAGCGGGGACCGGGTGCGGATCGTGAAGGGGGCCTTGCGCGCGGCGTGATCGGTTCGTTGGGTTTGTACGACGGCGCCCGATAATGGCTGTGTCGTTCCCCCCATGCCGAATCACCGGATGCCGTATGTCTGAAATACCTCGGCGTCATTGAGGCACAGGGTTTCGGATAGTCAGCATGGGTCCCCGCCTGCGCGGGGACGACGGCGGCAAAAATTATTCACCAGCCATCTGCAAGCGGAAACCGCCAATTCTTTTCTTTTTCGCAATGTGCGCCAGCGCACGGACCCAAAAACCATTGCAGTTGAGAATTATTTTACGCCGGGAAATAACGGCGGATATTGAAGCGAAAGGAAACACATCATGAACAGTCTTGCATGGATCGGCATCATCCTTTGGGGCGTGTTGTTGACGGGTTTCGGACTGGCGAACGCCGGCGCGCCGCAGGCGGGCGAGGTGGCGGCGCAGGACGTCGTGTTCCTGATCGGCGGCGGTTTCCTGACCTGCCTGATCGGTTGCACGGGCCTGATGGGCTTCATGGGCTGGATTCCGGGCTTGCGAAAAGAACAAAAAAATCTTGCCTAATGTACGGCATCGAACGGAGCGGTGCAGAGCTTCGTCGGATACTGGATTCACGGCAAACGGATCGCCGAACTAATCGAAAAAGGACACTATCATGCTCTACACTATCGCCGTCGTTCTCATCATCCTGTGGCTGCTCGGTCTGGTTACCTCGTACACCGTCGGTGGCTTCATCCACATCCTGCTGGTCGTTGCCGTGATCATGATCCTGGTGCGCCTGATCAGTGGACGAGGGATCTAGTTCCCCCCACGATTTACTCGTTGTACAAGCGATCCGTTTCGCGATCATGCCCGTCTAAGGGGAGTGATCACGAAACGGATGTTTTTTTTGGAGGAACGAACATGAAAACCACTCTTATCCGGTCTACGCTGTGCGCGACCGCTTTTGCCGTGGCCGCTTCGGGCTGCGCCGACATGAATGCCACCCAGCGCGGCACCGCCACCGGGGCCGGCGTCGGCGCCGGCCTGGGCGCGATCCTGGGCGCGGCCACCGGCGGCGGTGGCGGCGGACGCACCACCCGCGGCGCGCTGCTGGGCGCGGCCGCCGGCGCCGTGGTCGGCAACGTCTGGTCGAAGCGCATGGAACAGCAGCGCCAGCAGATGGAACAGGCCACGCGCGGCACCGGCGTGCAGGTGTCGCAGACCGCGGATAACCGCCTGAAGCTGGATATCCCGAGCGATATTTCGTTCGATACCGGGCGCGCGGACATCAAGCCGAATTTCCGCCCCATCCTCGACCGCTTCGCCACCACGCTCAACGACAACCCGGCCGCCTTCGTCACCATCATCGGCCACACCGACAGCACCGGCGGCGATGCGATCAACCAGCCGCTGTCGCTCGACCGCGCCGCCAGCGCGCGCGGCTACCTGGCCCAGCATGGCGTGGCGTCCAACCGCATCACCGTCGAAGGCCGCGCCGCGCGCGAACCCGTGGCCTCGAACGAGGATCCGGCCGGCCGCGCGCGCAACCGCCGCGTCGAGATCTACGTCAACGAACCCCAGCGGCAGGGCTGAACCCGAACGCCGTTTTCGTCACAATCCGGCACCGTTCCGGTGCGCCGCGATACTTCCGGCATCGCGGCCCGATCCGCCACGAAGCCGGCTCCCTGCCGGCTTCGTGGCCCGCAAGACAAGCCAGATCATCGTCATGATGTCCGCGCCGCCCGGCGCGGCGTATATGCATAAGTTTTGCTTACGCTTATGCGTACGCACACGCTTGGTGCATGCACCCATCACCCCTGTTTATACCCGTTGTTATATCCACACAAAATCCGCAATCCGATTTGACACTTTCACTGTAGAAATGGTCTGATCCTTGCCCTCGGCCGTCTTGACATGGCCGGGGCCATAACAGAACCCGCTGCGCCCAGCGATGGACCGCCCAGGGGTTTAAAGAGCTTCATAGATCGGAGAGATTTTGACTAAGCAATTCGCAGTTAAGCACAGCGTCCTCGCTGTCGCCCTTACCCTCGCAGCCCCTGCCCTCGTGTTCGCACAAGCCGAAGCGCCCGTGCAGAAGGTGTACGTCACCGGTTCCAACATCAAGCGCGCCGACAAGGAAGATTCGTCGCCGATCAGCGTGATGACCGCCAAGGAAATCGCCGCCACCGGCGCCAACACCGTGGCCGAACTGCTGCACTCGATCCCTGCCTTCGGTTCGGGCAGCTCGAACGACATCCTGAACGACAACGGTTTCTCGAAGGGCGTCTCGACCGCCTCGCTGCGCGGCCTGGGTTCGTCCTCGACCCTGGTGCTGCTGAACGGCCGCCGTATCGCGGCATCGGCCTACGCCGACCCGAACAACGGCAAGTCCTCGGTCTATGACCTGAACAACATCCCTGTCTCCGCCATCGCGCGCGTCGAAGTGTTCAAGGATGGCGCCTCGGCCGTGTACGGCTCGGACGCGATCGCCGGCGTGATCAACTTCATCACCAAGGACGACTTCCAGGGCGCCGAGATCTCGGCCTCGACCGCGGCCAACGATGATGGCGAATTCAACCGCAACAGCTTCAACGGCGTGGTCGGCTTCGGCGACCTCGACAAGGATCGCTACAACGCCTTCATCAGCTTCGACGTCGCCAAGCGCGGCCACACCGGTATCAAGGATGTCAAGGACATCGAAACCGACCAGCTGTCGAAGATCAACTACCGCCTGAACCAGTACGGTTCCTACGCCTCGGGCAATCCGTTCGTGTTCCGCGAACTGACCGCCGGCGCCGGCAACTTCTCGACCAGCGCCGCCAACGGCCGCTTCGTGGTCAACAGCACCGCCGGCTGCGCGGGCAACGTCATCACCGGCGGCCCTGCGAACAACATCGCGGCCACCTCGATGCTGTCGGGCCGCCAGTTCTGCAACTTCGACGTCAACGATTACTACGAAGCGCAGTCGAAGGGCACCGACGCCAACCTGCTGTCGAAGGTCACCCTGAAGCTGGGCGAGAACCTGACCTCGTTCACCGAACTCGGCTTCTCGCGCGTCGAGCGCGAATACGTCGGCCTGCCGAAGACCATCTCGTCGACCGCCGCCACCACCGTGTTCCGCGTCAACGCACTACCGAGCACCTATCAGCTGCTGCTGCCGTCGGGCCACCCGGACAATCCGTTCCCGGGCTACCGCGCAGCCACCGTGTTCCGCTTCGTCAATTCGAACGGCGGCGCCGAAAACACCAACAAGGCATACCGCTTCCTGACCGGCCTGAAGGGCACCGCCGGCATGTTCGACTGGGAAAGCGCGCTGCTGTACAACCGCACCGAGCGTAACGACCTGGGCCACGGCTACCTGTACCTGCCGGTCGTGAACCGCATCGCCACCGAAAACCGCACCATCGCCGCCACCATCGCCGACCCGAACGCGACCCGTGACGTCGAAAACAGCGGTTACTCGCAAGTCACCCAGTTCGATGCCAAGGCATCGACCAGCTTCGGCAAGCTGGGCGGCGGCGAAATCGGCCTGGCCTTCGGCGGCGAAATCCGCCAGGAAAAGATCGGCCTGACCTCGGATCCGGAACTGGCCAAGGGCAACATCATCGGCCTGTCGAACTCGGTCCTGGATGGCCGCCGCGTGGTCAAGTCGGGCTTCGTCGAACTGCGTACGCCGTTCACCAAGACCTTCGAGATGGACTTCGCCGGCCGTTACGACAAGTACCCGAACGCCAAGAGCTTCGTGCCGAAAGTCGGCGCCAAGTGGGAAGCCACCCCGCAGCTGACCTTCCGCGCCACCTACGCCGAAGGCTTCCGCGCCCCGGCCCTGTCGCAAGTGTCGCCAGGCGGCGTGCAGTCGTTCAACAACGGCTTCGTCGACCCGGTCCGCTGCCCGGACGGCATCAACCCGGTTCCGGGTGCCGACAAGCTGGACTGCTCGCGCAGCATCTCGTCGCAGTCGTCGCCGAACGCCAACCTGAAGAACGAAGAGTCGAAGAGCTACTCGTTCGGCACGATCATCGCGCCGACCAAGAACATCGACATCCTGGTCGACTACTACAAGATCCGCAAGGTCAACGAAACCGTCCTGCTGTCGGCCAGCTTCGTTGCCGAGCACCCGGACCTGTACCCGGGCCTGGCGATTCGCGACAACAACAACCTGGTCGATGCCAGCGGCCGCGTGATCCCGAACTCGGGTCAGCTGCTCGCCATCAACCGTACCTTCGTGAACCAGGGTTCGACCGAAACCTCGGGCGTCGACTTCGAAGTCGGCCACCGCATGAACCTGGGCGACATGGGCCGCCTGTCGACCCGCCTGAACTACACCTACGCGATCAGCTACAAGCGTTCGGAGCGTGCGGGTGAAGTCGCCACCAACGTGGTCGGCACCAACGGCGGCCTGTCGGATTGGGCGACCTCGGTCGGCGATATCCCGCGTCACCGCTTCAACCTGGCATCGACCTGGTCGCGCGACGTGCACGCCGTCACCCTGTCCGCCGACTTCGTGTCGTCCGTCTCGCTGATGCGCCGTACCGACAACAAGACGACCTACCCGGTCCCGTTCTGCTACTACGGCACCAACACCGTGCCGGTGCCGAAGGGCGTGTCGACCGGCGGCCTGCCGAACTACCTGTACTCGAACCCGGACTGCAACGTCGACGAGTGGCTGACCTTCAACGCCGCCTACACGTACACCGGCTTCAAGAACTGGACGCTGAACGCCAACATCCGCAACCTGTTCGATACCAAGGCGCCGTACGACCCGCGTTATCCGAACGAAGGCTTCAACAGCCAGCTGCACAATGGCATGGGCCGTTACTTCCGCCTGACCGCATCGTACAAGTTCAAGTAATCGCCGCTTGACCGACTGACGATCGAAAGCCGCCCCGCGCAAGCCGGGCGGCTTTTTTTATGGGGCCGGTGTATTCTGGCGGCCTGCTCCACCGTGACAATTTTTTGGGAACACCATGAAACGCATCCTGACCCTCCTGGCCCTGGCGGCCGCCACCCTGCACGCGGGCGCGCAACAGCTGGACATGAAGCCCGGCCTGTGGGAACTGAACAACAAGGTCAGCTCGGCCGACCCGCAACTCCAGTCGGCCATGAGCGAGATGCAGAAGCAGCTGGCGAACATGTCGCCCGACCAGCGCCAGGCGCTGCAGCAGATGATGGACCGCAACGGCGTGCAGATCAATATCGGCAGCGGCGGCGCGCTGCAGTCGCGCATGTGCATGACGCGCGAGATGATCGCGCGCAGGGAATTCCCGGTGCAGGAGGGGAACTGCCGGCAGGACGTCACGCCGCTGTCCGCCAGGCGCATGAAGGTGGCCTTCAGCTGCACCAAGCCGCGCGCCAGCGGCGAGGGCGAAATGACGATGGACAGCGACACCAGCTACCGGGCACGCGTGCGGATCCGGAGCGAGGAGCGCAGCGGGACGGTGGATATGGATGTAAGCGGGAAGTGGCTGGGGCCGGATTGCGGGGGTGTGAAGCCGGTGGGTGGGCAGAAGGGTAAATAAGCGCTCTGGCGGCGCGGTTTCATTCACGCGACATCAAATCCGTCGCCCCTGCGGAGGCAGGGGCGACGTTCATGGGTTAAGGTAGGAAATCGGCACTGCGGTGTTCACGCAGTCTCCGTAAACGCCATATACAACTCCCGCGCCCTTCTCCCCACCGGCCCCGCCGCCATCTCGTGGGCTTCGAAGCGCGTACACGGCGTCACCTTCCCGTAATTCCCGGTACTGAAGATCTCGCGCGCCGTCGCCAGTTCCGCCACGCCGACCGTGCGCTCCTGCACCTGTACCCCGTCCTGGGCCAGCAATGCCATCACGCGGGCGCGCGTGATGCCGGCCAGGAAGGTGCCGTTCAGCGCGGGCGTGACGACGGCGCCGTCCGCCGTCACCAGGAACAGGTTGGAGGACGCGAATTCGGTCACGTCGCCCTGCGCATCGAGCAGGATCGCGTTGTCGAAGCCGCGCGCCTTGGCTTCGCGGATCGCGCGCGAGGTGTTGGCGTACAGGGCCGAAGCCTTGGCGTCGGTCGGGGCCATCGAATTGTCGGGGCGGCGCAGGGTCGACAGGCAGCTGGAAAAGCCCGTGAACGGCGGCAGCGGCGCGTCGAACAGGGTCAGCACGAAGACCGCCTTGTCCGGCACCGGCACCAGGAAGCCTTCCGAGGCGAACACCAGCGGCCGGATATACAGTTCGGCGTCCGGCGGGAACCTGGCCACGCCTTCGCGCACCAGTGCTTCCATGCTGTCCACCGACAGCGGGCATGCCATGCCGAGCTTGTCGGCCGAATCGATCACGCGCTGCAGGTGCGGACGCAGGTCGGGCAGGCGGCCGTGCAGCGCGCGGGCGCCGTCGAAGACCGCGGAGCCGAGCCACAGGCTGTGGTCCATGGCGCCCATCAGCGGCGTATTGCCTTCGCTCCATGCGCCCTGGTAGTAGGTGAGATACATGCGGGGTTCCCGGGTTGTGATGTCGTGCAGCCAGTTTACTGCAGGAGCCCGGCCTTGTGCGCGGGCGAAAGCCTGAGTTCGTTGGCGCACAGCGCCAGCCGCGCGCGGCGGTTACACTGATCACTTCAAGTTGTCTCTTTATTTATGCTCGCCATTCTCGAACGCCTCGATCCGCACAGCGACCGCATCGACCTCCTGGTCGACCTGGTCGACCGCCTGCGTCCCCGCAACCCGCGCAACCACGAGTACGCGCGCTCGCAGGTCCGCACGCTGACACAACTGCTGAAAGGCAACGCCGAACAAGCCTGGGCGCTACGCCGCTACATCACCACCCTGCTGGAAACGCGCCGCCATACGAGTTTGTATTCGGATGTCGGCATCCTGTCCAACGACGGTTTCTTTACGGAGTTGAAGCAACGGATCGCCTACCGCATCCTGCCGCCCGCGCTCGACGAGCTCTACCTGTCCGACACGCTCGACCGCGTCCTGTGCCGCGAAGACGACTACCAGTGGATCCATGCGGTGCCCACCTGCGACTGGCTGGACCTGTTCGACGTCATCGCCGCCGCGCCGCCGCCGCAGGACGCCGCGCCCGACACCGCGCGCCAGGTCACCCTGCGCGGACTGCTCGACGCGATCCGCACCCTGTCCTGCCGCGTGTGCGCGCTCGGCCTGGAACCGCGCCTGATCCATGCGCACATGGAGATCGAGGAAGTCGACTCGCCCTTCCTGATGCAGAACATCGAGACCAATAACTATCTCGACGGCTATGCGCGCTTGCTGGCCGGCGACGGCGCCGACATGGAAGACGCGCGCCACCTGCTGGTGATGCTCGACCAGTGCGAGGACGTGGTGCTGAAAGTGCGCCGCGGTGCGATGTCGTCCGGCACCAGCGTGGCCCTGACCTACCTGCTGGTGGCGCTGACCCAGAGCATCGACCGCCTGCGCAAGCTGCTGTACCTGGTCGATACCAGCGGCGCCCTGCCGCACGCGCCCACGGTCGACCTGCAGGCCTTGGCGCGCCAGGGCGCGGCGCCGTGCGAAGCCCCGATCACGGAGCGGCGCGCGGCCGCGGTGGCGCTGGCCCAGGAACTGGCCGCCGCCCACAACACCAAGTACCAGGTGCGCGGCCTGCTGCGCGACAATGTCGACTTGCTGGCGCGCAACGTCACCGAAAACGCCAGCCGCACCGGCGAACACTATGTGGCCGAGCGCCGCGCCGACTTGCGCAGCATGCTGCGGGCGGCGGCCGGCGCCGGCCTGATCGTCGGCTGCATGGCGATCGTCAAGATCCTGATCTCCTACCTGCACAAGGCGCCGCTGATCGAGGCCCTGCTGTACAGCCTCAACTACGCCTTCGGCTTCATGCTGGTGCACGTGCTGCACTTCACCATCGCCACCAAGCAGCCGGCCATGACCGCCGCGCGCATCGCCGCCGCGCTGCACGAATCCTCGCAGCACGGCAGCGCGCGGCGCCAGGTCGACGTGGAATCGATGGCGACCCTAGTCACCAAGGTGTTCCGCACCCAGATCGTGGCGGTGCTGGGCAACCTGGCGACCACGATCCCGACCGCCTACGCGCTGGCGCTGGGCTGGTGGTACGTGTTCGGCAGCCATCTGGTGTCGCCGGAAAAAGCCCATCACCTGATCGCCGACAGCCACCCGTGGGAATCGCTGGCGCTGCTGCATGCGGCGATCGCCGGGGTCTGGCTGTTCGTGTCGGGGCTGGTGTCCGGCTACTACGACAACAAGGCGCTGTACACGCGCATGGCCCAGCGCGTGGCCCAGCTGCGCTGGCTGCGCCGCCTGCTCGGCCAGGAACGTTCGCTGCGCTTTGCGCGCTACGTCGAGGACAACCTGGGCGGCCTGATGGGGAACCTGGTGTTCGGCGTGCTGATGGGGGTGACGGCCACCGTCGGCTTCCTGCTCGGCCTGCCGCTCGACATCCGCCACGTGACCTTCTCGTCGGCCAACTTCGCCATCGGCTTCGTCGGCCTCGACCAGCAGGTGGACCTGCAGACGATCGGCATCACCGTGCTCGGCATTGCCCTGATCGGCCTGGTCAACCTGACGGTGAGCTTCGGCCTGGCCCTGTGGGTGGCGCTGCGCGCCCGCAAGGTGCGTTTCCGCCACGGTTTCCGCCTGCTGCGCTCGCTCGGCCGGCGCCTGCGGACGGCGCCGCTCGATTTTTTCATCGGTCCGCGCGACGCCGACAGCGTGCCGGAACCGGCCAACTCACGAGGATACAAATGAAGCGTCCCCACTTCCCGCATGCGGCGCCGCGTTCCGGCCCCGGACTCCCGGCCTGGCTGGCCGCACTGGCCATGCTGTGCGCCGTCGTGTCGTGCAAGTCCTTGCCGGAAGTGGAGCCGGTGGCGCCGGCCAGGGCCGTGCCCACCATCGAAACCGCGCGCGGCGCCCTGCCGACCAAGCAGGCGTCGGCGCTGACCAACAAGCGCTGGGCGAATGCCAGCGCCGACCTGAAGTCGCTGGCGGCGGTGGAAGAACAGGCGACCGGGGTGCCGCTGATCGCCGGCAACCGCGTCGGCCTGCTGTTCGACGGCCCGGCCACGATGCGCGAAATGATGGCCGCGGCGCGCGCCGCCACCAGCAGCATCAACCTGGAAAGCTATATCTTCGACCAAGACGAACTCGGCACCCAGTTCGCCGACCTCTTGATCCAGAAGCAGCACGACGGCGTGCAGGTGAACGTGATGGTCGACGCGGTCGGCGTGCTGGCCACGCCCGCCGCCTTTTTCGACCGGATGCGCGCGGCCGGCATCCGGGTGGTGGTGTTCAACCCGGTGAACCCGGCCAAGGCCAAGGGCAAGTGGGAAGTCAACAACCGCGACCACCGCAAGCTGATGATCGTCGACGGCCGCACCGCCTTCACCGGCGGCATCAACATCAGCAGCACCTACGCCAACAGCTCGCTGTTCCGCTCCAAGTACAAGAAGGCCAAGGTCGACGGCGACAAGGTCGGCTGGCGCGACACCCACATCAAGATCGAGGGCCCGGCGGTGGCGGCGTTGCAGTATTCCTTCGTCAACCTGTGGGTCGAGCAGGACGGCGGCGAACTGCCCAAGGCCGACTATTTCCCGCCGCTGACGCCCGTCGGCGACAAGATCCTGCGCGTGCTGGCGACCAATCCGGACGGCGACTTCGAGATCTACAAGTCGCTGATGGTGGCGATCGCCGAAGCGAAGAAATCGGTGCACATCACCTCGGCCTATTTCGTGCCGGACCAGCAGATCGTCGACGCGCTGGTGGCCGCCGCCAAACGCGGCGTGGACGTCAAACTGGTGCTGCCGGGCGTCTCCGACCACGGCATGATCCGCTACGCGGGCCAGGCCTTCTACGACCAGCTGCTGGCCGGCGGCGTCAAGATCTTCGAACTGCAGATTGCGGTGCTGCACGCCAAGACGGCGGTGATCGACGGCGCGTGGTCGACCATCGGCTCATCGAACATCGACCGACGCAGCTTCATCCACAACTACGAATTGAACGTGGTGGTGGTGGACCCGGGCTTCGGGGCCGACATGGAGAGCGCCTTCAACGAAGACATGCGCGATTCCAAGGAAGTGACCTTGGAGGGATGGCGCCACCGGCCGTGGGGCGACCGGGTGCGCGAGTGGGCGGCCAATCTGGCCGGGTATTGGATTTGACGTGTGCGTAACGTGGGCACGGGGTGCCCACCCTACGTGTATCGGTCGTAGGGTGGGCACCCCGTGCCCACGCAACCGGCGCGTACCTATGAATGCGTTAAATCCCGGCGGCCATCATGCCGTCGGCGACTTCGGTCCACACATTCCCGCTGCGCAGGAACTTCTCGGTGTTGAGCAACTGGAACTTGCAATGCACCGTGTCCCAGCCATACCGGTCGACCTCGATCCGGTTCGGCTCCACCCGGATCACGTTGAACGAATTGACTTCGCCGCGCCCGCGCGTGGACGTCGCCGTCCCCGCCTGCACCACCAGCGCCGCGTAGTCGCTGATCTTGTAGCGTGCCGACGTGTTGGCCGCGTGGCTGGTGTGCAGGTGCCCCGCCATCAGCAGATCGACGCCGGATTCGGCAAACGCATCCATCGCCATGTTGGCGCGGTCGATCAGGTCGGACTCTTCCGAGCCGGGCGGCAAATCGAAGGGATGGTGGGTGACCACCACGCGCGTGATCGACGGATCCAGCCCGCTCAAGGTGGAACGGATCTTCTCCACCTGTTCCTTGTTCACGCGCCCGTCCTTGATCGTCAGCGAGCGCGCCGTGTTCACGCCCAGCACCGCGATCTCGTCGTCGATGAAGACCGGGTTCATGTCGTCGGTGATGTAGCGCTTGTAGCGGTCCAGCGGCTGCAGGAAGCGGCGGAAGACGTTGTACAGCGAGATGTCGTGGTTGCCGGGCACCACGATCTGCGGGCCCGGCAGGGTGTCGAGGTAGTCGCGCGCGGCTTCGAATTCCTCGCTCTTGGCGCGCTGGGTCAGGTCGCCGGAGATCACGACGACGTCGGGCGCGATCTCGCGCACCAGGTTGCGCAGCGGGTCGAGCAGGGCCGCATCGACGCGGCCGAAATGCAGGTCGGACAAATGGACGAGTGTTCGCATGGGAGTTACCGTTCTTTCTCTGTTTTTATAAAGGGGGTTTGGCAGGCACCAGCACCGTCAGCGCCCCCGGCAGG
>Ga0308164_10004032_pt1 | contig 12757 bp, 11 predicted proteins | sample PhyTR2_FD_201031 | JGI IMG/M metagenome (GOLD analysis project Ga0308164, IMG submission 201031) | Phyllosphere microbial communities from UC Gill Tract Community Farm, Albany, California, United States - DLSLT.R2 | ecosystem: Host-associated > Plants > Phyllosphere > Unclassified | place: USA... | reverse complement strand
CAGACGCTATCGGGGGCTCGGGTCAGCGCGTCCGTTCTACGGCAAGATTCTTCGGCAGACGGCGCATCACTTCCACTGCAAAGAGCTGGCGGATTATACAGGCTGAAAAAATAACCTCAACCGGTTTTTCGTTCACGTTCTGTTTATTGCTCCGGACCGCCGTGATGGAGGATATTTGCCGCCTGCCATCCAGCCTTCGGAAGGTCCGCACACCTCGGGTTACCTGCGACCTGACTGGACACGCCCGAGAAAAAATAAGACGATCCAGCCGTTGATTGACCATTTACCCATATAAGAATAAAGACTATGCCAACCCAACACTCAACGCCTCTGCGGCGCGTCAGCATTCTGGCCACCGACAAGGTGTTCGCCTCGACCCTGATGCAGGCCAAGGACTTTTTCCACCTGGCCAGCCTCAGGTACAGCAGACAACTGGGTCACGGCCTGGTCCCCGCTTTCGAAATACGCCTTGTCAGCCCGGACGGTCAGCCCGTCGGCAGCTTCAGCGACGTCACGCTGCCGGTGGATGGCGACCTGTGCCAGAGCGACATCATTGTAATCCCGGCCTTCTGGGATGATTTCGACGCGCTCTGCCAGCGTTACCCTCAGGTCCTGCCGTGGCTGCGCGAGCAGCATGCCAGGGGCGCAGTCCTGTGCGCGGAAGCCACCGGTGTGTTCTGGCTCGCCGAGGCCGGACTGCTCGACGGCAAGGAGGCGACCACCTACTGGCGCTTTTTCAACCAGTTCGCCGAGCGCTACCCGAACGTGCTGCTCAATCAGGAGAAACACCTGACCGACGCCGACAACCTGTATTGCGCGGGCGGCACCACCTCTGCCTGCGACCTGTACATCTATCTGATCGAGCGGTTCTGCGGTGCAAACGTCGCACAGGCCGTGGCCCGCGACATTCTTTATGAAGTCCGGCGCACTTACTCACCTGGCAGAATCGGCTTTGGCGGTCAGAAGCTGCATCAGGACGTGATCATTCTGCAGATCCAGCACTGGCTCGAGGAACACTTCGCAGACAAGTTTCGCTTCGAAGATGTGGCAAGGGAACACGGCATGAGCATTCGCAACTTCATGCGCCGCTTCCAGACCGCCACCGGTGACAAGCCGTTGCATTACCTGCAACGCCTGCGCATCGAAACCGCCAAGGGTCTGCTGTCCGGCTCGCGCAAAAGCATCAAGACCATCAGCTACGAGGTAGGCTACGACGACGCCAGCTTCTTCGCGCGGCTGTTCCGCCAACACACCGAACTGTCACCGAATCAGTATCGCCAGCAATTTCAGCAGGCCGCCTGACCGGCTGAAACCTGCGGGACGCAAAAACGAAAAAGGCCTGCAATGCAGGCCTTTCCGTATCTGACGTTCAAACCATCAAGGCTTGTGCGCCCGCGACAGAAACTCGTGGGACTGCATTTCCAGCAGGCGGCTCAGCGTGCGCTGGAATTCGAACATCAGTCGACCGCCGGTGTACAAGTCCTTCAGCTCGACTTCCGCCGAGATGATCAGCTTGACGTTGCGATCATAGAATTCGTCGACCATGTTGATGAAGCGACGCGCGATGTCGTCCTTGGAGACGTCCATCTGCTCGACACCACTGAGCAGCACGGCGTGGAAAATCTTGCCCAGTTCGATGTAATCGTTCTGGCTGCGCGGACCGTCGCACAGTTCGCGGAAATCGAACCAGGCCACGTCGTCACAGGTACGCAGGGCGCGAATCTCGCGATTCTCGATTACCAGGACATCGTTTTCGATGGTTTCCGCGCATTCCGGCGTCAGCGCCTTGAAGCTTTTGCGCATGCTGTCCTGCGCCGCTTCATTGAGCGGGAAGTGGAACAGTTCAGCCTGCTCCAGGTGACGCAGACGATAATCGACGCCGCTGTCGACGTTGACGATGTCGGTGTTCTGCTTGATCAGCGCGATGGCTGGCAGGAAGCGTGCACGCTGCAGGCCATCCTTGTACAAGCCGTCCGGCACGATGTTGGACGTCGCGACCAGCGTCACACCATTCTTGAACAGCTCTTCCATCAGGGTGCCGAGGATCATCGCGTCAGTGATATCGGACACGAAGAATTCGTCGAAGCAGATCACGCGTGCCTCATCGGAAAAACGCCTGGCGATGATCGTCAGCGGGTTTTTCTCGCCCTTGAGGGTCTTCATCTCTTCGTGCACACGCTTCATGAAGCGGTGGAAGTGAGTACGGACCTTGTCCTTGAACGGCAGTGCGTCGAAAAAGGTATCGACCAGATAGGTTTTGCCGCGCCCTACTCCGCCCCAGAAATAAAGGCCTTTGACCAGAGTCGGCTCTTTCTTGCCGAACAGCTTGCCGAACAGGCCGGGCTTGCTGTCATGGGAGGCGATCAGATCGTCGTACAGGCGCTGCAAATGACGCACAGCATTCTCCTGCGCGGCATCATGGAAAAAGTCCGGGCGCTTGAGATCAGCTTGATATCGTTCTAGGGGCGTCATATTCGTTAGCAAGGCAACAAAAACGGGCCGTCACTGTAACGACGACCCCGGGGAATGGCAATCAGTCCTGTTGAGGAGCGAGTGCCGACTTGAGGGTCTGGATGGCGCTGTCGCGTGCGGCAGCATCGGCAAACACCGGACTGTCTGCCACGCAGGCGTCATCCAGCCAGAGCGTGAAACGATCAGCTTCAGTACGCAGATCGAGCTCACCGCCCTGCTGCAACTGTTTGCTCACTGCACCCGCCGCCTTGCCGTCGGCAAAATTGCGAGACAACAGCAACTGTTCGCCATCGGCCGCCAGCAGACGGAAACGGAAGCTGCCGTCATCTTCACGGAAGCTGACGAAGCGTGCACCCTTGGCGGCTTTCTTCTTGCCGGTGTCCGCGCCCTGCACCACGGTGCGGAACGAGCGCAGGCCAACTGCCTCACGCAGTTCGCCGAGGAACGGCGTGGCGACACGACGGGCCTTCTCGGCACCCGCCAACAGAATGTCTTCAAGATCGGCGGGACGCTCGATCAGACCCAGATACTTTTCACGCTTCTCGGCCAACTCGGCGTCCAGCAACGTGAACAGACGATTTTTCGCCTCACCCCAGCCAAGACCTTCCAGCAACTCGGTACGGAACGCTGCGCATTGCTCGGGCGTAGAGAAGGCCTGATACAGCGTGAACAGATGGGAATTGTCCGGATCCTTCGCTTCGCCCGGCGCGCGCGAGTCAGTCACGATGCGCGAAATCGCATCCTTCATCTCTTTAGCGCTGCTGAACAACGGGATGGTGTTGTCGTAGCTCTTGGACATCTTGCGGCCGTCCAGACCCGGCAGCGTCGCGACACTCTCCTCGATCAGCGCTTCGGGCATGACAAAGAATTCCTTGCCCTTGCCGAACAGGTGGTTGAAGCGCTGGCCGATATCACGCGCCATTTCGACGTGTTGAATCTGATCGCGACCCACCGGAACCTGGTGTGCGTTGAACATCAGGATGTCTGCCGCCATCAGCACCGGATAGCTGTACAGCCCCATGGTGATGCCGGAATCCGGGTCTTCGCCACCTTCGACGTTCTTGTCCACCGACGCCTTGTAGGCATGCGCACGGTTGAGCAGGCCCTTGGCGGCCACGCAGGTCAGCAGCCAGGTCAGCTCAGGAATTTCCGGGATGTCGGACTGACGGTAGAACGTCACCCGATCAACGTCCAGACCCGCAGCCAACCAGGTCGCTGCGATTTCCAGACGCGAGCGCTGAATGCGCAGCGGGTCATCGCATTTGATCAGCGCGTGGTAATCGGCCAGAAAATAGAACGAGTCGAAGCCGCTCTGACGGCTGGCGACGATGGCCGGGCGAATCGCGCCCGCGTAGTTGCCCAGATGGGGTGTGCCGGTGGTCGTGATACCGGTCAGGATACGAGTGGTCATGGCAGGTCGCTTATCTATGGGCTGCAATCAATTGGAGAGACGCGGCAGGATCAATTCTTTGAGATCGGTCAGCTTGCCGTGAAAAAAGTGTCCGCATTCTGCCACTTTCAGCAGCTCATGGGGACGCTGCAGCGCAGCCGACCAGGCATAGACCGTTTCCGGGTCGATGACTTCGTCGGTTTCGGGCTGGATCACCGTCAGCGGGCAATTCTGCGGCAGCACACTATGGTCCTGCAGGCGAGAAGCGGCGGCGGCGACCAGAAACAGGTGCTTGAGCTTTTCGCCCTGTGCTTCGAGCCGGCCGCCCAGATTCGCCGCGACGTAACCGCCGAAGGAAAAACCGAACAGGGTTATTGGAAGATCCGGGTGTTTTTCACGCAGCCATTTGGCGGCAGCCTGTGCGTCATCGATCTCGCCAGGCCCTGCCACCGACGCTCCGGCACTGGCGCCGACGCCGCGATAATTGAAGCGCAGGGTGATCAGGCCTTCGTCCCGCGCAGTGCGCTGTAACGTGGAGACGACTTTATTGAGCATCGTTCCACCCTGGATCGGGTTAGGATGGCAGATCAGTGCGACGCCTCTGGCATCGGGTACGTCCTGATACAGTGCTTCGATCTGGCCCTCGGGGCCATCGATGAATAGTGGGGTTTCGCGCATGAGCAAAAAGAACTCCGTGACCTCGAAATGGGTCAACTCGTCTAGCTGATTGTCTGTGGCTTGCATATCAACGACACGTCGCGGGTATACAGCGCAGGTTCGAGCCGTTAACGTAAAGCAAAGCCGTTTATAGAGGAAGGACTCGTGGAACACTCGCTCTTAGTCTGGTTGCTGCCGACTCTCGCCCTGGTTGCCGGTGTCGTCATTGGTTTCCTGGTCGCACGTCTGCTGCCCAACACCGTTCCGAACAGCACCCAGCGCCAGCTGGATGACATTCAGGAGCGTTTCGATACCTATCAGAACGAGGTGGTCACTCACTTCAACAGTACGGCTAACCTGGTCCAGAAGCTTTCGCAAAGCTACCACGACGTACAGGAGCATCTCGCCGAGGGCGCCAACCGTCTGGCCCTTGACGAACTGACCCGCCAACGTCTGCTGGCCGCTCTGCACCCGGAGGCCAACCAGGCTCCCCGCGACCGCCTGACACCGCCACGCGACACCGAAGCCCCGAAGGATTACGCGCCAAAATCGCCTAACACCCCAGGCATGCTGGATGAGCATTACGGTTTGAAGAAGTAGGTTCCGAACAGCTTTACGAGAAGCCCGCCTTTTCCTGGAAATGGCGGGCTTTTTCACTTCATGCTTCAGGAGACAGACGCCATGCAGAAAGCAATTCTCGTGTTCATGTTTGTCACGATTTCCGGCTGCGTGTCAGCAGACTGTGTGAAGGACTGTTACCTGGGCAAATACGGTTCTCAGGACCGTCAACATGCCTGCACCATGGATCCACAGCGTGCCGGGTGCCCGATCACCCCCTGACAGGCAGCGCCTTATCCCTTTCAGCAACCTTGACGCGAAATAACATACCCAAACAAAAAACCCGCCATCATCGGCGGGTTTTCTGTAACAGGCTGAGACTCAGATCGCGCCGCGGCTGCGCAACACGTCCAGCACCCGCTTCACGCCTTCATCCACTGTCAGCGTCTGGGTGTCGATCACCAGATCGGCATCCAGCGGCACGTCGTACGGGAAGGACTCGCCGGGGATGTTGTCGCCGTCGGCAGCGTACAGGCCCTGAGGATCACGCTCACGGCAGATGGCAGGCGATGCCTGGACGTAGACCGTCACGAGGCGATCCTTGCCAATCAGCGCTTTTACGCGCTCACGGCCTTCGGCATCCGGCGCCACGAACGCGGCCAGGGTCAACAGACCGGCTTCGTTGAACTGACGCGCCACGTGAGCGGCACGGCTCCAGTTCTCGGTGCGACCGGCACGGTTCTGCGGCAGACCTTTGTTCAGGTCGTGACGCAGGTTCTGGCCATCCAGCACATACACGGCGCGGCCCATGTCGAACAGCTTGCGCTCGACCGCGTACGCCAGCGTGCTCTTGCCCGCGCCCGAGAGGCCGCTGAACAGCACGGTGGCTGGCTGCTGACCGAAGCGCTGAGCGCGCTCCTGAGTGGTCACGTGCGCCGACTCACCATGATGCGTCGAGCCACCGGCGCTGACCGGCTTGGCGATAATCATGCCCGCCGCTACCGTGCCGTTGGTCAAACGGTCGATGACGATGAACGCACCGGTGGTGCGGTTGCTGTCGTAGCCGTCCAGCGCGATAGGCGCGTCGAGGCTGATCTTGACGCGGCCGATCTCGTTCAACTGCAGCGAACTGGCAGGGCCTTCAACCAGAGTATTCACGTCAACGCGATGAGTGATGCTGGCAATCGAACCCGGCACGTAGCTGGTGGCGCGTTTGATGTCGTATTTCTTGCCCGGCAGCATCGGCTCTTCAGCCATCCAGACCAGCATCGCATCGAATGCGTCACTGACCTGCGGGACGTTGTCGGCATGCACCAACAGGTCGCCACGGGAGATGTCGATCTCGTCTTCCATGGTCAACGTCACGGCCTGACCGGGACCGGCCTGCTCCAGCTCGCCTTCGAAGGTGACGATGGATTTCACGCGGCTGCTCTTGCCCGACGGCAGCACGACGATTTCATCGCCCTTGTGCACGATGCCGCTCGCCAGCGTACCGGCAAAGCCACGGAAGTTGAGGTTCGGGCGATTGACGTACTGCACCGGAAAACGCAGGTCGGTGTAGTTGCGGTCACTGGCGATTTCGACCGTTTCCAGAATTTCCATCAGCGACTGGCCGGTGTACCACGGCGAACGCTCGCTGCGGTTGACCACGTTGTCGCCCTTGAGCGCCGACATCGGCACGAAAGCCATGGTGGTCGGCTTGAAGGCGATGCCTTCGGCAAACTTCAGATAATCGGCCTTGATCGACTCGAACACGCTCTCATCGAAGCCGTTGAGGTCCATCTTGTTGATGGCGACCACGATGTGTTTGATGCCCAGCAGGGAAGCGATGTAGCTGTGGCGACGGGTCTGGGTCTGCACGCCGTAACGCGCGTCCACCAGAATGATCGCTAGGTCGCAGGTCGATGCACCGGTGGCCATGTTGCGGGTGTACTGCTCGTGGCCCGGGGTATCGGCAATGATGAATTTGCGCTTGGCCGTGGAGAAGTAGCGGTAGGCGACATCGATGGTAATGCCCTGCTCGCGCTCGGCCTGCAGACCGTCCACCAGCAATGCCAGGTCGACGTCGTCGCCTGTCGTGCCGGACTTCTTGGAGTCACGGGTAATGGCTTCCAGATGGTCTTCGTAGATCATCTTGGAATCGTGCAGCAGGCGTCCGATCAACGTGCTCTTGCCGTCGTCGACGTTGCCACAGGTAAGAAAGCGCAGCATTTCCTTGCGTTCGTGCTGGCCCAGATAAGCGAGGATGTCCTCGCTGATCAAATCAGATTGATGCGACATGTGACACCCCCTTAGAAATAACCCTGACGTTTCTTTTCTTCCATCGAGCCTGCGCCATCGTGGTCGATGACCCGGCCCTGGCGTTCGGAAGTTCGCGTCAGCAGCATTTCCTGAATGATGTCAGTCAGGCTGGTGGCTTCGGACTCGACGGCACCGGTCAACGGGTAGCAGCCGAGCGTGCGGAAACGCACCTTCTTCTTGACGATGCGCGCCTTTTCCTCATCCGTCAGGTGTTCGAGGATACGATCGTCGTCGATCATGATCAGCGTGCCGTTCTTCTCGATCACGTCACGCTCGGCCGCGAAGTACAGCGGCACAATCGGGATGCCTTCAAGGTAGATGTACTGCCAGATGTCCAGCTCGGTCCAGTTCGACAGCGGGAACACGCGGATCGACTCGCCCTTGTTGACGTTGCCGTTGTACACGTTCCACAGCTCGGGACGCTGGTTCTTCGGGTCCCAGCGGTGCTTGCTGTCGCGGAAGGAATACACGCGCTCCTTGGCACGGGACTTCTCTTCGTCGCGGCGTGCGCCACCGAAAGCCGCGTCGAAACCATGCTTGTCCAGCGCCTGCTTGAGGCCCTCGGTTTTCATGATATCGGTGTGCTTGGCACTGCCGTGGGTGAACGGGTTGATGCCCTGCGCCACGCCATCGGGGTTGATGTGGGTGATCAGGTCCAGGCCCATTTCCTCGACCATCTGGTCGCGGAAGCGATACATCTCCTGGAATTTCCAGCGGGTATCGACATGCATGACCGGAAACGGCAGCTTGCCCGGAAAGAAGGCCTTGCGCGCCAGATGCAGCATCACGGCTGAATCCTTGCCGATCGAGTACAGCATCACCGGGTTATCGAACTCGGCGGCGACCTCGCGGATGATGTGGATGCTTTCCGCCTCCAGCTGTTTCAGATGCGTCAGTTTATCAACCATGGTTACTCACGTTCGTTGGACCGGGAAAACCCGGGGCGGCCTGCGGGCCGTATTCGAGCCGTGCACTTTATCATGCACGATATCGCTAATCAGCGCGGCGGCTAGATCGAAACGATCTATGCATATGCTCCGCCGTTTGATGGATCAGATCGGGTTTGGGCAGTCGATGAAAATGTGCTCGACGGCAAAGCGACGCGCCAGATAATCACCCAGCGCCTGAACGCCGTAACGTTCAGTGGCGTGGTGCCCGGCGGCAATGAAGCTGATGTCGTTTTCCCGCGCACTGTGAAAGGTCTGCTCTGACGCTTCGCCGCTCAGGAACAGATCGACGCCTTCAAGCACCGCCTGATCGATGTAACCCTGACCGCCTCCCGTGCACCAGCCGACGCGACGGATCATCTGGCTGCCTTCGATCAGCAACGGCTCGCGACCCAGCGCCTCCTGAACACGACGGGCGAAATCGCGCGGGGTCACGGCCTCGGACAAGGAACCGATCAGACCGATCACTTTGGGGTTTTCCGGATCCAGGGGACCTTCGACGGTGATGTCCAGTTGACGCGCCAGTTGCACGTTGTTGCCCACATCGGGATGCACATCGAGCGGCAGGTGATAGGCCAGCAGGCTGATGTCGTGCTTGAGCAGGGTTTTCAGGCGGCGCTGCTTCATGCCGACGACGCAGGGGTTCTCGCCCTTCCAGAAATAACCGTGATGTACGAGGATCAGATCGGCCTGGGCTTCGACCGCCGCGTCCAGTAATGCCTGACTCGCGGTGACGCCGCTGACGATCCGCATCACCTGCGGACGGCCTTCGACCTGCAGGCCATTGGGGCAGTAATCCTGAATACGGGCGCTATTGAGATAGCGGTCGGCTTCTTCGACCAGGGTGCTCAGGGCAACAGCCATAAAAGACTCCTAAATATGCAGTTCAGAGCTGCTTTGTGCTCGTATAATGCCCGCCATTATGGCGCACCCGTGGCAAAAATTTCTGCGCCGAAACCATCAGGACTTGTTCAATGCTCAAGGCTCTGCGCTTTTTCGGCTGGCCACTGCTGGCCGGTGTGCTTATCGCCATGCTGATCATTCAGCGTTATCCACAATGGGTAGGATTGCCCAGCCTGGATGTCAATCTGCAACAGGCGCCGCAGACCACCAATATCATGCAGGGTCCTTCCTCTTACGCGGACGCGGTCAGCGCGGCCGCACCCGCCGTAGTGAACCTGTATACCACCAAGATGGTGAACAAGGGCGCCAACCCGTTGTTCGAAGATCCTCAGTTTCGGCGCTTTTTCGGGGACAACACACCCAAGCAGAAGCGCATGGAATCCAGCCTGGGTTCCGGCGTGATCATGAGCCCGGAAGGCTATCTGCTGACCAACAACCACGTGACCATCGGCGCAGACCAGATTGTCGTGGCACTCAAGGACGGTCGCGAAACCATCGCCCGGGTGATCGGCAACGACCCTGAAACCGATCTGGCAGTCCTGAAAATCGACCTGAAAAACCTGCCGTCGATCACCATCGCCCGCTCTGACGGCATTCGCATCGGCGATGTGGCACTGGCCATCGGCAACCCGTTCGGCGTCGGCCAGACAGTGACCATGGGCATTATCAGCGCTACGGGCCGCAATCAACTGGGGCTCAACACCTATGAAGACTTCATTCAGACCGACGCGGCGATCAACCCCGGCAACTCCGGCGGCGCGCTGGTGGATGCCAGCGGCAACCTGACCGGCATCAATACGGCGATCTTTTCCAAATCCGGTGGCTCGCAAGGCATCGGTTTTGCCATCCCGACCAAACTGGCAATGGACGTCATGAAGTCGATCATCGAGCACGGTCAGGTCATTCGTGGCTGGCTGGGTATCGAGGTTCAACCGCTGACTCAGGAACTGGCCGAGTCGTTTGGCTTGAAAGATCGTCCGGGCATCGTGGTCGCCGGTATCTTCCGCGACGGACCGGCGCAGAAAGCCGGGCTGCAATTGGGAGACGTCATCCTGAGCATCAATGGCGAACCGGCCGGCGATGGCCGTCGCTCGATGAACCAGGTGGCGCGCACCAAACCCAAGGACAAGATTGCCATCGACGTGATGCGCAACGGCAAGGAACTGCGCCTCAGCGCTGAAGTAGGCCTGCGCCCACCTCCCGCGCCGACGCCTGCTGCGAATCCTGAGTGATTTGAAAACGGGCGGGATGGCTCATCCTGTTGCGTGATCAGACCCGATGGGACGCGGAGCGTCCCGGGCGACATGCCCATGCAGAGCGATGGGCACGATCAGCGCTGTTCTTGATGATCGTTCCACTCTATGTGGTAACGCAGCCCAGGACGCTCCGCGTCCGCTCTCGAATGTGACGCAGGGCGTCACATCCCTCAGATGTCGCTCAACCCTTCCAGCAGCGCCTGATGCTGCTCCGGCGTACCGATACTGATGCGCAGGAACTGTGCAATACGCTGTTGCTTGAAGTGGCGAACGATCACGCCTTGCTCGCGCAGTTTCGCAGCCAGTCCGGCAGCATCGTGCTGTGGGTGGCGAGCGAAGATGAAGTTGGCGGCTGAAGGCAGGACCTCGAAACCCTTGGCCTGCAACTGTTCAACCAGCGCTTCACGGCTTTCGATGACCTTGTTGCGCGTCACCTCGAAGTGCTCGATATCATCGAATGCCGCAGCAGCGCCCACGTTGGCCATACGGTCCAGCGGGTAGGAATTGAAGCTGTTCTTGACCCGCTCCAGCGCTTCGATCAGATCAGGATGACCGACCGCAAGACCGACGCGCAGGCCTGCCAGCGAACGCGATTTGGACAAGGTCTGGGTCACCAGCAGGTTCGGATAACGATTGACCAGCGAAATCGCGGTCTCGCCGCCGAAGTCGATGTACGCCTCGTCCACGACCACGACCGAATCCGGGCTGGATTTGATGATCTGCTCGACTGCATCCAGCGCCATCAGGCAGCCGGTGGGCGCATTCGGGTTGGGGAAGATGATCCCGGCATTCGGGCGCGCATAATCCTCGACACGGATCTGGAACTGCTCGTCCAGCGCCACGGCTTCATAATCAATGCCGTACAGGCCGCAATAGACCGGGTAGAAGCTGTAGCTGATGTCCGGGAACAGCAGCGGTGCATCGTGCTTGAACAATCCGTAGAAAATATGCGCCAGCACTTCATCGGAGCCGTTGCCAAGAAACACCTGGTTCGGCTCGACGCTGTAATAACGGGCCACCGCCTGCTTGAGCAGATCGCTGTTGGGATCAGGATAAAGACGCAGGTCGTCGGTCAGCGCAGCGCGCATGGCTTCAAGCGCCTTGGGCGACGGGCCGTAGGGATTTTCATTGGTGTTGAGTTTGACCAGTTTGCTCAGCTTCGGCTGCTCGCCCGGCACATAAGGCACCAGATCGCGAACGAAGGGACTCCAGAATTTGCTCATCAGTTGCCTTCCTCTGTGCTGCCGGCTTTCCAGCTCGGGTCGGTAATTCGGTATTCGGCGCTGCGAGCGTGGCCGCTCAGCGATTCGCCACGGGCCAGGACGGAAGCCGTCTTGCCCAGCTCCGATGCGCCTTCTGGCGAGCAATAAATGATCGAAGAGCGCTTCTGAAAATCGTAGACACCCAGCGGCGACGAGAAACGCGCCGTGCCGGAGGTCGGCAACACGTGGTTGGGACCGGCGCAGTAATCGCCCAGCGCCTCGGAGGTGTGACGGCCCATGAAGATGGCACCGGCGTGACGAATATGCGGCAGCCAGGCTTCAGGGTCGGCCACCGACAACTCCAGGTGCTCGGGGGCAATGCGGTTGGCCACTTCAATGGCCTGCGCCATGTCAGCCACCTTGATCAGCGCGCCGCGACCATTGATGGATGTCTCGACGATGGCCGCACGCTCCATCGTTGGCAGCAGACGAGTGATGCTGGCCGCGACCTTGTCCAGGAACTCAGCGTCCGGACTGACCAGAATCGCCTGCGCGTCTTCGTCATGCTCGGCCTGGGAGAACAGGTCCATCGCGATCCAGTCAGGATCGGTCTGACCGTCACACACCACCAGAATCTCGGAGGGACCTGCGATCATGTCGATGCCCACTTGGCCAAACACGTGGCGCTTGGCCGTGGCGACATAAATGTTGCCCGGGCCGACCACCTTGTCGACCTTCGGCACGCTCTCGGTGCCATAGGCCAGCGCAGCAACAGCCTGTGCGCCACCAATGGTGAATACGCGGTCAACGCCCGCGATGCAGGCCGCAGCCAGCACCAGTTCGTTGATCTCGCCACGCGGCGTCGGCACGACCATAACCACCTCGGTCACACCCGCCACCTTGGCGGGAATGGCGTTCATCAACACTGACGACGGGTAGGACGCCTTGCCGCCCGGTACGTACAGACCGGCACGATCCAGCGGCGTCACCTTCTGGCCAAGCACGGTGCCGTCGGCCTCGGTGTAGCTCCAGGAATCCTGCTTCTGCTTTTCGTGGTAGCTGCGAACACGC
>Ga0308164_10004031_pt1 | contig 12757 bp, 17 predicted proteins | sample PhyTR2_FD_201031 | JGI IMG/M metagenome (GOLD analysis project Ga0308164, IMG submission 201031) | Phyllosphere microbial communities from UC Gill Tract Community Farm, Albany, California, United States - DLSLT.R2 | ecosystem: Host-associated > Plants > Phyllosphere > Unclassified | place: USA... | reverse complement strand
TCGCTCAATCCATGTCGATCCAAGATGACGCTCCCTTCGTCAGCCTTGAATCGCACCCGCCCCCAAAAGTGAACCCCCTAAATGTCCACACGCCTTAGGTCGGCACCTTCTTAAATCCGCAACAAGAACACACGCTTAAACAGGGAGCTATCATCCTGCAGAAGATCATCACGGCCCTTGGGATCATCGCGCTAACGGCCGCGCCGGCGGTTGCCCAGAAGCTTGGCAAGGGCGGCATCGGGATTGACGAAACGACGGAGGTGCCGCGTTGCGATCGGCCACTCGGCACGATCGCGCTGGTCGAGGAGCGCAGCGCCGCGAGTCCGACTGACGGACTGCCCGCCGGCATGGCGGCGCTGATCCGAATGGCCGAAGCGCAGAACGGTGGCGGTCAGCGGGTGGACCCCCTGCCCCTTCTTAAAATGCTGGTGTCGCAGAGCGGCTGCTTCCAGATCGTAGACAGAGGGGAAGGCTTCGACGCTCTCCAGCGTGAGCGCCAGCTCGCTGCCGGCGGCTCGGTCGCCGGCGCCAACAACCAAGCAACGTTGAAGGCGGCCGACTACCTGCTGCAGGCCAAGGTCGTCTATTCCGACAATGACTCCGGTGGCAGCGGTGGTGGTCTCGGCTCGATGTTCCCGGGCGGCCTTGGCTTCAAGCAGAAGGTCAAGGCGAGCCAAACCATGCTGACGCTGGTCGAGGTCAAGACCGGCATCCAGCAAGCCGTAGCGACCGGCTCAGCCCGCAAGAAGGACCTCTCGATCCTTGGTGGCGGGATTCTTACCAATGCCGGTATCGGTGCCCTCGGTGGTAATTACACGTCGACCGACATGGGCAAGATCACGTCGCTCGCCATGCTCGACGCCTTCCGCAAATTGACCACCCAGGCGCAGACCCGGCTGACGGCCGCTGCCGCCACGCCGGCCCCCGCTCCAACGCCAGCGCCGGCCGTGCCGACATCATCCATCGTAGTACCGGCGAGGCATTAAAGTGGAGGGGGGAGCAAGGGGGCGGAAGGTTGAAATGCCAGACGCCTCCCCTCCCCTTCTATCCGACGAGCCCATGCCATGATGACGCAAACCGATCTCTTTGCCTCGCATAATGAGATTACGGAGCCATTAGATGCCGAGCTTGAAGCCGCACCGGTTCGTTCGGCCACTACGCCGATTGCCGTTCCTTGTGGCTTCAGCGACCGATACAATCGTCCCTGCAAACGTCTCGGCAATTGGCCGGTCATGATCGATGGAAAACAAATGGGTTGTCGCGATCGACCGATGGTTCAGTGCGACCCGGCCTGTTTCGAAGGCGACGCTCTAGCGCAGCAAAATGGAAATGATGATGATATCGAGTGGGATGACCGGATAGGTACGTATGACGACGAACAATAGGTCAGAAACCGTTCTTAGAACGGTGGCAAAGGGGCGAACCGAAATGATGCGCAACCTTGCCGTGAGATGCCCATGCTGTGGCGAGCTACTACGTGAACTTCCAGACACAACCGCGATCGAACCTTGCGAAAGTTGTAAACGACCTTTGGCACTTGTTCGAATGGCTTCCCGGCGCCGGGCGTATCGCCTTCACAACGTCCTAGATCTTATCGGGACTCTTCACGGTATAGCCACGATCATTCTGGTGCTGGCATTCGCTCTGACCGAAATGGAAGCCCTGACCTTCGCTAAGGCTATAACCATCCTACTATTTGTTATTGCGTCGATTCTTTCAACAGACGGATTCTTAAGCCTGACGACCGGAATCGATAAAACTTGGAATATCATTCGCCGGGGAACGCGCGCGCGTATTCACGGACTGGCCAAGGTTAGCTGCGGGGTCGCAGGATTCGGGCTCACGATGATAGGACTAACCCTGTAGCCGAAGGCAATCCCGGGCTGTTTCACCCTCTCCCAGGCGCGGCACCACCTGCGTGAGCCTCAACAAACTCCTCGATGACTTGAGCCAAAGGAATATTCTGCAGCGATGCTAGGAAGCGGAAAGATCGCTGCGGGTGTTGCGGCATTCGTCCTCGTAGGCCCTGGCATATCGATCTAAGTTACGTGTTGCGCTTTGTGCCGCATTTTGTGCCGCGCGGCACATCGCGCGATACCCCGCGCAGCCGATCGCGCAGGGGTATGCGCATGGCTGAGCGCTTGCGATGTCGCACGTGCTAGGCCACGCGCATCTACTCGCGCTTTCGCTAGCGCCGTCGAATGCGGCAGCGCCCTGCATGGCGCTTGATATAGCGCACGCGCTGTCGTATTGAGTAGCGCGTGTGGTGGCGTGACACCACGATGTGCTATCAAGCTTCGCAGGCGCCCACGATGCGAGAGCGGCGCTGACAGGGAGATTACGTGTGCCAGTAGTGACGATCGCACAGAGCAAGGGCGGCGCTGGGAAGACGACGCTCACCCTAGCGCTGGCGTCCGAGTATGCCGCAATGGGTGGCTCGGTAATCATTCTTGATGCCGACCGGCAGAACAGCATGCTGAATTGGTACAAAGACCGCGTCGAAGCAGGTCGCGGCGTGGACGACGGCATAACGGTCATCGATGCGTCGCAGCTGAAGGATCAAGATATCGGTCCTGCAATAGAGAAAGCGCGTTCGCAGGCGAACCTTGTCATTGTGGATTCTGAGGGCACGTCGAACATGAAGACGGCCTTCGCGTGCCAGGATTCAGACTATGTGGTCGTCCCGACACGCTCGTCACGGCTTGATCTTGAAAGAACGGTAGAGACGGCGGAGATGCTGCGCCGCATGTGTAAAGGTGTGCCGTATAGAGTTTTGATTACGCAGACCGCGCAGGTGGCGCGATCTAAAACTGAACTCGAAATCGATCGACAGATCGCGGAGGCCTTCCCGTCTTTTGGCGACCGCATGCACACGCTGGATGCCTTTCGAGCGATGTCTAATTACCGAATGACGCTTCCTGAAGTCGATGAGGCCGGCTTGGCTAAATGTGACCGCGCTCGATCAATCGCCCAGAGCGTCCTCGTAACCGTGCTGGAAGAGATCAAAGCGAAGGAGGACGTCGATGCCTGACAAGGACACTGTTGGCCAGATGGGCGACATCATCGGTTCGACCAGAGAGCGCCTCGACGCCGCCAACGGGAGCAGTGACCGTCTGCGCGGACTGATCCCGTCGCGCGATGCGAAACCTAAGGCGAGAGACGCAGAGCTTCCTGAACCGCCGCAGGGAAGGGGGCTCCCCAGCAACTACTTCCCTCAGGTAGCGGATGACGCATCTGTTAAGCCGAAGCGCCGTCCGCAACGGGGGCCGACGCGATCCGTACATATCAGTATGCGACTGGCACCTGCTGAGCGCGATCGGTTCGTCACCTGGTGCGAAGATCGAAACTTGAGCCTTGCAGACGGGCTCAATGAACTTCTCGATAGCGCGGAACGCTCATAGGTCCGTTCCGCGTGATGGCAGACGAGCGGGTGGCGACGCCGGGACATGGAGGCTGCAACCTTCACCTTATCGCGGAGCGGCCAGCGACATAGAAGCAGGCTGCGAGCGGGAATAGCATCGCACCAACAGCAACGAACCATGGGGACTGAACGAACTCCGCGGCCGTCAGAAGGGAAGGGGCGGCTCCGGGGAGTACGAACGCCGACGCTCCCATGGATAACGCCGATAGGCCAAGGCCCGTCAAAAGGAGGCCCTGTCCCAGCCTTCGAAGGTCATTCGGCGTTGGGAGCGCAGGGACTGCCTTCAGCCGGGGTGACGGACGCCGCCCTATAATGGGGCGATCATCGGAAAATGACATAAGCGACCTTTCAGGCAGCAAATAGCACTAGATCTGCTGTCGGTGGGCATCCCATCCCGGTTCAGGGCCAGAGGTATGTTGCATAGCCCAAGGGTTCGCCACGCTGCAAGAAAGTTGTCAGCTTCTGATAATCGCAAAGCCGCCCTTTTAGGACTCGACATCACGACTGCCGAGGACAGAGACACTGGCGTCTAGCGCTCGTTCCTCTTTTAAACGTCGAGCGATCTTGGCGAGCAACGTCCGGCTGCAGCCGGTTCCGGTCATGATCTCACGCCAGCTATGGCCATCGCGTAATGAACGGGCGATCGACGCATTCCGGGCGGTGTTCTCGACGCGACCTTTGTATAGCCCGGCGGTTCGGGCACGGCCGACACCTTCGGCCTGACGACGTCGACGATCGTCATAATCCTTGCGCGCGACCGCGGCGAGGACATCGAGCATCATCGCGTTCACCGCCGCGAACATCCGGGCTGTAAAATCGTCGGGGGTGGCAATCAGGTTCCAGGACGTCGGCAGATCAAGCGACACGATCCGGACCTGCCGCGCCTCGATTTCCGATCGCAACTTGCTCCAGTCGACCGCACTGAGCCGGGATAGCCGGTCGACCTGCTCGACCAGCAGCACGTCACCTGGACCACAGTCGTCCAGAAGCCGAAAGAGCTCCGGCCGGGCCAGGCGAGTGCCGCTCTCATGTTCGACATAGCGCGCTGCGATACGAAACCCATGCGAAGCGGCGAACGCATCGAGGGCCGCGCGGGCGCGGGTGGCGTCCTGTTCAGCGGTCGATGCGCGTAGATAAGCACGAACGAACATGCCTCAGTCCTTTATGAACGGTCCTCTGATGTCCAGTCTTTTTTAGAACATCATCCCACGGAAAACGGACCGGTCTGGTGCTAGTCTTTCAGAGGTATACATAAAGCGGACGATGGCGAGCCGATCACTGAGGGCGCTGTCGTGCGCGAGTCTAGGGTTGGAGGGGGGCACCCCAAGGGAGCTGGCTCCGGTTGTAAGCGGCATTTTGACAAGGAGACTCATGGTGCTGAGCTCCCGGTCATCGTCACAAGGCGCCTGCCACATAGTCAGACCTAGCTTCGTGGCAGTCGCCTCTCAGGAGCAAGGTGGAATTTGATTCAATTTTTTATTGAACCTTTTACCACTGCGTGGCATTGAACCATCAGCTACGGACAGCGGGGCTTCCGGTAACACGGTCGCCGCAGCATGTGCGCCTCAATGGCCGGTACACCACGGTAAGGCACACCCGCACCATAAAGGGCTTTCGCCTAAAGCGGGAGCCCTTTCCCGTTATGGGACACGCTTCTGCTGAAATAGACAGGTGCGTAAGACCGTATGCATGTTGTAGCGCCGCTTGATGCGGCTGAAGATGACCTCACGCGCATGACAGCTCGTAATCATCAGATTGACGTCCGCTAGGTCTTCCTTGCAGGGATACAGATAGAAAAATACGACCTGATGCTCGCCATCGGTGAGTTCACGAACACGTCCTGGTGCAACGTCGATGACAGCATAGTTCATGGCGCGATTGCGATCGATTGATTCCCAGCAAAAGTAATTCTGTTCAACCATCCGCCGAGCTAATTCCGGCAAGCCTAACGAAAAGGCGTATCGATCCTCACAAAATAACCGGGGCTTGCCGTTTTCGTCGTTCAGGTTGTGCATCCCGCGAGCGCAACCTTGGGATATTGTGTGAATCCCAAGGGTAACCAGTACGCGTAATTCACCCGCATCGTGCCCCTTGCCCGCTAGCGAGACGACGAAGCTCTCAAGATGCCGTAAGTCCCTAAGAACGCCGTCCACTTCGATTTCATTCATTGGCCGTGGCTTGGTCCTTCTTTGGGGCAAACACGCCTCCTCACGATGCCATAAGCCGCACAGGAGTCTGAGTCATGTCTACTGAAGCGGAACACGACCGGCGGCAGCGCCTTGCAACGACGCCCTTCCGCCGTTTGTCATGGGTGCGTTGCTGCAGCTGGCGGACTGGAATCGCCAGCCGCGGTGATGGCGAGCACGTGTTGCACCATCCGCCAACCATAGTTTTTGGCGGAAACTGCACACAAGACATACGCGGACAGCAGACAAGCGCCGTACATCGCAGATCGAAATGCGTTGCCGTTTATGACAAGTGCCAGGATCGGCAGCGGCACGACTAGGAGCGCCGTGATTGTGCCGATATCCCGCGCCGCGAGGTATCGACGATGCGGGTCGCAAACGCTGACGTCGTCCCGAAGCGGTTTATAGATCCGGTAAAACAACTGATTTTGTATCGCCGGATCGGTTGGGAGGGGGCCTAGCTTGCTTTCCAGAGCCGTCATGTCGACATGCGACGAAGTGGGGCCGACAACGGTAAAGGCCCGTGATCCGGGCAGGGGGTGGCGCCATCGCAGATGGATGAGTCGATCGCGCCAGTTTGGCGGAATCGAACCCAGCAAGATCAACGAAGCTATGACAATCAGCCCCAGCGATGCTGATCCCGGCACTGCCATCGCTTCCAGCTTTGCGACTAGATGCACCGAACGAGCTTTGAAGAGCTTGGCTGGTTCTATCGCCACCACCAAGAAGGCCGTTGCATGGGCAATCATCGCGGCACGGATGAGCCAAGCGTTTTGCTCTTTGAGCGATTTCGTCTCAGCCACCGTTCGTATCCTTCGCGATCAACGCGTGAAAGCGAAGCGGCGTCACGATCAGCAACACCGATGGTGGGGTACGCCCCGCCGCCAGCTCGGTCGCCGTCCGCCAGTCAAGCGCTGATGGGCCTTCGTCCGCAAGATGGCTGTGCCAGGTGCCAACATCGAAGAGCGTCCGTCCGCTGGCCTGATGGCGATGCTCAATCGCATCCTGAAGGCCGGTCGTACCGAGAACAAACAGGCTGGCAGAAAACGTGCTGTCAGCTGGTGCATCGAGCAGATCGACCACGGTGACCGTCTTCATCCGGGCACTGCTAAGGCCGACGAGCAGACCCCCGGTCTCCGCATGCGGCGAGGCCGCGGCCGCTGACCTGATCTTTGCTGCAATGCGCTGGCTGATCCGCAGCTCCCAGCCATCGGTACCCTCGATCGCGACGGTTTCGAAGGACGGTACGGTTTGGCGGGTCCAGCGCGTTGCGGGGGTATCGATGTCACAGACGCCAGTGACGATCAGGCCGTCGGCGTTCGGATGGTCAGCCGCGTGGTCGATCTCTTTGGCAAGGCCGGCTGTCATCATCGAGAGCTGCGCATCGTCGATGGTCATCGTCAACGATCCGCAGCCCTGGCCTATCTGAATTTCAGCGAGACCGGTTTCAGGATCGGCAAGCAGCGCTACAGCCTCACCATCGGTCAGCGTGGCGTACATCTCAGCCATCAGATCGTTGTGATTTGGGTTGTGCGAGGCTCCACCAACCAGCAGGTAAGCCATGCGGCCGCGACCAAAGAGCGCCGCCTCGATATAGCGGGCTCGATCATGCGGACGGATCGCGGTGGATAACGCTTCACGCACCGCAAGCGACGCCGTGGCGTTGACGACGATGCCCGTACCTGCGGGAATAACTTTGACCCGGATCGCCTCGTCACGCAGGGCTGACGCGATGTCATCCTGGTAGAGTGTTGGCGACAAGCTGAACCCGGCCAGCTCATCAGCAAGCGCGGCAGTCTTGGGCTGGCCCACCGCAGTAGGGAAGAGGGCGTGTCGCGCCATATTGTGCGGCCGTAGCCACCCCTCGTCGCTTATTGCGATGATCGACTGCCCGGAGCGCGCGGCGTGCAGCGCGAGTTTCGAGCCGACGCTGCCACAGCCAAGCAGCGCCAGCGCGGGCCGTTCGGGTACCCCTGCCAGCGTCCGCAGCAATGGCGCGTTCAAGGTCTGATAATGCAGAGCAGGTCTGACCGGCTCATCGCCTCCGCGGACGATTGCAGTCGTTCTCTGGTCATAAGGACGGATTTCGACGACGTACGGCAGTAATTCGATCGGGGAATTTGATCCAATCAGATGAACGGGGCGTTCGACGCACAACACAATGCCAATCGGGATTGGCTGATTGAGGTGCCAGCCCTGCCACGACCGTTCCAGATTGCTGAGGAAAAGATCGAGACCGCGACGGCAGCCCAGCGTATCCGCATGCGCACGAAGCTCATCGATTGTCGTGACGTCATCGGGGGTGTAGCGGTCGCTAACGTAGGTGCCACCAGAGGGAGGCTTGTCGGCCCAGACAATCCCGATGACGGTTTTGCCCAGCGTGCCCCCTTTTGACATTGGCGAAACGCTGAATAGCGACTTGTCCGTCGTACTGAGCGGCGTTTTGACGCCATCGCTATTGATCCAGACCGACGCACCATCAAGCAGCGTTGCATCATCGGCCTCCGTTCGACCGAAGCGGCCACGCCAGGCGATATAGCCGCCGGCCTTCAGGCGGGTGGCACGCATGGTCTCCGCGTCGAAGGCGATTGTATCGCGCAAGCCACGCCGCATGGCCGGTTCCCAGCCTTGTACAGGGTCGATCAGATGATTGATCGCAGCCTTGCGCAGCCAGACGGCGACCTGTTCGAGGAGATGGAACACGCCATACTCGACCAAGCCGAACTGCAGAAAAAATTCATCCTGATCGCCATCGACAAGGCATGGCCTGGGCGGTGCGTCAGCGCCGCCCGGGTGAAGATGAGGGAAGTTGCGCGGAAAGTCGGCGCGAAGTCGCACTTGTGGAGAGCGCCAGGGATATTCAGACGGGATGCGCAGCGTAACGGGCTCAACGATCCGGACGCCGGTGTCGCTGATGCCATCCGCCTGGCAGTGGAGGGGCATTTCAACCCTCAGATCGATGCGAACCTCATCATCGCCGATGACTTCGCCACCGACGAATTCCGGGTGGCGTGTCGCCACCCGGAGGATGTCATCGCCCGGCGATGCCGATTTCGGGGAGGCCATCAGGCGCGGCCGTGCGGCCGTGCCTGTGCCGCCGTCGCGCCGATCCCCAACGCCGTTGCTGCCGCCTTGCCGGCATTCTTGACGGCCTTGACGATGCCGCTGGCACCGATCTCGTAGCGCAGCGGCTGCTGTTCATCCTCCCAGACGTCGGTGACGCACCGGAAGCGATCATCCTTGCCCTCAACGATCGAGATGTACTCGCGCTTGGCGCGATCGCTCGGCGGATCGGCATCCTCAGGATCGATATGTTCGCAGCTGGCGACGATGACGGCGCCTTTGCGGATTTGCGCCAACGCGGTGCGGGCGCTCTCACATACCTCGGCTTCCTCTCCCCAGGTCGAGTAGCTGTCATAGCTCAGGCTATGCCAGGAACAGTGGTGCGGTGCCTGCAGGATATCGTAGCTCAGCCAGTCGGCATGCGCTGCCCCATGCTTATCCCACAGGCGTTCCCAGATCGCCACCTCCGCGTCTCCGCCGGTCAGGAAGCGGCACTTGTCGGCATACCCGGCCCCGCGGATCGAAAAGCGCAGAATGACTGACGACCGGTTTTTCGCCAGCAGTTCCACCAGTTCTTCATCGTCGCCTTGCGGCATCGGAGCCAGGAGACGAGCTTCAAAGGCGCCAGCGGTGACGCGGTTGAGGCTGGACACGACATCGTCGGTCTTTACGACGATTCCCAAGATGTCATCGGTCTTACCCTTGATGTCCTCGCCCAAAATCTGGATACGATCGCCCTCGATCCCGATCGCCTTGGTGGTACGATACAGCGCTACCCGGCGCCGGGCTTCTTTTGCCCAGGCCTTGGCATCGTCACACAGCGTGTGCGTCATCGATGCTCGCCGAAACACGATGGGCGACGACCACATCTCGCGGATCAGGATCTTGTCGTCGGCCTTGACCCAGTCATCGGGCGGCCCGAGGTGAAAGTGCTTCGACAAACCACAGATATGGTCCTTGTCGGGATGGGTGTTGAGAAAACCATCGACGAAGAGCCGACCCTTCTCGTCGCGCTTCAGTTGCTCGCGCAGCAGGCTCATGACGTCGGGTGTGTCATCATCCGGGTCGTCGGCACCCTTGCGGATGTGGATGTCGATCAGCAGCGTCTGATCATTGTCGAACCGCAGCAGCGTCATGTCGCCATTGCAGACCGGGTAAAACGTGATGGCAGCCGTCATTGTGTCGTGTCCTTCCTACCTGAACCCTGACACGAACACGTCCCCGAATGGCCGCGCCAGCTTTAGCTATATGTTAAGCATGCCATCAAGATTCAAGACGTCCAATCGTGACAAGAATGACAGTGGACGCGTACAAGCTTAACACGTACCTTAAGTGATGAGGTGCAGATGGGCTCAGCCGAGCGATCACCAGCCGAGCATGCCGAGGTGCGGGTCGATGGGCCTCGGCGCTGCATCGCGATGCGTGCCAGTGACTGGGCGCGGTTGCACCATGCCATACCTGTGACGGTGTTCGCACGGCTGATGGGGCTGTTCCGCCGGTTCTGTAATGGCTGTGATCATCTCCCTGAACAGGCCTTTCGGCGCGTAGCGGGTGACCAGCATGGTCGCCTGGAGGAGTTTATCGCAACCGACGTTCAGGTGGTCGGTCGTCGTGGCACTGACGAGGCGCGTCAGACATTTTTCGTAACAGAGGTGCGTATTGCCCGCGCGGTAGATCCGGTTCTCCAGCCGGTCGCGGCGCTGCAAGCGATGCTGCCCCTGGAAATAGTTGTACAGAAGGAGCGTGAACGATGACCGAAATAGGAGCGGGCATAATGGCAGGCAGCGCGGTAACGTGCGATGCCGACACGCTTGCCGTTGAACTGGCAGAAGCGGAATTCATTGTTGCGGTTCAGTCGGAAATACAGCGCGTGATGAACGAAAGAGGCCTTCGTGCTCGTGATCTATCGAAGCGATTGAATGTCTCTGAGGCGAGAGTCAGTCAGATGTTTGGCGAGCAGGCCAAAAATCTTACTATTCGAACCATCGCGAAAATATTCTATCATTTAGGTCAGAGTCCTGTCCTCACGACACAATGTCAGCTAGAAAATATGGTTGCTCTTGCGCGAGGTGACGCTGCGGACAGTGACCAGCACTGGACGGTTTCGGGGCTCATCAACGATATTCAGATTGGTTCAAACATCATCGTAACGCATGATGACACTGCCGTGGCTTCGCCAGATCGCGGCCGTTTGGTGGATCGTTGGGCGCGGGCTGAAGAAGCCGATACCCGGCGCCCCCGCCGGCTTGCGGTTGCGGGTTAGGATCCAGACCTTGCCCCAAGATGCCGCAAGCATGGACCCCAGCGTCTACAATAGCCTAGTTGCACGCGCGCACCTGCGCAGCATTCGTATGACCACGAGCGAATTCGATATGAAGCCCGAGGCGCTGGATCTCGATCCTGACGCATGGCGCAACAATGTCGTCGCGGGCGTGCTCGACAGTTTCCTCGAACATGAGAACGGCTCGCTTTATGGCGTTTTTAGCTTCAAGGTCGTTTGCCGCTACGGTCGCAAGCGCGTTCTGTCGATCGGTGCGACCTATCTCGCCAGTTATCGTATCCAAGGCGCTTGTGACGAAGGTGCATGCGAGCTTTTTATCGAGCGGGTCGGCAAGGTCGCGACGTATCCTTATTTCCGCAGCCTGGTCGCGATGCTGACCGGGCAAGCCGGGCTTATGATGCAGCCATTACCAGTGCTGAGCTTCGCGCCTCGATCGATCGATTCAGCGGCGGTCCTCGAGCAAGGATCGCAGGCTGTGGGCACGCCCAAGCGTCGTCGTCTGCCTGCCAAGTAAACGAGTTGTGGGGATGCGGCGATACACGCCGCATCCCTATCGGTCAGCCAATCACCACGACCTTGGCACCGGCATCGCTCGCGATGTCTTTCCATGTCTTGTCGGCGGTATAGGCTGAGACGCCGAGCCGCCTCGCCAGCGCGAGGCAAAAGCGATCACCCAGCGACAGTCCGGCTGACGCGGTCTCCGCCCGTAAGCTGCCCGCCTCCCAAGCCAGCGCGTCGTCGACCGCGACAACGCTATAGGGAAGGGCGCCCAGCATGGCGCGAACCTCGTCAAGTGGCGCGCCGAGCTCGACGAAGTGGCTGACGACCTCGGCGTGATTGATCGCGCACACTGAGGCGTCCGCAATGGCGCCGGCGACCTTGCTGGCGCCGCGCTCGCCTTTTAGCAATGTGAGGACCGCCGAGGCATCAAGCACGACATGGGTCATTCGCCGCTGTCCTCATGCCGCGCCGCCAGAAAGTCATCGACGGACGCACCAGGCTGTTGGGCGTAGCGCTTGGCAATAGCTTGCGCCTTGGCCACTGCCTGCTCCACCGTGCGGAGGATGACCCCATCAGGCGTCTCCTCGACAAGGACCGCGCCGCCCTCTTCAAGCCCCAAACGCTTACGGATACCCACCGGCAGGCTCATGCGGCCATTTGGGGTGATGTTGACTTGAAGCGTCATATGGCATTGCTCGCATGGAGTGACATTGAATGCCCGATGTACCATGAAACTAGACCATAGGCGAGTATCAGCACGTACGACGTGATCGCAGCCACCAGCCACAATAGTTACTAGCGATAAATTGTATTCCCGTTAGCAACTTTGGCTGGTACCTCCGGACGCTCAAAATGACGAAACCGGGTGGAAAAATGCGGCGACCGCACATTGAAGGGGACGCGGGTGGCCTGGCGCGACGATCGGCGATCAGCCCGACGCCGTGGCGGTCCGGCTTGTCTTTGACCGCCGCGTCGACGTCGCCGGTGACAGTGTCATGATCGACGATGATGGTCTCGATCTGCCAGACGGGCAGGCGATCGTGCCGCAGTCCGACGACCATGCGCTGCAGCCCTGGCTTCCCGATCTCACCCATGACGATCAGTCGCGCGTCGATGACTTCATCACCCGCGCCTCGGCCACCGCTACCTTGCGCGCCTACCGGTCCGACTGGCGGCTCTTTTGTACGTGGTGCGACACACGCGGCTACCGCGCGCTGCCCGCAACACCCGCCATTGTTGCAGCGTTCCTGAGCGAACTCGCGACGACCGGCAGCGCCTTTTCAAGCGGACGTGCCTTGTCAAAGG
>Ga0308164_10004030_pt1 | contig 12757 bp, 6 predicted proteins | sample PhyTR2_FD_201031 | JGI IMG/M metagenome (GOLD analysis project Ga0308164, IMG submission 201031) | Phyllosphere microbial communities from UC Gill Tract Community Farm, Albany, California, United States - DLSLT.R2 | ecosystem: Host-associated > Plants > Phyllosphere > Unclassified | place: USA... | reverse complement strand
TTCGGCTATAGGAGGCCATGATGGCGGAGCATGACGATACCGATGCGCCTGCGCTGACCGCGCTGGAGACGCGCGCGCTGGACTGGGTCGTCCGGACCGGCAGCGATGCGTTCGAGGACTGGCCGGCATTCCATGCGTGGCTGGAGGCGGACTCGAGTCATGCCGCGGCCTATCATGCGATGGCGCTGGATATCGAGGATGTCGCGGCGACGGTGCCGCCAGTGCCGGTCGCGTCGGTCGATGTGCGGCCGGTGCGGCGCCGCTGGCCGGTGTGGACCGGCGGCGCGATCGCCGCGTCGCTGGCGCTGTTCGTCGGGTATGAGGCGATCGAAACGCGGTCGCATCCCTATGCGGTCGAGACAGAAGCGGGGTCGATGCGGACGATCCGGCTGGCGGATGGCAGTTCGATCGCGATGGGCGGTGCGACGCGGCTGGTGCTCGATCGCGACGACCCGCGCGCCGCGACGCTGGAGCATGGCGAGGCGATGTTCGTGGTTCGGCACGATGCGCGCGATCCGTTCGAGGTGCGCGTCGGTGGCGCACGGCTGGTCGATGTCGGTACCGCGTTCGACGTGAAGCACGCGCGCGGCGAGACTCGCGTCGCGGTGTCGGAGGGCGCGGTCGACTATAACCCGGGGCGCGACGCCATCCGGCTCGTGCAGGGGCAGGGGCTGCTCGTGCGCGGCGGCAAGGCGACCGTGACGAGCGTCGACGTGGCCAGCGTGGGATCGTGGCGCGACAGCGTGCTGGCCTATGACGGCGTGCCGCTGGCGGAGGTCGCCGACGATCTGTCGCGCGCGCTCGGCGTCGATCTGCGCGCCGACCCGACCGTGGCGAAGCGCGCGTTCAGCGGCAGCATCGCGACCGCCAAGCTGGCGGGCGACCCGGCGCTGGCCGCGCCGCTGCTGGGCGTCGCGATCCGCAAGCGGGGTGGCCACTGGGTGATGTCCGCGCGCTCGTGAGGATGCGGGGGTGTCTGGTCGTCGCGGCGCTGGTCGCCGCCGCGCCTGCGGTGGCGGGGCAGGGGGCGGTCGACCTGCCGGCGGGGCGGCTGGGCGATGCAGTGCTCGCGCTCGGGCGGCAATCGGGGACGAGCATCGTCGTCGGCGATCCGGGATTATGGGGGCGGCGCGTGCCCGCGGTGCGCGGGCGGATGAGCGCACGCGCGGCGCTCGACCGGCTGGCGGATGCCGCGAACGCCGATGTCGTCGCGGCAGGATCGGTCGGCTGGCGGTTGGTGCCACGCGTGGCGCGCCGTGCACCCGTCCGGGTGGCGCGGCCAAAAGTGGTCCGCGTCGCGACGCCGGTGGTGGCGGGCGCGGACATCGTCGTCACCGGCAGCAAGCGCGACGTGGCGCTGCGCGACTTTGCGGGGCAGGTGGCGTTGCTCGACGGCGTCGATCTCGCGCTTGGCGGTGCGGGGGGGACCGACGCGATCCTCGCGCGGCTGGCGAGCGTGTCGTCGACGCATCTCGGCGCCGGACGCAACAAGCTGTTCATCCGCGGGATCGCCGATTCGAGCTTCACCGGCCCGACGCAGACGACGGTCGGACAGTATTTCGGCGACCTGAGGCTCAGCTACAACGCGCCCGATCCCGACCTGCGGCTGTACGATATCGCCTCGGTCGAGGTCCTCGAAGGGCCGCAGGGGACGCTGTATGGCGCGGGCTCGCTCGGCGGGATCATCCGCACCGTGCCCAACGCGCCCGAGATGGGCGCGGTGTCGGCGTCGATCGCGGGGGGGCTGTCGGCGACGTGGCATGGCGATCCGGGCGCCGATCTGGGCGCGACGCTGAACCTGCCGCTGGGCGAGCGGGTGGCGCTGCGCGTGGTCGGCTACGGCGTCAGCGAGGGCGGCTATATCGACAATCCCGTGCTCGAACGGCGCGATGTGAACCGGACGCGGATCGGCGGCGGTCGCGCTGCGCTGCGGCTCGATGCGGGGAATGGCTGGAGCGTCGATCTCGGCGGGATCGGGCAGTGGACCAAGGGCGACGACAGCCAATATGCCGACCGCGATGCACCGAGCCTCGGCCGTGGCGCGCTGACCCGGTCGAGTGCGATCGTGCAGGGGTTCTCGGCGGACTATGTGATGGGGCAGCTGGTCGTGTCGGGCGCGATCGGCGGGGTGATGGTCAAGTCCTCGACCGGGATCGTCGGGCAGGCGCTGACCGAACGCTATGACGCGACGATGCCCGGTGGCGATGCGCGGGTGTTCGCGCAGCGCAACGCGACCATGCTGATCGCCAACGAGACTCGGGCGTGGCGGCCGATGCGGCACGGCTTCGGCTGGCTGGTGGGCGGCAGCTTCACGCACAACCGGACCCGGCTGTCGCGCTCGCTTGGGCCGATCGATTCACCCGCGCCCGTGACGGGCGTCACGAACAGCATCGACGAAGCGACGCTGTACGGTGAAGGCAGCGTGCAGCTAATCCGCGGGCTGACCGCGACGGCGGGCGCACGCGTGACGCGCGCATCGCTGGCGGGCACGGGCGAGGACATCGCGCCCGCGCGGCTGGAAGCGGTGGCGGTGGCGCGTGCGCGCGTGACCGCGGACCGGATCGAGACGAGCGTGCTTCCGACCGCCTCGCTGATCGCGGCGGTGCTGCCCAAGGTGTCGCTCTACGGTCGGTATCAGCAGGGATTCCGGCCGGGCGGGCTGGCGATCGAGAGCGATTTCGTGCGGCGGTTCGAGAATGATCGCGTCGCGACGCTCGAAAGCGGCGTCCGCTATGGGCTGGCGGCGGCCGATACCGCCTATCTGTCGGCGAGCGTCTCGCACACGGTCTGGAAGGATATCCAGGCGGATTTCATCGATGCGACCGGCCTGCCGAGCACTGCGAACATCGGCGACGGGCGGATCTGGACGTTCAGTGCGGCGGGCGGGTGGAAGCCCGTGGCCGGACTGACGCTCGACGCGGGCTTCACCTACAATGACAGCCGCGTGACCGAGCCGAGCGCGGCGCTGTTCGTGGCGCTCGCGCGGATGAGCCAAGTGCCGAACATCGCGCGCTATGCCGGGCGGCTCGGCGCGGATTACCGGCGTGATATGGGCAGGGATCTGGAACTGCGCGTGTACGGCTGGGCGCGCTATGTCGGGCGGTCGCGACTGGGTGTCGGCCCGGTGCTCGGCGAGGAGCAGGGGGATTATCTCGACACTGCGCTGACCGCGCGGGTCGGGCGGCCATCGCTGGGGGTGACACTCGGCGTGACGAACCTGACGGACAGCGTCGGCAACCGGTTCGCGCTCGGGACCCCGTTCCAACTGGGCAACGGGCAGATCACGCCGCAGCGCCCACGCACGTTCCGCATCGGCCTGGATGCTGCGTTCTAGCGTTGCGATCCTCCCCCTTGCGGGGGAGGATTGGGGTCAGGCGTTCGCCAGCGCGCGCTGGTCGGCGGGAAGCAGCGCGAGGGCGGTCTTGTAGCAGTCGTCGACATGGGAATTGCCGGCGAGCTTCATCGCGCCGAAGCTGATCGACGCGGCGACCGCGGAGCCGGCAAACGGGATGAACTTCGCCATCGATCCGACCGCGATGCGCGCACCCATGCGGCGGAGCAGCGCGACGACGATGCGCTTGGTGACCATGCGGCCGATCATCGTGTTGCCCAGGCTCGACGCCATAACGAACGCCTGCTGCGCAAGCTGCGGCTCGAGCTTTTGCACCTGATCGTGGTCGAGCCCGAAGCGCTTGCTGATTTCCGGCAGCAGCTTGGTGAGCAGGCCGATGTCCGCGACGATGTCCGCCCCCGGGATCGGCACGACCGCGGCCCCCGCCGACACCATCGCCCGCGTGGTGACGAGCTTCTTGCTGTCGTCGCGGATGCGGTCGAGTTCGGCGATGGTGTTGATCATAGCGGTATAAATCCCTGAATATGTCGGCCGACAACGCGCCGCCGCGATCCTGGTGCCGTGCGATAATGCGACGGGCTCCAAGGTTGGCCGCGGACGCCTCCGTCCTCCTTTCGAAAACACATCGAAAAGGGTTCCGTATGCGTCGTCTCCTGCTGACCACTACCTGCCTGTTCGCGATCCCCTCGTCGCTGCACGCGCAGACCGTGATCGATACCAAGCGGACCGACGCGGTGCGCACGTCGACGATCAAGGCGGGCGCGCCCGACAATCTGAAAATCGTCGCGGCGGGGTCGGTAACCCCGACCAGCGGCACCGCGGTGACGATCGACAGCGTCAATTCGGTCGCCAACGAAGGCACGATCCAGGTGACCAACGCCGACGGATCGACCGGCGTCCTTGCCAATGCCGGCACCGGCGGCGGCATCACCAACGCGGCCGCGGGCAAGATCATCGTCGACGAAAGCTATGTCGCGACCGACACCGACAAGGACGGCGACCTTGACGGGCCGTTCGCGGCGGGGACCGGGCGGACCGGGATCCGCACCGCGGGCGCCTATACCGGCGCGATCGTCAACAGTGGCGCGATCACGGTGAAGGGCAATGATTCCGCGGGGATCTGGCTGGGCGGCCCGCTGGCCGGCGCGTTCACGCATGACGGACAGACTTCGGTCACCGGCGACCGGTCGACCGGCGTGCGGATCGCGGATGTCACGGGCAACGTCCGGCTGGCAGGCACGATCGCGGCGATCGGCCAGAACGCGGTCGCCGCGCGCGTCGATGGCGACATTGCGGGCGCGCTGGTGGTGCAGGGCGCGCTCGGCTCGACCGGCTATCGTTATGTGACGCCGCCGGCCGACCCGTCCAAGCTCGATGCGGACGACCTGTTGCAGGGCGGGTCCGCGCTGGTCGTCGCGGGCAACGTGTCGGGCGGGATCATCTTTGCGGTGCCGCCCAAGGATGCGAGCACGACCGATACGGACGAGGACAAGGACGGGCTGCTCGACAGCACCGAGGGTTCCGCGGCGATCACGTCCTATGGCGCGGCGCCGGCGGTGCAGATCGGTTCGGCGACGCGCGCGGTCGCGATCGGCGCGGTGGCGGGAACGGGCACCGGGTTCGGCCTGATCGTCGACGGCGGCATCGCGGGAAGCGGCGTCTATGGCGGCATCGAGGGCAATGGCCTGGCGATCGGCGGGCTCGGCGGGGCGGTGACGATCGCCGGCGGGATCGGCGTCAACGGCACCGTCGCGGCGACCGCGAACGGCGCGAGCGCGACTGCGCTGAAGCTGGGGCGCGGTGCATCGACACCCGAGATCCGCAACGCCGGCACGATCTCCGCGGCGGGCGGCGGCACGACCGCATCGGTATCCACCGCGGTGCTGGTCGACAGCGGCGCGTCGGTCGGCACGATCCGCAACAGCGGCACGATCAAGGCGACCGCGCAGGCCGCCGATGGCACGGCGATCGGCATCATCGACCGGTCGGGCACGGTGACCCTGGTCGAAAATAGCGGTACGATCGGCGCATCGGGCGCGCTCGCCACGTCCGAGCGCAACGTCGCGATCGACCTGTCGGCGACCACGACCGGGACGATCGTCCGCCAGACCGTGGTCGCCACCGGCATCGCCGCACCGGCCATCGTCGGCGACGTCCGCTTCGGCAGCGGCAACGATGTGTTCGAGGTCGCCGACGGCACCGTCGCGGGCACCGCACGGTTCGGCAGCGGCAATAACCGCCTGGCGCTGTCGGGCGATGCGATCTTCACCGGCGGGACGGTGTTCGGCGCGGGCAACGATACGCTCGCGCTGGCCGGCACGTCGGTCTTCAGCGGCGCGGCGGACTTCGGCGGCGGCAGCGATACGCTGACGCTGGGCGGCACATCGCGCTTTTCGGGGACGTTGGCGAACGCCGGCGGGCTGGCGGTCGCGGTCACTGGCGGCACGCTCGACATCACCAAGGCGGCGTCGATCGCGTCGTTGTCGGTCGGCGGCGGCGGGATTCTGGCGGTGACGCTCGACAAGACCGGCGGCACGGGCACGATGATCCAGGTCGCGGGCACCGCGGCGTTCGACAAGGATTCGAAGCTCGCGCTGAAGCTGACCAGCGTGGTCGACGCGGAAGGCCGCTACGTGGTGCTGAAGGCGGGAACGCTGACCGGTACCGCGAACCTGACCGCGACCACGACGTCGCTGCCGTTCCTCTACAAGGGCAGCATCGCGGCGGGCACCGGCAACGACCTGGCGGTCGACGTCGCGCGCAAATCGGCGACCGAGCTCGGGTTCAACCGCTCGCAGGCATCGGCCTATGACGCGGTGTACAAGGCGCTGGGCAACGACTCGAAGGTCGGCGGTGCGTTCCTGAACATCACCGATGGCGATGCGTTTCGGGGCTCCGTCCGCCAGATGCTGCCCGACCATGCCGGTGGCACGTTCGAGGCGGTGACGATGGGCTCGCGCGCGACCGCTCGCGTGCTCGCCGATCCGCACGGGCCGTTCAAGGACGAGGGCAGCTGGGGCTATTGGGTGACTCAGGTCGCGTGGGGCACGTCGAAGAGCGTCGCCGACACCGCGGGCTACGACATCAGCGGCTGGGGCGTTTCGGCAGGCGCTGAATACAAGACCGGGGTGGGCAATTTCGGCACGTCGCTCGCCTATCTCAACGGGCAGGACGCGGACGACGGCACCGACAACGAAGTCCGGTCGGGGCAGTATGAACTGGCCGGATACTGGCGCGGGCATTGGGGCGACCTGCAGGCGAACGCGCGCGTTTCGGGGGCCAAGATCACGTTCGACGGCACGCGCCACTTCACCGGCGCGATCGGCAGCGAAGTGGTCGACCGGACGTCGCGCGGCGACTGGAACGGTACGCTGTATTCGGCGTCGAGCGGCATTTCGTGGGACGGCGGCAAGGGCATCTTCGTGTTCCGGCCGGTGCTCGCGATCGACTATTACAAGCTGAAGGAGGATGGCTATCGCGAGACCGGCGGCGGCAAGGCGATCGACCTGGTCGTCCAGTCGCGGACCAGCGACGAGCTGGCGGTGACCGCCAGCACCGCGCTGGGGCTGAACTTCGGCGGCACGAGCCCGGACGAGGGCTGGTTCCGAGTCGAGGCCGAGGGTGGCCGGCGCGAGCTGGTCGGCGGCGGGCTGGGCGCGACGACCGCGTCGTTCGAAGGCGGGCCGTCGTTCATACTGACGCCCGAGGAGCGGACGAGCGGCTGGGTCGGCAAGCTGCGCGCGGTCGGCGGCGGGTCCGCGTTCCGGATGGGCGGCGAGTTCGGTGCCGAGCAACAACAGGGTCGCGTCGCGCTGTCGCTGCGCGCGAGCCTGCAGATCGGGCTGTAGGGCTGGCATGGCATGATCCTCCCCCGGGCGGGGGAGGATCATGGGGTCAGGTCCGCGTTTGCCAGCCGCCGCCGAGTGCGCGGAACAGGTCGACCTGCGCGCCCGCGATCCGCGCGTCGGCGGTGGCGAGGTCCGTATCCGTGTCGGCCAGCGTGCGTTCGGCGTCGAGGACGTCGAGAAAGTCGATCTGGCCTTCGCGCTGGCGGGCGCGGGTGATGCGCGCGGCGGTGGCGGCGTTGTCGTGCGCGGATTGCAGTTGCGTGCGGCGATCGAGTTCGCGCGCGTAGTTGGACAGCGCGGTTTCGGTTTCCTCCAGCGCGGTCAGCACACTGCCGTCGAAGCTGGCGAGCGCACCGCGCGTGTCGGCTTCGGCGCCGGCGATGCGTGCGCGCGCGGCGGACTGGTTGACCGACCAGTTGAGCAGCGGGCCGAGCAGCCAGCGGATCGGGCCGCCGGTGAACACGTCGCCGACGCTGAGCGCGGTCGAGCCGATCGATCCGCCGAGCGCGATCTGCGGATAGAGCGCGGCGGTCTGGACGCCGATCCGCGCGGTGGCGGCGGCGAGGCGGCGTTCGGCGGCGTGGACGTCGGGGCGGCGCGCGAGCAGGCTCGCGCCGTCGCCAATCGGGATCGGCCGGTCGAGCCGCGGCGTGGTGGTGCGCGCGCCGGCGCTGGCGGGCAGATCCTGCGGGGTGCGGCCGGTGAGCGTGGCGAGGCGGAAGAGCGCTGCCTGACGCTCGGCTTCGATCTGCGGGATGTTCGCGGCGCGCTGATCGCGGAGTGCGGCGATCCGGACCTGGTCGAGGCGGGCGGCGCGACCTGCGTCGACCCGCTTGCCGGTCAGCGTGTTCGATTTGTCGAGCAGGTCGACGATGCGCCGGGCGACCGCGAGGCGTTCCGCGGACGAGGCGGCGTCGACATAGGCGCGCGTCGTGGCGGCGACGATCGAGACCCGGACCGCATCTGCATCGGCCTGCGCCGCGCCGACGTCGCCGCGTGCGGCCTCGACGTTGCGGCGGACGCGGCCGGCGAGATCGACCTCGTAGCTGACGTCGAGGCCGACATCGTAGGTGGCGCGCTCGCGGTCGAAGCCGGGCAGGTTCTGGAGTTGCGAGGTGCGGGCGTAGTTGCCGCTCGCGCCGGCGTTCACCTGTGGTTCGCGGTCGGTCTTGGCGCCGCGCAGCGACGCGCGGGCGCTGTCGAGTCGGGCGACGGCGACGCGCAGGTCGGTGTTCGCCGCGAGTGCGTCCGCGACGAGGCCGTCGAGGACCGGGTCGCGGTACATCCGCCACCAGTCGTTATCGGGCGCCGTCGTGACGGTTGCCGTGTCGGCGGTGACGAACGACGCCGTCGCCTTTGGCGGGGTGATCGGCGCGACATAGTCGGGGCCGGCGGCGCACGCGGCGAGCGTCAGCGCCGAGAGGCTCGCGAGAAGCAGGGACTTCATGAGGCTGGTCCTATTCGGCTGGCTGTAGGGTCGCGGCGGGGGCAGGGCGGCGGCGTTCGAACCGCTTCGCCAGCCCGCGCGCGACGACATAGAAAGTGGGGGTGAAGAGCAGCCCGAACCCGGTCACGCCGATCATCCCGAAGAACACCGCGGTGCCGAGCGCCTGGCGCAGTTCGGCGCCCGCGCCGTCGGCGATCACCAGCGGCACCGCGCCGAGGATGAACGCGAAGCTCGTCATCAGGATCGGCCGCAACCGGTCCTTCGCCGCGCGCACCGCCGCCTCGACCGGGGACAGGCCATCCTGTTCTTCGGCCTGCTTGGCGAACTCCACGACGAGGATCGCGTTCTTCGCGGCCAAGGCGATCAGCACGACGAGGCCGATCTGCGTCAGGACGTTGTTGTCCATGCCCCTCAGGTTCACGCCGGTCATCGCCGCGAGCAAACACATCGGCACGATCAGGATGATCGCGAGCGGTAGCGTCAGGCTCTCATATTGCGCGGCTAGCACGAGGAAGACGAACAGCACGGCCATCCCGAAGACCAATGCGGCGGTGCTGCCGGCCGCCTTTTGCTGGAACGCGATGCCGGTCCAGTCATGCGCGTAGCCGGCGGGCAGCGATGCATCGGCGAGCTTCTCCATCGCCACCAGCGACTGGCCCGAGGAAAAGCCCTTGGCGGTGTCGCCATCGACCTCGACCGCGGGGAAAAGGTTGTAGCGGACGACGCGGTACGGGCCGGTCTTGTCGCGGAACGTCGAGACCGAGCCGACCGGGACCATCTGGCCCGAGTTGGAGCGGGTCTTGAGGTTGGCGATGTCCGCGGTGGTGTTGCGGAACGGTGCGTCGGCCTGCGCGGTGACGCGGTAGGTGCGGCCTAACAGGTTGAAGTCGTTGACGAACGCCGAGCCGAGATAAACCTGCAACGCCTCGAACACGCGCTCGGGGGGGACGCCGAGCAGATTGGCCTTGGCGCGGTCGACATCGGCGAAGATGCGCGGCGTGGCGGTGTCGAAGAAGGTGTAGACCTGCGCGAGGCCCTTGGTCTGGTTCGCCTTGCCGATCAAGTCGTAGCTCGTCTTGCCGAGATCGCCATAGCCGTGGCCGCCCTGGTCCTGCACCATCAGGCGATAGCCGCCGGCCGAGCCGATGCCCTGGATCAGCGGCGGCGGGACGATCAGCAGGCGCGCTTCGGTGATGTCGCTCGTGGCCTTCTGCGATTCGGCCATGATGCTGGCGAGCGTGACGCCGAGCTTCTTGCGCTCGGCAAAGCTCTTCAGCGGGATGTAGGCGGCGGCCGAGTTGGGGGCGAGCGTCTGCGACGGGCCGTCAAACCCTGCGAGCATGACCGCGCCCTTGACGCCGGCGAGCGGCAGGATGCGTTTCGCGACCTTCTGCATCACCGCGTCGGTGCGCTCGACCGACGAGCCGGGCGGCAGCTGGATGACGGTCAGGAAATAGCCCTGATCCTGCGCAGGGACGAAGCCCGACGGGGTGACCATGAAGACACCGACCGTGACCGCGATCAGCGCGGCATAGGCGACCATCATCCGCTTCGGCGCGGCGACGAGGCGTGCGGTGAGGCGGGCATAGCTTTCGCTCATCCGCTCGAACGCGCGGTTGAACGCGTCGCCTGCGCGGCGACCGGCGCGGGTCAGGCGGTTGCCCGAGCCGGCAGGGGCGGTGGGCTTGAGCAACATCGCGGCGAGCGCTGGCGACAGCGTCAGCGAGATGAGCAGCGAGATGATCGTCGCGGTCGAGATCGTGACCGCGAACTGGCGGTAGAACGCGCCCGACAGTCCGGTGAGGAACACCGTCGGGATGAACACCGCGCACAGCACGAGCACGATCGCGACGAGCGCACCCGACACCTCGTCCATCGACGTGCGCGCGGCCTCCAGCGGCGAGAGCCCGTGTTCGAGGTTGCGCTCGACATTCTCGACCACGACGATCGCGTCGTCGACGACGATCCCGATCGCGAGGACGAGGCCGAACAGCGACAGGTTGTTGAGGCTGTAGCCGAACGCGGCGAGCACCGCGAAGGTGCCGATCAGCGAGACCGGGATCGCCACGATCGGGATGATCGCCGCGCGCCATTTCTGCAGGAAGACGAGGATGACCAGAACGACGAGGATCATGGCCTCGAACAAGGTATGCTTCACCGCGTCGATCGACTGCGCGATGAACTCGGTCGGGTTGTAGATGACCTTGTATTCCAGGCCCTTGGGAAAGCGCTTCGACATGCTTTCCATCTCGGCGGTGACGGCCTGCGCCGCGCCGAGCGCGTTCGAGCCGGGACGCTGGAAGACCGCGGCGATGACGGTGGGCTTGCCGCTGAGATAGGTGTTGGCGCCGTAATCCTGCGCGCCGAGCTCGACGCGCGCGACGTCCGAGACGCGGACCTGGCGGCCTTGCGCGTCGGTGCGGATGACGACGTCGGCGAACTGCTTGGGATCGGTCAGGCGGCCCTGCGTCTCGACGTTCAACTGGAACGCACTGTTGCCCTTGTCATAGGGGGGCTGGCCCAGCGTGCCGGCGGCGACCTGGACGTTCTGTGCGCGGAGCGCCGCGACGATCTCGCCGGCCGTGAGGTCCAGCGCGGCGGCGCGGCCGGGGTCGATCCACACGCGCATCGAATAGTCGCGTGCGCCGAACAGCTGCACGTCGCCGACGCCGTCGATCCGGCTGAGGCGATCGCGGACCTGGGTCAGCGCGTAGTTGGAGATGTAGCCGCGATCGAGCGAGTTGTCGGGCGAGACGAGGTTCACGACCATCAGGAAGTCGGGCGACGTCTTGCGCGTGACGACGCCCAATCGCTGGACGTCCTCGGGCAGGCGCGGGACCGCGACCGCGACGCGGTTCTGGACGAGCACCTGCGCGGCATCGAGGTCGGTGCCGATCTTGAAGGTGACGGTGATCGTCACCTTGCCGTCGCCGGTCGATTGCGACGACTGGTAGAGCATGTTGTCGACGCCGTTGATCTCCTGCTCGATCGGCGCGGCGACGGTTTCGGCGACCGTCTCGGCCGACGCGCCCGGATAGGTCGCGCTGACGGTGACGGTGGGGGGGACGATGTCGGGATATTGCGACACCGGCAGCGCCATATAGGCGATCGCGCCGACGATCGTGATGATCACCGCGATCACGCCCGCAAAGATCGGCCGGGTGATGAAGAAGCGCGAGAAGCGCATGGGAATTTCCTCGGTAGAGGGGCGCGCTCGATCGCTCCGTCATCCTGATGACAATCAGGATCCAGAGCCAACAGCGTGACGTTTCGAACTCTGGATCCTGACTTTCGTCAGGATGACGGACTTTATTGGGAGAGCGTGGCCTCACCCGAGATGGGCTGGACCGAAGCCGGCGCTGCCGCCCCGGTCGCGACCGCGATCCGGCCCGGCTTCGGTGCGACGGTCGCGCCAGGCATGGCCATCTGCGTCCCCTGGATGATGATCCGGTCGTTCGGCCCGATCCCCGAGCGGACGATCCTGAGGCCATCGACCACAGGCCCCAATTCGACCGGTTTCTGGCTCACGACGTTCTTCGCATCGATCGTCAGCAGCACTTTCCGCGCCTGATCGGTCTGCACCGCATCGTCCGGCACCAGCAGAGCCTGCCGCGTGCCCGCACTCGCAAGGCGCATGTTGCCGAACATTCCCGGCGTCAGGAAATAGCCCGGGTTCGCGAGCACCGCGCGGCCGCGGATCGTGCCCGAGCGCTGGTCGAGACCGTTGTCGGTGAAGTCGAGCTTGCCCTTCCAGCGATGCTCCGTCTCGTCCTGCAACTGGATCTCGACCGCCGCCGGGGTCGCGCCGGGCTGCCGTGCGCGCTGCGTCTTGAGGTAGAGCGCCTCCGACCCGTCGAAATTGAAGTAGATCGGATCGAGCGCGTTGATCGTCGTCAGCACGGTGCCGCCGGTGCCTTCGCCGCCCGCGACCTGGTTGCCGGCATCGACGCGGCGATCGGAGATGCGCCCGCCGATCGGCGCGCGAACCTGCGTGAAGCCGACGTCGAGTGCGCGGGCACGTTCGCGCGCCTGCGCGGCGGCGAGTGCGGCGCTGGCGGCTTCGAGCTTGCCACGCAGCGCGTCGACCTCACCCGCCGAGACGGCCTCGTC
>Ga0308164_10004028_pt1 | contig 12758 bp, 12 predicted proteins | sample PhyTR2_FD_201031 | JGI IMG/M metagenome (GOLD analysis project Ga0308164, IMG submission 201031) | Phyllosphere microbial communities from UC Gill Tract Community Farm, Albany, California, United States - DLSLT.R2 | ecosystem: Host-associated > Plants > Phyllosphere > Unclassified | place: USA... | reverse complement strand
CCCACGTTCCCGAACCAGCTTCACCGCCTCGAGCTTGAACTCGCGGCTGAACTTCCGTCGTTGCATCTCCATCCTCCGGTTCCAAAAACACCTTATCTCGGTGTCCACGGAACCGGCAGCAGCTCAGCTCGCGCCACAGGCGCGCTGGGATCGGGTACGACGACGTCTCTTTGGAAAGGGTTTTCTAACTGGGGTTCGTATAGCCGTTAATGTCTCTGTTTTCTCTTTGATGCATTGATCCTTGAAGGCGGCTGCCGAGGTGCTTGGCTTGATGAAGCGAACAACGGACTTGTTATCCCTTAAAATAGAACTTCCGGTTTCGTCAATAATGGCAAGCCTGTCAGCATTAGATGCAGCGACGACGCCAGTTATGCATTCCTTGTTGGCAAATAACACCGTCGAGCAGTCCCCACTCGGGACGACTCCCTTTTGGTTGCATGTGGGAACGGCTTTCCTAAGAATCTTAATATCGTTCCTAGCTGCCTTCACCCCATCGTCCATATTACCGAGCAGCCATATGAAAAGACTAGTTAGGATCACCCAAACTACGACGCCAAGAGCAGGAGCAATTATTAGGCCCGTATCGAACATCGCCCATCTGAATGCTGCCCGCGCCTTACGCCGAGCCAATGTACCTCGAGCACGGAGACGCTTCGCCTGTTTCCACTTACTCCAAGATAGCCACCATAGGAACCCCAACAGAAGGCTCGAGATAAGGCTGAACAACAATAGACGCGTCACTAAGCTAGGTAGCGAGGTATTGGCCCATATATTGAATCCCCGATAAATCGCGTTTGCGCCCGACGGAGACATGCCCGCATCGGAAAGGTTCAGCAGTTTTAGGCGTTCATCGTCATAGGTAGCGCCCAAAAGAAAGAAGTATGGAGCAAGGATGAAGGCAAGAAAGGCCGGGGTCGAGCCAATCAAGTATCGCAACAATCTCATATCCTGCCTTATCCCATACGTGGTTAGGATTCTATGTCGCTGTCCAATCCCCAAGCAGGGGTCAGTACATAGGACGGACCCGGTGATACGCTAACGATCGGCAGTGAGCAGGGCGGGCACCGCAATTCATTCAATTGCGATTGAGCCCCATCTGACGGCTTTGGAGCTTGTCCTTCCAACGCGTTTCGAGGGCAAGCAGATCGGCAAGCGTGGCAGACGTCCCGACCGTCTCAAGGATCGAGACACGATAATCGCTCGGCTCCCGGCTTTTTAACCCTACATTCCCGCCATGGCCTGTTGAGAAATACTCCCTCCATCGGCCAAAGAAGCCTTCGCCGCCTGACGCCATGCCAACGTACTGCTCTCGCGTTCGGGGACAGGTGAGAAGGTAGATCCCCTTCGTGGCGGAAAGCGCCTCTATCCAGCCCCGAGGGATCGTCTCGACTTGCGAAAGGTCGATCGCGAGGGCAGCGAACCCTGGGAAAGGGTCTTCGGTAAATGCCCGGCGCAGCTCAATGATCGGTTTGGGGACGCGATCCCCACGTTGGATCCATGCGCGGTAGCCTTTGCCCCAGTCTATCCAGAGACGACCGGCATACTCGCTTAGTTCGGGTAGGAGTTGGAGGTTGTAGAAGTCGCACGTTCCGGCCTCCTCCACGCCACCCGTGACCGGATGAGGACGGTCGGCTGACAAGCGCCCGACGAGTGCGGCGGAGTAAAGGCCGACGAAGAGGGTCTCTTTGCCGGGAACGCCGACGAACGACGCCCAGAACGGCGCGCGAAGCTGGCCAGCATCGCCGATTGCCTGCGTCTCCTGATAGCCCTCGAAGCGCGGTCGATCATCGCGCCAAAGGACATAGGGAGATCGGAAACCGGTATAACGGTTATCCTGATGGCGTAAGAGCCGGACATCGTGCCGGGCAATCCCAGCCAGATCGAGAAGCGAGCCGAACGTCAGCATTGCTGTCCCGCCTTCTGTTCGGTTGCCTCGAGCGTTACATCGGTAGGGTCGCCGAACCGATATACCGCGAGCTCGGCGCGATCCTTCACGCCCAGTGGGCTCTTGCTGTACGTTCCTTTGACCCAGCTCGCTGTCTGAGTGTGCCTTTCACCCTGGGTCACTAGCTCGTCGTGAGGTGCGACATACCACTCGCCGCGATCAGGGAAAGCGATCCAGATATTCCGGCCGAGGTACTTCTTGTCGATTGTCCAACGGCCTTTGAGCTGCACGAGTTTCGTGTCGCCGGTCGCCTCGTTGTGTAGGATCAAATCGATGCCGTTGTCATAAACCGGAAGAAAGGCGTTGTACCCCTGGTTCAACGCGACCGTAACAAGCGCGTTGCGGTTGATGACCTCGATCGCATCGCTGCTGAGGACTGTCATTCAACGCGCATCAGCTGGGAGGGGTAGGGCGCCACGGTATCCTTCAACTCATCCCAGGGCGCAGAAAGCCATCGGTCATAATCCTCATTGTGAAGGATCACTGGCATCGCCTTCGGGTGGATCGGTGCCACGACGGCGTTCGGCTCGGTAGTTAAGAAGCCATAGGCGTTGCCACGCTCGGTCGGCCGCCAGATGCCGGCGAAGGCAAAAATAGGCCGGCTAGGGACCTCGAACCAGTGCAGCGGCTTTTTCCCGTCCTCGCCTGGGACAACTCCATATTCCGAGAAAGCAGTCACCGGCACAAGGCAGCGTCGCGCGGGCGTTGTCAGCATCGACTTCCAAAAGGTCGAGCTGAGATTCCTCACGTTCGTGACGTATTTAGTCAGTTTTGTGGCGGGATCTCGCTTGCTCGGCACCTGAGTAGGGACGCCCCATTCCATACGCTCGATCTTCCGATCGGCACTGTTCTGGACCACAACAGCTCCGTAAAAAGGCGTCTTCTTTCCTGTCGGAAAGACGTCCCCGGCAGGAAACGTCTCGCCCGGTTCATAGGGCGGACGGATACCAAACGTCGCAGCCACCTCGGCCTGCTTCGCTGTCAGCCTATACCGATTGCACATGAGTCACCTACCCGAGCGGTCCAAGTTTGGTTTGAATGTAGGCCTGTAATGAGGCGATGCCGGCTTCAACAACTTTCTCAGTGACCTTTTCGCCAACCATTCCAAGGAAAGCCTGCAATCGCCTCCCAGCACTTAGCTTGCGCTCTGGCGGAGTATCGGGATCCTCGAGCTCGTACACAGCCGAGGTCAACTCGGTCTTGCTGCCCTGCTGTCGTATAAAATCCAGTAACTGGGACGCCTCGATCCCGATGGTCTGATTACCATGGATCGTTTGAGCAACGATGCCCTCGACCTTGTCATAGAACTGTGGATTATAGTTCACGACAAGGCTGCCAATGCTCTGGTGGGATAACGAGACATTTGGAGTCATAAGAGCCGCCCCTGGCTCCGCCGGCTCAGGAATCAACTGGTCTACTATCTGCTTGAGAGCGGATGGGGCCATGTTAGGAGCGATGTCATCCAATTCGTCCTCAAACCGGTGTCGAATTGTAAGGAGCTTCTGCTCTCGCTCCTGCCTGAGGTCACGTAGGATACGGCGGGCTCTCTTGGCGTAATCTGTGACAAGTCTAGCAACCTCAACTGGGTCGGCCCCGCTGGCAACCAGCATAGCTTCTGCTGCCGATGGGTCAGATAAGCTTAGGTCCATTACTCTACTGAAGCCCGGTAGGTGAGACGCAACCTCATCGGCCGCAAGTTCACCATCGCCAAAAAACTCGTAAACAGTGCCAGAGGGAGTCGTTCGCGTCGTCTGTCTGATCTGCATTCTAAGAGATCGCACAAGATAATCGCGAAACAGTGCTAACGTGTCGGTGGTCTGGGCGGCATAGAGCCGACCTTCTGGCACATAAAATCGAAACAGCAGGTTCTGCTGACGACTTTCAATGAACTCGGCTGCAAGCACGCTCAGCTCGGCGTTCCGCCGATAAGGAACCACGTTAAGGCCGTACTCCTCGAAGAAGTCCAACATCCAATCACGCTCGTCACCATCTAAGGTGAAAAAGTACCCTTCCGGGCCGAACCAGGAGTCGGCGTCTTCGTCGTCATCAGCGCCACTGCTACCGGCGAGCGATAGACCGAAGAATGTCGAATGGACAAAGACGACGTGAGGCAGTGCCGCAACACGCCGGAAGACCTCCTCTTGTGCTTCCTCGTATTCGAGAAGCATAAGCTTCTGCATCATTGTCTTGACAGATAGCTTTACCAGGACGCCCGCGATGGGCTCGTCCTGCAGAAGCGACGCAATCGACATCCAATTATCTGGGCCGGACTCCAGCCTCTTCTTCAGGTATGGAATGCCTGAGACCCTCAGCCGACTTTTTGTCGTCTCGCTGTCGGCATCGCTCAGAAACAAAAACGGCTTACCAGTCGGTTGCATACAAGGGGCGTTCTTCTCAATCTCTGGGTTGAGACATGCGGCGCCAACGAAACGGTTCGCCGGCGCCTTGGATTCAAAGCTTGTCCTTCAGGCCCTTGGCAGCGGTGAACGCAACCTTCTTGGACGCCGCGATCGTGATCGCTTCTCCGTTCGCAGGATTGCGCCCCTGACGCTCGGGCCGATCCTTCACGGTGAACTTGCCAAACCCGTTGATCGAGACTTCCTCGCCCTTCGCCGCAGCATCCGCGATCTGGTCGAACACCGCAGTGATTGCCTTCTTCGCCTCAGCCTCGCTCGAGCCAGTTGACGTCGCGACACCCTTGGCCAGGTCACCGATGTTCATGTACTCTTCCTCCTTTGGAAAACCCGCAGGACCCTTACCCATGGCGAGCGATGACACAACGACCGTGCTGGATGAGGCGAATGCCGCTGCTGTAAGGATGATGCTCGGCAAACTCCCGGACCACGACGTCAGCGAGCTATATGAGGCCGTTGGCGGGATAGGGCCTATCGCCGACCTAGCCGCTCAAGCCATGAAAGATCGGAGCATCGACCTTTAGCAGCAACGGTCCATGGCGCCCCGTCAGGCGAAGCCTGACGACAAAGGGGCAATGACGAACGCGAGCGCGCGCCCTACACAGGCGCGAGCCAACCGATAGCAACGGGGGGAACCAGAACGCAGGAACCGCATACGAATGAACGCCGTCGAGATTGAGGAAGCTGTCACTACCCTCGCTGAGCAACCCTTCGACGCCGTGGAGTTCCCCTATGCGTTCCTCCTAGCGTTCGGAAATAAGGATACAACGATCAAGCGTCTCCGCGGAGGCGCGCAAAACAAATCGGACTCGGGCGGCGTCCTGCAGACCAACAACATTCACATTGCCGTCGCGCAAAAGGGTTGTGCCACGGAGACGCTGGCTAAACTGAAGGCCAGCCCTGCCACAGCGAAGGGAAAGGCGCGCTTCGTTCTCGCAACCGACGGTGCGACCTTCGAAGCCGAGGATCTCGAGTCAGGCGAGACGGTAGTCTGCGACTACGCCGCCTTCCCGGACCAGTTCGGATTTTTTCTCCCACTAGCCGGCATCACGACCGTCCGGAAGTTGCGTGAAAGCTCATTCGATATCCGCGCAACAAGTCGGCTCAACCGGCTGTACCTTGAGTTGCAAAGAGATAATTCCGAGTGGAGCCGCCCAGATCGACGGCCCGACATGAACCATTTCATGGCTCGGATGATCTTCTGTTTTTTTGCGGAAGATACCGACATATTCAATGGGGAGAGCCTGTTCACAACGACAATCGAGCGGATGAGCGGCAGCGACTCCTCCAATACGAACTTCGTGGTCAGCGAAATATTCCGCGCCATGAATACAAAGAAGTCAGACAGATCGAGTGCTAAACTGCCCAGATGGACGGATGACTTTCCGTATGTAAATGGCGGGCTCTTTTCTGGCACCGTTGATGTGCCACGATTTAGCCGTATCGCTCGATCTTACCTTCTTCATATCGGTAGGCTCGATTGGACTAAGATCAATCCCGACATTTTCGGATCGATGATCCAAGCCGTTGCGGACGATGAAGAACGTGGCGCGCTGGGAATGCACTATACCAGCGTGCCAAACATACTAAAGGTTTTGAACCCTCTTTTTCTAGACGATCTACGGGCTCACCTGAATGAAGCCGGTGACAACGCACGAATGCTACTGAACCTTCGAAAACGTATGGCCAAGATTCGCGTATTTGACCCGGCATGTGGATCAGGCAACTTCCTTGTTATTGCCTATAAAGAGATGCGTTCGATCGAAGCGGAGATTAATGTACGTCGTGATGAAGCCGGACGTCACACGGAACTGCCGCTAACCAACTTTCGAGGCATCGAGCTGCGTGACTTCCCAGCAGAAGTAGCACGCTTGGCACTCATTATCGCCGAATATCAATGTGATGTTTTGTATCGCGGGCAGATCGAGGCATTACGAGATTTCCTTCCGCTCGACGCACAAAATTGGATCACTTGCGGCAACGCTCTGCGATTAGACTGGCTTAGCATATGCCCCCCCACAGGCACTGGCGTAAAACATCATGCCGATGATCTTTTCCATACGCCCCTCGACCAAGCTCAGATCGACTTCGATAACGAAGGCGGCGAGACCTATATCTGTGGGAATCCGCCTTACAAAGGGCGCAACAAGAAAGAGGACGAGGAAAGAAGCGATACGACCCACGTATTTTCACGTTACGGCGGGTCCTTCGCGGCTTTAGATTATGTCGCGAACTGGTTTGTGAAGGCGTGCCACTACTGCAACTCGACACAGGCCTCCGCAGCCTTCGTGGCTACCAATTCCATTTGCCAAGGAGAACAAGTTGCCCTTCTCTGGCCGATCGTGTTCGAAGAAGGTCTGCGAATATCATTCGCGCATACATCTTTTAAGTGGTCGAACCTCGCTACCGACAAGGCCGGTGTTACCGTCGTCATCGTAGGCATTACACGCGATACAGGGGACGCGTTGCTATTCACCGACACTGAAGTTCGCAAGGTAAGGGAAATCGGCCCCTACCTCGTACCGAACTCTAGCGTAGTGGTTGGTCAACGCTCAAAATCGATATCGCAGCTCGCAGAGATGTATCTGGGAAACATGGCGAAGGACGGCGGGCATCTCATCATGTCAGCAGCCGAAGGTCGCGACCTCGTTGAAGGCTACGATGTACCGCCTCGGTTTATCCGAAAGTTTTATGGTTCTGAGGAGCTGATCCATTCGAAGCCGCGAGCCTGCCTATGGATCGATAGCAAAGACGAGGCGGTAGCTCTCGCCAATCCGTCGATTCTTGCTCGCGTCGAAGGCGTGCGCAAGTTTCGTAGCGAAAGCAAAGCGCCGTCCACACGTGCTCATGCTAAAACGCCCTATCGCTTCGTCCAGCTATCCGCCCGGAATGGGGACCGCGCGATTGTCGTACCCAGAGTGTCGTCGGAAAACCGGCCATACCTCCCTGTAGATTACCTTCAGGCTGGACCGGTAATTGGGGACAAGTGCTACGCGATCTATGACAGCGGCCTATGGAATCTAGCCTTGATCGCATCAAAGATGCACATTGTATGGATTGGCACCGTATGTTCGCGCCTTCGAACCGATTTCTCGTATGGCAACAAAGTCGGCTGGAACACTTTTCCGGTCCCTCCTCTGACTGACAAAAACCGGGCGGACCTGACTCGGTGCGCAGAAGATATCCTTCTAGCTCGCGAGGCGCATTTTCCGGCAACTATCGCCGATCTTTACGATGACAAATCAATGCCCGATAATCTCCGCGCAGCTCATGAACGTAATGATGAAGTTCTGGAGCGCATATATATCGGACGTCGATTTAAAAATGATACTGAACGCCTCGAGAAGATGTTTGAGGCGTATACAAAGTCGCTTAATCAACAGGCGATTCATAAGACTGGTAAAGGGGGGCATCTCGCGTGACGAGTTCAATAAAGTCCGTTCCGTCAATTTCGGTTTCGTATGCCAGGAACGGAAGCTCTACGAAGGCGAACGAATTTGGTATGCGCCCGATGCAAGCAGCCGCTTATGAAAAGCGCGGTGAACAATATCTGCTGCTTAAGTCACCACCCGCATCTGGTAAAAGTCGTGCCTTGATGTTTATCGCCCTAGATAAGCTAGCGAACCAAGGCGTTCGTCAAGCTATCATCGTAGTACCCGAGAAGTCGATTGGGGCGAGCTTCAATGATGAGCCGCTATCGAAGTTTGGCTTTGAAGCGGATTGGCACGTTGCGCCTAAGTGGAATCTTTGCAACGCGCCTGGTGAGGACGGAGGAAAGGTAAAGTCCGTTGGGGCCTTCCTTGAGAGCGACGACAGGGTACTAGTCTGCACGCACGCCACGTTCCGGTTCGCCATTGATAAGTTCGGCGTAGAAGTCTTCGATGGCTGCTTGATCGCTATAGATGAATTTCATCACGTTTCCTCGAATCCTGACAATCGCCTTGGCGTGCAACTCGGCCAGTTGGTGGCCCGCGGCAACGTCCACATAGTAGCTATGACAGGCTCATATTTTCGCGGAGACGCGGAAGCCGTGCTTGCGCCACAGGATGAGTCAAAGTTCGAGACGGTTACATATACCTATTACGAACAGCTGAACGGCTATGAGTATCTGAAGAATCTGGACATCGGATACTTCTTTTATTCGGATGCTTATACAGATGATATTCTTGCGGTCCTCAATCCCTTTGAAAAGACAATCATTCACATTCCAAATGTAAACTCACGGGAAAGCACCAAGGATAAAATAAAAGAGGTTGAACACATCATTGAAGAGTTAGGGGACTGGCAGGGCACTGACGCTGCAACGGGTTTCCAACTCGTTCGAACTGCAGAAGGACGTACGCTTCGCATCGCGGATCTTGTAGATAATGACCCAGTAAAACGTGATAGGGTATCATTTGCGCTCAAAGACCCAAGGCAAAAAAACAACCGCGATCATGTGGACATAATCATTGCCCTTGGCATGGCGAAGGAGGGGTTTGACTGGATATGGTGCGAGCACGCGCTGACCGTTGGGTATCGCTCAAGTCTGACAGAGATTGTGCAGATTATTGGCCGCGCAACACGTGACGCACCCGGCAAAACCCGAGCCCGATTTACAAACCTGATTGCCGAGCCGGATGCGTCGGAAGAGGCTGTAGCAGAGGCGGTGAATGACACACTTAAGGCTATTGCCGCCAGTCTGTTGATGGAACAGGTCTTAGCTCCACGGTTCAACTTCTCGCCTAAGAATCTTCAAAGCGGCCCAATTGCCGGGTTTGATTATGGTGAAAGCGGCTATGACCCCGAGAAGTGCAACGTCGGTTTCAACGATAATACTGGTCAATATCAAATTGAGATTAAAGGACTTGCCGAACCTAAAAGTAAGGAGGCGGTACGTATTTGTTCGGAGGACCTGAACGAGGTTATAGCTTCTTTCGTTCAAGACAAGACCTCTCTGGAGCGGGGTCTCTTCGATGACGAACTCGTTCCAGAGGAGTTAACGCAGGTCAGGCTTGGTAAAATAATCAAGGACAAGTACCCTGAGCTAGATGATAACGATCAAGAGGCTGTTCGCCAACATGCCATCGCGGCTCTGAACATCACTCAGCAAGCAAAGCAGATAGCAAATGGTGGAAATGACGATGACTCGTCTGGAAATACAGCTCTGATCGATGGCGTTCGTAAGTTCGCCATGGACGTTCGAGAGCTCGATATTGACCTGATTGACCGCATCAATCCATTCGGCGAGGCATATTCAATCCTTGCTAAGTCGATGAGTGAAGATAGCCTTAAACAGGTAGCAGCAGCAATTGCTGCAAAGCGAACTAGCCTTTCGTCAGACGAGGCAAAGGAACTTGCGGTACGGGCAGTCCGGTTTAAGAAAGAGCGTGGACGCCTTCCGTCGATCAACTCGACTGATGCTTGGGAAAAGCGAATGGCCGAAGGTGCTGCTGCGTTTGTGCGTTTTAAGGATGAGGGCCGATATGAGTGATCTCGATCTCGATGACCTCCGCTCGGAATTAAGTGAGTTTGCAGCACCAACAAAGCCCGGCGGTCGCTTCCCGCGCGAGCAGCGGGTCATCGACGGATTTGAGCAAATCACCATATTTGCTCGTAAAATCGGTCGCCCCCCGCAGCACGGAGAAGACCGTGACATCGCGGAGCGCATGCTTGCGGTGCGGCTCGACCGCGTGCGCGCGGTAGAGGAGTACCGCACGTTGGTAGCCCCTTTCGATGACGAGGGGCTGTTAGACGGACCGGTAGAGTTTAATACGTTGGCCCCTGAGATTATGGATGATGACGAGCTGCTGGCAGAGCTAGAAGGCGCTGCCGGCGCTTCCGATATAACCCAGCTAAGACACGTCCGAACAAGCGCAGAAAAGCGCGCTGCTGAGGAAATCGCTAACCGGGAGCCATGCCCGGACTTCGATACCTTTAAGCCATTGTTCGCCTCGGTTCAGAGTGATCTTGACAGTGGGGCCAGGATCACCCGTCCATTTGTTAAAGATGCCGGTTTTCTTAAAGCAGATATCACCCAAGGCCAGTTCTTCGTACTCGGTGGTCAGATCGCGTATGTCTCGGAAGTGGGAGAGACATTTAAAGCCCCGAACGGCCAGTCGGACGCGCGGATGCGTGTCATCTATTCCAACGGAACCGAAAGCAACATGCTGCGCCGGTCGCTTCAACGCGCGCTCTACAAAGACGAGACTGGTCGAAGGATTACAGAACGAACCTCTGGCCCAATGTTCGCTACCGAAAACGACGAAGGCGATTTCGCGAGCGGCACGATCTATGTTCTGCGAAGCAAATCGGAACATCCTACGGTTTTAGCAAACCGGGAAGTGCTACATAAGATAGGAGTTACTGGCGGCGACGTTTCGCGACGCATTGCCGGCGCAAAACTGGACCCGACCTTCCTCATGGCCGATGTGGAAGTTGTCGCCAGCTATGATCTTTACAACGTAAATCGTACACGGCTGGAAAACGTTATACATCGGGTCTTCGGACCGGCCCGTCTGGACATCGAAGTAAAAGACCGTTTCGGCAACCCGATTGTGCCTCGTGAATGGTTTTTGGCGCCAATCTTCGTCATTGACGAAGCTGTTGAGCGCATTCGAGACGGTTCAATTACGCGTTTTGTGTATGATCCTGCCAAGGCGACGCTTATCGAGACATAGAGCGGGACCTTACGCCGGCCAATGCTCAGTCAAGACAGTCAGGTTCTATCGGAAGCATGGTCAAAAGCCGCAGCATCAGAAATGCAAAGTCGCCGTTCAAAGGCAGCCTCGCAGCCCGCCCCACGGCGGCGACAGAGGACCATTTCGCAGATCGCACCGTTCGCCAGGGTGCCTCAGACAGCCAGACGCCTCCGCAAGGCGACAACCGTCACCGTGTCGAATATTCGACCAAGTTCTATGTCGTTCAACTTATTGGCTCTTGGGTTAACATTGTAGAGTCCGCCGAACGAACAGTGAAAACGCGCAACGCCATCCGGTGGGTGACCTTTGAAAAGAAGGACTATCAACTGCAGAAGGCACAAAACTTCAAGGCATTCATCGACCAGTTCTTACAGGGCGGCTGCTATGCCTATATCGGCGGAGTGCACGTCGAGAGAGCGCGCCAGATGCGCAATATAGAACCGCACCCTTTTATCTACATAACGTCAACCGCTGCGCTCAAGACGTTTACCGAGATGCGTCGCGCTCGATCCGCCCCGGCGCATAAGACGGCTACATCCCAGTAGGTGGCCTTGAAGTGGTTGGTTCATAAGTGGGAGCTTTGACGCGCATGGTGTCGTCACGTCGGGCATGGCGGCCATTCGTAGCGCCCGTCAGGCGCTGGCGCGCAAACCTGGGATCTTCATAGAGGTCACGTAGCGCGCGCAACCGGAAGACATTCCACCAGCGCTGCCAGCGATGCTCGGCCGCGTCGTGGATTATGTGGCAGCGTTGGCAGAGCGCTTTCAGGTTCGCCGGCGCGCTGTTGCTCGGGTCATGATCGAGATGCGCGCAGGCTAGGACGACGTAGGTCATCCGGACCCTAGCCAGTGAGAAGCCGCCCTTCATCGAAACCCGCTTGCCCTGGTCCGATCGCCAGCACGACGTATCAGCGTCCCACCAGCGTCCATCGCCGAGATGTGCGACCCGCCGAAGGTGCGGCCGACGGCATTGCTCGCAGCGTCTGCCGGCACGCTCGAACCGGATCGTGCCTGACAGCTGCTGCCAGTCGATCGGGTAGAGCCAGCGGTTTTCAGCGCGGATCGGCATCGCATTTCTATGAGTCACGCGACCGGTCTTGGGAAGCGGTATTTCACTGTCTGTTGCCGCTTCGTATCGCGTGCGTTCCGTTCTGAAACGACGAGCTGAGCCGATCGGCGCTTGACCAACTGACCGCTTTAACGGAACATAAAGGGAACGAGTAGAGTCTTAGAACACGATGTCCGCCGCCCTCGATTCCTTCGCGCCAAGCATAGCGCATCTCCGGACGATCGCCACGCCGGTCACGGATTACCGTGTGCTGCCTTTCGGCATTGAGGAGCTCGACGGCCGACTTGGGGCAGGGGGCCTGCGTACCGGCGCGCTTCATGAGGCAACCGCACAAAGCGGGGCAATGGTCGATGATGCAGCCACCACGCTCTTTCTAGCCGGGATCGCGGCGCGGGAAGCGGCAATTGCTGGCGGGCCGGTTCTGTGGGCGAGCTGTAGGCCAAACGTCTATGCGCCCGGACTGGCACAGGCTGGTCTTGCGTCGGCAAGCGTGATCTACGCGCACCCTCCTGACGATGCCGCGCTGCTGGCCGTGATCGAGGACGCGGTGCGCGACGGCACGCCGTCGGCGATCGTCGCGGAAGCAAGCAAGGTCTCGATGGTTGCAACGCGTCGCCTGCAGCTAGTCGCAGCTGAAGCTGACATGCCGGT
>Ga0308164_10004027_pt1 | contig 12758 bp, 8 predicted proteins | sample PhyTR2_FD_201031 | JGI IMG/M metagenome (GOLD analysis project Ga0308164, IMG submission 201031) | Phyllosphere microbial communities from UC Gill Tract Community Farm, Albany, California, United States - DLSLT.R2 | ecosystem: Host-associated > Plants > Phyllosphere > Unclassified | place: USA... | reverse complement strand
CGATCACGGTCAGCCCGCCGCCGATCGCGTGGATCGTGTCCGACGCGCAATACATGAAGTCGCCCGGCTTGACCGGCTTCCAGTCGAGCTTGTCCTCGATCGTGCCGTCGATCGCCGACTGGCGCAGGTCGTCCTTCGAGATCGGCTGCTTCGTACCGACCGCGATGGTCGAGGTCGGCTCGGCGGCGAGAATCGTCCAGCACTCGTCCTTGCCCCGCGGCAGCCCGCGATCATGCGCCTGCTCGTCGTTGGGATGGACCTGCACGGACAGCTTTTCGCTGGTAAACAGATACTTGATCAGCAGATCGGGCGTGGTGTTGCCAGGCTCCTGGAACCAGACTTCGCCGATCGGCGGCGAACCTGGGGCCGGATCCTCGAAACCGGGCCAGAGCGTGTCGCGACCCCAGGGCTTCTCGACGCGGTGGGTGTGCAACAATGTGGCCGGCATGACATGATCCTCGACGTGAATGGCGCTTCGAATGGCGAGCACCAACGCACGACTATTGCCGTGCGATCCGGCTTCAGGAAAGGGGCAAGACCCGCCCGGCGAAAAGGATTGTTCGTGGCTATCCGCTTACGCTAAGGATCACGCCAATGCGTATCACCCAGTCTCGTGCCCTCGCGGTCACGCTCCTCGCCGCGCTTGCGCTCCCCATGGCCGGTTGTGCGGGTGGCCGCGCCGCCAAGGGCGATCTGCCCTATGTCGCGCGCGACGTCGGCACGCTGTATTCGACCGCCAAGGCACGGCTCGATCAGGGGCGTTACAAGGAAGCGGCGCAGCTGTTCGACGAGGTCGAGCGCCAGCATCCCTATTCGATCTGGGCGCGCCGTGCGCAGATCATGTCGGCATTCAGCTATTACCTCGCCAAGGACTATACCGCCTCGATCAGCTCGGCGCAGCGCTTCCTCGCTGTCCATCCCGGCAACCGCGACGCGCCTTACGCCTATTATCTGATCGCGCTCGGCTATTACGAGCAGATCACCGACGTCACGCGCGATCAGAAGATCACGCGCCAGGCGCTCGATTCGCTGGGCGAACTGATGCGCCGCTATCCGAACACGCGCTATGCGTCGGATGCCCGCCTCAAGATCGATTTGGTCAACGACCATCTCGCCGGCAAGGAGATGGAGATCGGGCGGTTCTACGAGACGCGCGGCCAGTGGCTCGCGGCGAACGGCCGGTTCCGCACGGTGGTCGACAAGTTCCAGCAGACCACGCACACGCCCGAGGCGCTGATGCGGCTGACCGAGACGTATCTGCAGCTCGGCGTGCCGATCGAGGCCGAGAAGGCTGCCGCGGTGCTTGGCCGCAACTATCCCGGCACCGACTGGTACGATCACGCCTACAAGCTGATGCAGGAGCATCCGGTCAAGCCGATCGCACCGCTGGCACCGGGCGAGGCAATCATTCCGACCGGGACCGCGGGGACGCCCGGTACCGGCGTGCTGGAGCTTCCCAAGGCGAACGGCAACACCGGTGGTACCGGTGCAGGCAGCGTTTCGAGCCCAGCACCGGTCGGTCCGGGCAGCGCGACGCGGACCGGCCCCGGCAACTGATCGCCGGACCGCCATGAGAACACGGACGTGAGAACAATAGGGGATCATTTTCGCGCGCTGATCGTCTAAGACGCGCACGATGCTGACCGACCTTTCCATTCGCGACGTGGTGCTGATCGAGGCGCTGGATCTAGGATTCGGCGAAGGACTCGGCGTGCTGACCGGCGAGACCGGCGCAGGCAAGTCGATACTGCTCGACGCACTGGGGCTTGCGCTCGGTGGACGCGGCGATAGCGGGCTCGTGCGGCACGGCGCGACGCAGGCCGTCGTCACCGCGACGTTCGACGCCCCTGCCCCCGAATCGCCGCTCGCATTGCTGTTCGACGAGAACGGTCTGGAGATCGAACGCGGCGAGCCGTTGATCGTGAAGCGGATCGTCAAGGCGGATGGCGGCAGTCGCGGGTTCGTCAACGACCAGCCGGCGTCGGCGGGTCTGCTGCGCGAGATGGCGCCACATCTGGTCGAGATTCACGGTCAGCATGACGAGCGTGGGCTGTTGAATGCCCGCGGACATCGCGCGCTTCTCGACATCTTCGGGCGGACCGAGCCAGGCGCTACGGGCAAGGCCTATGCCGGGTTCCGTGCCGCGGAGGCCGAACTGGCGGCGGCGCGCGCGGATATCGAGACCGCGGCGCGCGATCGCGAATGGCTCGAGCATACCGTCGCCGAACTGGATGCGCTGGCGCCGGTCGCTGGCGAGGAAGAGACGTTGGCGGATACCCGGCGGTCGATGCAACGCGCGGAAAAGATCGCCGACGATCTGGCGGCGATCGACGATTTTCTCGAGGGCAAGGACGGCGGGCTGGCGAAGCTGCGCCAGGCGGCGCGCGTGCTGGAGCGGATCGCGGAGGATCATGTCGCGCTGGGCGAGGCACTGGCAGCGGTCGACCGCGCGGTGATCGAAGCGTCGGTCGCCGAAGAACAGTTGCGCGATGCGCGCGCCGAACTCGCCTATGATCCGCGCGCGCTGGAGGATGACGAGGCGCGCCTGTTCGAGTTGCGGGCAATGGCGCGCAAACACCGTGTGCAGCCGGATGATCTTGCGGCGCTGGCGGACGAGATGCGCGCGCGGCTGGAGCGCCTCGATGCGGGCGAAGGCGGCATTGCCGTGCTGGAGGCTCGCGTTGCGTCCGCGCGCAAGGCGTATGACACGGCCTCGGACGCGCTGACAAAGCGGCGGCTGGCGGCGGCCAAGCGGCTCGACGTTGCGGTTGCGGGCGAACTGGCACCGTTGAAGCTCGACGCGGCGCGGTTCCAGACCGTGGTCGCGCCGCTTGGCGAAGAGGGCTGGTCGGCGGCGGGCAAGGACCGCGTCGAGTTCGAGATCTCGACCAATCCGGGTGCACCGTTCGCGGCGCTGACCAAGATCGCATCGGGCGGCGAATTGTCGCGCTTCATCCTCGCGCTGAAAGTGGCGCTGGCGGAAGAGGGCGGCGCGTCGACGATGGTGTTCGACGAGATTGACCGTGGCGTCGGTGGTGCGGTGGCCAGCGCGATCGGCGAACGCTTGGCGCGGCTCGCGCAGAGCACGCAGCTGCTGGTGGTGACGCACAGCCCGCAGGTCGCGGCACGCGGCGCCAAGCACCTGCTGATCGCGAAAAGCAGCGACGGCACGGTCACGCGAACGGGTGTACGCGCCTTGTCCGAAGACGAACGGCGCGAGGAAATCGCCCGGATGCTGTCCGGCGCGCAGATCACCGACGAGGCGCGGGCGCAGGCGGAGCGGTTGCTCGAGCGGGCCTGAGGTCTCGGGCCCTGGCCTGCCGGCTGCGTATCCACTTCGCGCGCCCCACTTGAACACCTCGACCAACGTTTGGAATTAGGGCGTGGCTTGCCGCGGATGCCCCAGATGAATCTTCAACACCGGCACGACGATGTAGTCACCACCCACCTTGCGGATGCCGTGCAGCGCGCGGCTGCCGAAGCCGCCGTCTTCGCGGATCGCGGCGCGGATGGGCGTCTGCTCGGTGTGGATCATGTCGTCGAGCCCCGCCGCGCTGGCGTCCGAGCGCGGCCACAGCGTCTGCTGGACGCGGTCGTCGGCCGACGAATCATCGTTCCAATCATAGCCGATCGCCGGGGCAGGCTTTGGCGAGACATGGGTTTGCTGCGCCATGGCGGGCGTGGCGAGACACAGCGCCGACAAAACAACGGACGCCGTTTTCACCACACGTATCTCTCCTTCCACCCCGGCGGAGGCCGGGGCCCAGCTGGGAAACAGTATTTGGCGAATGCTACGAACCGTTACAACGACCTTGCCTACTGGGCCCCGGGCCTCCGCCGGGGTGGCAGCCCCCAAGCAGCCCGCCCCTTACCTCAATCGCGATAGCTCGGGTCGATCCGGTCGAGTTTCCGCAACAGCGCCGGCCACGCCAGCCCGTCCGCCAGCATCCGCATCCCCGGACCGCTCGACTGGCCCTCGACCTTCTCCGCCACGCCCTGGTTCGGGGTGTTGAGATTCTCACGGCCCGCACTCAGCATCAGCACCTGCGCCTCGCACGCGCGCTCGAGGAAATACATCCGCAGGAACGCCTGCGGGATCGACTCGCCGACGGTCAGCGTACCGTGGTTGCGCAGGATCATGCTGTGCTTGGTGCCGAGATCTTCGACCAGCCGCTCGCGCTCCTCGAGCTCGGTCGCGATCCCTTCGAAGTCGTGATACGCCACGTCATGCCCGGCGATCATCGCGGTCTGCGTGTGCGGGAGCAGCCCCTCCGCCATCGCCGACACCGCCTGGCCGTGCGGCGTATGCAGATGCAGCACCGCGACCGCATCCTCGCGCGCGGCATGGACCGCCGAATGGATCACGAACCCCGCACGGTTCACCGGCGCGGGCGTATCCATGACCTTGTCGCCGTTCACGTCGATCTTGACGAGCGACGACGCGGTGATCTCCTCGAACATGTGCGTGTAGGGGTTGATCAGGAAGTGATGCTCGGGCCCCGGCACGCGCGCAGACAGATGCGTGAAGATCAGATCGTCCCAGCCATAATGCGCCACCAGACGGTATGCGGCGGCGAGATCGACGCGCAGCGCCCATTCCTCGGGCGAAACGAGATCGCGTACGGTCGGTTCGGTCCTGAGTGCGGTCGCCATCATCCATCTCCTGTTTTTATGGGCTCGGCATAGCATGGCGCAGGCCCCTGAAATGTCACCAGATTGACAATCCCGGCGATCGGCCGACACTCCTGCGATGTCTTCGATCGATCACGCCCAGCTCGAATTGGACTCCTGGTTCGGTGCGGTGCCGGCCGAGCGGCGCGCGCTGTTGCTGGCGCAGGCGAGCGTGCGATCTGTCGCGGCGGGGACGCGATTGTACGGCGTCGGCGACCCGCCCGATGGGCTGTGGGCGGTGCTCGACGGGCAGGTCCGGCTGATCGGCTATCCCGCGGTCGGTGCCGAACTCGTCGTGCTGATCTTGGGGCCGGGCACGTGGTTCGGCGAACTGTCGACGCTCGACGCGGGGCCGAGGCCGCATGATGCGGTCGCCTTCGGGCCGGCGCGCGTGCTGCATATCGGGATCGACGCGTTCCGGCGGCTGGCGGGCGCCACGCCCGAATTATGGTGGGACATCGCGCTGTTGGCGTGCGCGCACCAGCGTGCGTCGCTGGCGTTCATGATGAATACGCTGGCGCAACCGATCCCGGTGCGACTGGCGCGGACGTTGGCCGGGTTGGCGCGTGCGGCGGGCGGGACCAGCATCGCGCTGCGGCAGGAGGATATTGCCGCGATGATTGGGGTGTCGCGACAGACGCTCAACAAGGCGTTGAAGGCGATGGAGCGCGAAGGGGTGATCGCGGTCGAATATGCCCGGATCAGGGTGGTGGATGTGGAGGGACTGCGGCGGTTGGGCGCGGGGTGAATTCGTTACGCGACATCCGTACAAGTACCACCCCGGCGAAGGCCGGGGTGGAGTTGGAAGGATGGAGAGGTGGCGCTGTGCGCCCTACAGAACCCCGCTGCCACCCGTGGCCGCAAACGCGCTGCCACTCGTGAAGCTCGTCCCCGTCTCCGCCAGCGTCACGAACAGCGACGCCAGTTCCGCCGGCTGTCCCGCGCGACCGAGCGGTGTGTCCTGCCCGAACTCGCCCATCTTGCCCGGCAGCTGGCCGCCCGCAACCTGCAGCGGCGTCCAGACCGGACCCGGCGCGATCATGTTGACGCGGATGCCCTTTTTGCCGAGCTGCTTGGCCAGCCCCTTGGTGAAGATCAGGATCGCACCCTTGGTGGTCGCATAGTCGAGCAATTCCTCGCCCGGATCGACCGAATTCACCGACCCCGTGTTGATGATCGACGCGCCCGGCTTCATCAGCGGGATCGCCGCCTTGCAGAGGTGGAACATCGCATAGACGTTGGTCTTCATCGTCCGGTCGAACTGCTCGAAGCTGATCTCCGCGATCGAGGCCTTCGACTGCTGGTACGCGGCGTTGTTGACCAGGATATCTAGCCCGCCGAGCTCACGCACGGCGCGTGCGATCAGGTCGTTGCAGAATTTCGCGTCGGTCAGGTCGCCGGGGATCAGCACCACCTTGCGGCCCTCGGCACGCAGGAGCTTCGCCACATCCTGTGCGTCGGGTTCCTCGGTCGGGTAGTAGTTGATCGCGACATCGGCACCTTCGCGCGAGAACGCGATGACCGCCGCGCGGCCGATCCCGGAATCGCCGCCGGTGACGAGCGCTTTCCGCCCGGCAAGCCGCCCCGAGCCGCGGTAGCTCGCCTCACCGCAATCGGGGACCGGGCGCATGTCGCGCTGAAGCGCGGGCCATTTCTGTCGCTGTTCGGGGAAGGGCGTCGAAACGAAGCGCGTCTGCGGATCGGCGAGTGGCGCCTGGCCCGCCCGCTGCCCTTGCGCGAAAGCAGGCGCGGCGGCGGCGGCGAGGCCGGTGACGGCGGCGCCCTTGAACAGGTCTCGGCGGCTGGTGTCTGTCATGATTGCGCTTCCCGGAAAAATTACCTTGCGATGTCAGCGTTTAAGTAACGCGAATGTTCACGCCATGTTGATCCAGGTCTTGTCGAAAGACGCCCCCCTCCCCTAACCCGGCGCAATGACCGACCTTCCCGCGACCGAGACCGAAGCCGCCGCCGAGCTGGAGACGCTCGCCGCGCAGATCGCTTATCATAACGCGCGCTATCACACCGACGACGCGCCTGAGATCAGCGACGCCGAGTATGACGCGCTGGTGCGGCGGAATGCGGCACTCGAAGCAGCGTTTCCAACGGCAGTGCGAAGCGATTCGCCAAGCCGGACGGTCGGCGCGGCACCCACGGGGCATCTGGCGAAGGTCGCGCATGCCAAGGCAATGATGAGCCTCGACAACGCGTTCGCCGACGAGGAGGTCGAGGAGTTCGTCGCGCGAGTGCGCCGGTTCCTGAAGCTAACGGACGACGCGCCGGTGGCGCTCACCGCGGAGCCGAAGATCGACGGGCTGTCGTGTTCGTTGCGGTATGAAGACGGGCGGCTGATGCAGGCGTTGACCCGAGGTGACGGGCAGGTCGGCGAGGACGTCACGGCTAACGTGCGGACCATCAGCGACATTCCGCAAACCTTACAGGATGAAGCCCCCGCGATCTTCGAGGTTCGCGGCGAGGTGTATATGGCGAAGGACGACTTCGCTGCGCTCAACGCGCGCCTGCTCGCCGAGGCGGAGGAGACCGGCAAGGACGCACGGCAGTTCGCCAACCCGCGCAACGCCGCCGCGGGATCGCTCCGCCAGAAGGACGCGAGCGTCACCGCGAGCCGGACGCTCCGGTTCCTCGCGCACGGCTGGGGCGAGGCCAGTGTCGTACCGGGCGAGACCCAGGCCGAGGTCGTCGACACCCTGCGCGGCTGGGGCTTTCCGATCGCCGACGGGTTCGCACGGGTCGAAGGAACGGCAGCGGCGCTCGACGTCTACCGGAAAATCGAAGCCGAGCGCGCCGACCTGCCCTTCGATATCGATGGCGTCGTCTACAAGGTCGACCGGCTCGACTGGCAGGCGCGGCTCGGCCAGGTCGCCAAAGCCCCCCGCTGGGCGATCGCGCACAAATTCCCCGCCGAACGTGCGCAGACATTGCTCGAGCGGATCGACATCCAGGTCGGCCGCACCGGCGCGATGACCCCCGTCGCGCGCCTCTCTCCCGTGACGGTCGGTGGCGTTGTCGTAACCAACGCGACCCTCCACAATGCCGACGAGATCGAGCGGCTCGGCGTCCGGCCGGGCGACCGCGTGCTCGTCCAGCGCGCCGGCGACGTCATCCCGCAGATCGTCGAAAACCTTACGCCTGAAGCAGAGCGCGAGGCTTACGTCTTCCCGCATACCTGCCCCAAATGCGGGTCCGCCGCCGAGCGCGAGGAGGGCGAGGTCGTCTATCGCTGCACAGGCGGACTGATCTGCCCGGCGCAGCGCGTCGAACGGCTTATCCACTTCGCCTCGCGCCATGCGTTCGACATCGGCGGGCTCGGCCAGACGCTGATCGAAGCGTTCTTCCGCGATGGCCTGATCGAATCGCCCGCCGACATCTTCCGCCTGACCGAGGAACAGCTCGCCGCGCGGAAAAAGGACGGGCGCGTCTGGGCGGCCAAGGTCATCGCGGCGATCGAGACCAAGCGGACGATCCCGCTCGACCGTTTCCTGTTCTCGCTCGGCATCCGTCACGTCGGCGAGATTACCGCGCGTGACCTCGCGCGACGCTATGTGTCGGCGAAAGCGCTCGGCGCGGTGCTGCGTCACGCCGTCTTCCTGCGCAGCCAAATCGAGCCGGTGATCGGCGAACCCGAGCGGAAGTTCGTGCTCCGCCGCGACAAGCTGCTGGTCGGCGCGATCGAGACCGCCGGCATCGGCCCCGAGGTCGCGAGCGCGTTGGTCGGATTCTGCGCCGAACCGCATAACCGCCACGTCGTGTTCGACCTGTTGCGCGAAGTGAAGCCCGCAGACGTCGTCCACGAGACGCGCGAATCGCTGGTGACCGGCCAGATCCTCGTCTTCACCGGCAGCCTCGAGACGCTCAGTCGCGACGAGGCGAAGGCGCAGGCGGAAGCGCTCGGCGCGCGCGTCGCGGCGTCGGTATCGAGCAAGACCGGCCTCGTGATCGCGGGTCCGGGTGCGGGCTCCAAGCTGAAAAAGGCCACCGACCTCGGCATCCGCGTCATCACAGAAGCCGAATGGGCAGAGATCGTCGCCGCCAGCTAAGGCGCGCGACACTGCTGGTCGGCGGTTCCATCCCGGCCGAAACGGTTCCACTGCGTGGCTTTTTTGCAACGCGGTATGACCGAGTGTGTCCATGACACTTCCCGACTCGCCAATGTCACATATCCGAAATATTCGAAGTGCAGGGCCGGATTAACACGACATGAAGTCGCGAAGTTCGGAGCCGCGGGCTCTCAAAGGGGTAATTACTGATGCGGAACAACCTTTTCCTGGGTGTGGCAGTCGTTGCGCTGGTGGCGCCAATGGCGGCATCCGCACAGGAGACGACCTCGCAGATTCGCGGCACGGTAACCAATGCCGGGACGCCCGTCGCCGGCGCAACCGTGGTCGCGACCGATGTCGCGTCGGGCACGCGCGCGGAAACGAGCACGGACGCCGGCGGCGGATATTCGTTGGCCGGCCTGCGTCCCGGCGGTCCCTTTACCGTCGTCGTTACCAGCCCGCTCGGCAACAAGAGCGTCACCGACATCTTCACCGTCGTGCAGCAGGCTTATACCTTGCCAATCGATCTCGGCGCGACCACTGACACTGCAGCGACCGCAGGCGAGGAAATCGTCGTCACCGCGTCGTCGATCCGCGGTGCCGGTGTCCGCTCCAACGGCCCGCAGACGGTGCTGACCCAGGCCGACATCCAGAAGGTCGCCTCGGTCAACCGCGACGTGCGCGACATCGTCCGCCGCGATCCGTTCGCGACGCTCGATCTGTCGAACGCAGGGGAACGTGGCGGCGCCGTCTCGATCGCGGGCGTCAATCCACGATTCAACCGCTTCACCATCAATGGCGTGCAGGTCGGCGACAATTTCGGCCTGAACCAGGATTCCAGCCCTACCGGGCGTGGCCCCGTCCCCTTCGACGCGCTCTCCCAGGTATCGGTGGCGGCCGCCAACTATGATTTCCGCCAGGGTAACTATCAAGGTGGCGCAATCGACACCGTGCTGCTGTCCGGCAACAACGAATTCCACGGCACGGGCTTCTATTCGCAGAATACTGACGAGTTGCAGGGCGACAAGAGCGACGGGACGAGGTTCGTCGTCCCCAACTTCAAGTCGGAGACCTACGGCGCGACGCTGCGCGGCCCGCTGGTGAAGGACACGCTGTTCTTCATGGTTTCGGCCGAGCGCAACACCGATCCCCGTCCGTTCGCGACCCAGGTTAGCCAGGTTCCCGGCCTGACCGGCGCTCAGATCGCCAGCGTCATCGGCACCGCCAACAGCACGTACAACTATGATCCGGGCGGCGTCCTGACGATCAACAACCGCAAGGACGAGAAGATCGTCGGCCGGCTCGATTGGAACATCACCAACGGCCAGCGCTTGTCGGTATCCTATATCAACGCGTACGACGCGCTCGACAGCCAGAACAACACGAGCACCGGCACCAGCCCGTCCTACGGACTGGAATCGAACGCCTATTCGCTGACCGAGTTGCTGCGTGCCGGCATCGTCCAGTTGAACTCCGACTGGACCGACAATTTCTCGACCGAAGCGCGTGGCATCTACAAGACCTACAAGCGTGGGCAGGAACCACTGCTCGGCCGCGGCTTCGCGCAGTTCCGCGTCTGCACGGACGCCGCCACCGCGGGCAGCCTGACGGCCTGCACGACCGGCGCGACGAGCCCCACGGTCACAACCGGATCGGCGATCGTGGCGTTCGGCCCGGATAATAACCGGCAGACCAACGAACTGAACACCAGCACCTATGGCGGCTCATTCCTAAGCCGGCTCCGGATGAACAATCACGAGTTCAAGATGCTCGTAGAGTTCAACCAGAACAGCACGTTCAACAACTTCGTGCCAAACAGCCTCGGCAACTATTATTTCGACTCGCTGGCCGATTATCAGGCCCGTCGCGCCGATCAGCTGACCGTCGCCATACCGATCAGCACCGCGGCAAACGGTGCGGCGTCCGACTTCCATTACGATCAGTGGACGTTCGGCATGCAGGACGACTGGCAGGTCAGCGACGCGCTGCAATTCAGCTACGGCTTCCGCTGGGACCTGTACGGCATGCGCGGCGCGCCGGTTCTCAATCCCGCTTTCCTGGCACGTGAGGGTTTCCGCAACACCAAGACCTACAAGGGCCTGGAGATCTTCCAGCCGCGCGCCAGCTTCAACTGGAAGCCGGTGCCGCGCGTGACGCTGCGCGGCGGTGCGGGCATCTTCGGCGGCGGCTCGCCCGATATCTATCTGTCGAACAGCTTTTCCAACACCGTCCTGACCAACTCCGTGACCTTCACCCGCGCCGCGTCGGCGGCACTGCCGGCGCAAGCTGCCGCTGCTACCTGCACGGGTAATGTGCCGACCGCGATCTGCACGGCGGCGCTCAACGGCGTGACCGGCCAGATTCCCCAAGCCGTCTCCGACTATGTCCGCGGCGGATCGACCAACGCGTTGACCAACACCGGCGCGCTCGATCCGAACTTCAAGCTGCCGTCGTCGTACAAGGCTACGCTGTCGGTGGATTACGATCTGTTCGGCATCCAGTTCGGCGCCGACTATTATTTCTCGGCCGCCAAGAACCAGGTGATCTTTACCGACGCACGCTCGGTAGTGGTCGGCACGCTGCCGGATGGTCGCCCACGCTACAACTCATTGGCCGGTTTCTCCGACAACAACTATGACATCCTGACCACCAATACTGGCAAGGGTCGTACGCATATCGGCGTCGTCCGGTTCGACAAGCGCTTCGACTGGGGCTTGCAGTTGGGTGGCAGCTACTCGATGCAGGACGTCCGCGACGTGTCGCCCGCGACGTCGTCGACGATCAACTCGAACTATCAGAACCAGTTCTTCTCCGACCCGAACATGCCGGCACTCGGCACGTCGAGCGACCAGATCAAGTGGCAGTTCAAATATACCCTCGGCTACGACCATGCCTTCTTCGGCGACTACAAGACCAAGATCCAGCTGTTCGGCGAAACCCGCGCAGGACGTGCGTACAGCTACGTCATGCAGAACAACACGACCAACCGGTCGCCGGTCAGCGGCACCATCCTGAACAGTGCGTTCCTGCTCCCGTACGTGCCGACCGGCATGAACGATCCGATCGTATCCTATGACACCGCGGCGACCGCGACGGCATTCGACACGTTCATCAACAGCTCGGCGCTCAACAAGTATCGCGGCCGCATCGCCGCGAAGAACATCGCGCGCAGCCAGTCGTTCACGCGTATCGATCTTCACCTCGAGCAGGAACTGCCGACCTTCGTCGGTGGCTCGCGCGTTTCGGTGTTTGCAGACGTCAACAACCTGCTCAATCTGATCGACAGCGATTGGGGCGCGCTCAAGCAGTACAACTTCGCGTACAACGCTGCCGTTGTACAGGTGCAGTGCCTGGCCGCAGCGACCCCGACCGGGGCAACCCCGGGCGCAGGCGTGCAGAACACCAGCTCGACCCAGCCCTGCGCGCAGTATCGGTACTCGGGATTCACCACGCCGAACGACAAGGTGACGAACGTCACCGGTTCGCTTTATGCGATCCGTGTCGGCGCGCGCTTCACCTTCTAAACCAAGCTCGCTCCGTTTGGTCGAACCGGGCCGCCGTTCCTGCAGGGGAGCGGCGGCCCTTTGTTTTCGGTCGAGGCAACGCGAGGTATCCACGGCCTACGGGTTTTGCGTGTCCGTTGCGCCACGTGTAAGGCGGCAAGCCAATGGCTATCACTCCCGCCCCGCCCCCCGGCGCGTCCGCCCTGACGTCTGCCCGGCGCCTGCCCTTCACCGCGCGGCCGTTCTTCGAGAACAAGGCGCGCGCGTTCTGGATCCTGCAGGCGGTCGGGTGGAGCGGCTACCTCTTGCTGCGCGGTGTCGTGTCGATCTCGAACGGGCTGTCGCTCGACGGGGTGATCCCGGTGATCGTCGAGGCGATCGTCGGCTATTGCATCACGCTGCTGCTCTCGACGATGTACGGCCAGTATCGGCGGATGAACCGGTTGGTCGGGATCTTCCTGACGATCGCGACGCTGGCCGCCGCCACGTTCCTGTACGCGGTGCTCGACGCGTTCACCTTCTCGTTCAT
>Ga0308164_10004026_pt1 | contig 12759 bp, 15 predicted proteins | sample PhyTR2_FD_201031 | JGI IMG/M metagenome (GOLD analysis project Ga0308164, IMG submission 201031) | Phyllosphere microbial communities from UC Gill Tract Community Farm, Albany, California, United States - DLSLT.R2 | ecosystem: Host-associated > Plants > Phyllosphere > Unclassified | place: USA... | reverse complement strand
CCTTTCCATTCTCGATAATAGAATCCTGAACAGCCAATTCTCCACGCCATTTCTTTATAACAAAACTTATTGTTTAAAAGTTTAAGGAGAAAAGCTAAAGTGTGATAGGAAAGCTGTCGCTGACGTATAAAACATATTCAGCATTTAAACTTGAGTTAACAATACATGTGATTCATTTGGGTCTATCAATGGTTTGTATATGAGCAGGTTATATTAAGTTCGGTATTACTTTTGTTTTAATATACATTCTTACAATTCAACTTCATGTAATAAAATATCTCCCTAAATTTTGTTAAATGACTGTTATTTAGTGTTTTAATAATATTTTTTGCTTTTTGAAAAACGGGTTTGTCAGCTTTTTATAGTATGAGTTTTGTATTCTGTCTTTTAAAATTTATTTTCAATTCCCTTATCGACTATTTCGATAGTTGTTTGACTGTTAATTAACTTCAATTTACTGGGGGATTTAAATAAACGTTGGAAGTTAATCTTGTTAAAGATGATAGCACTCAACAGCTTAAATAATTATAAATGCTGCAACAACTAAAAGATATTAATCAAACTAATTTAAGTGGGGTTTATAGTATTGAAAATAAGATCCCTTTGAGCTACAGCGCTCTCGTTAGTCAAGTAATACCCAGTAAGATGAATTTTTTAAGGAAATTTTTCACTCGTTCTGAAGAAGAAGTTAAGTCTGCGAGGATTGTTTCAATGAAATATCCTCATTTCTCAAAATCTGAGCAAGAACTTATCGAAAGGTTCGGAGGAATTGCATTTGATAAGCAAATTGATGTTTCGGAAATTATAGGCAATAATAGCTGGAGTTTGGATATGATTAATTGCGAAATTAATTTTGGTGATGAGCTTGTATTTCCGTTCCAAATTCTTGGTTCTTTTTCACGTTCAACACAAAGCTGGCTTTGGGCTTGGGCCAATACACAAGCAGAAATGGCAAATAGTTCGTTGGAACATGCCTTTAAATTGAAGAAGTACGGCGAGGAAAACGATATTTCATTTTTGAAAACCGACCATTTTGAGGCACTAAATATTGACTTGCATTTAATCGGTTTAACAGCTTCCGGTTTAATGAATGCAAGTGGATATTACATTGCCGATTATGGTAAAGGCGCTATGGTTTTCACACTTAAAAGTGATGTAATCGAAAAAGTGGCTAAAAATCAACACGAAAGAATTTCGACCGTTTTCAATCAGTTGATCTCTGACTTTGACATTGATCATAAAGTTGCATTGAAACACTATCTTGAAGAGAAAGGGTATAAAACCTTAATAGAAAGACATAAACTGACGGGTGTGAGAGGGTCGAATAAAATTACCGGAGAATTTGATCGCGATCATAATTTAATAAATCTCACCTGGTGATGGAAAAAATATGGAACGAAAAAAACCGATGTGATTACATCGGTTTTTTCGTTTATTTGAATAATTAATTTATTCAAAGTATTCTTTCATTCTGTCGAAAAAGCTCTTTTCATTTTTACCTGGTTGAGGTTTGAAGTTAGCCGAATCACGTAATTTCTCCAAAATGCTGCGTTCTTCGCTACTAAGTGCTTTTGGCGTCCACACATTAATATGGATAATTTCATCGCCTCTTTGGTAAGAGTTTACTTCAGGTAAGCCTTTTCCTTTTAAACGTAACAGCTTTCCGCTTTGAGTTCCCGGATCGATTTTAATCTTTGCTTTTCCATCTATTGTAGGTACTTCAATACTGATACCCAAAGCCGCATCGGCAAAGCTTAAATGCAAATCATAAACTATATTATTGCCTTCACGTTTTAAAGTTTCGTGTGCGGCTTCTTCAATAAGAATAATCAAGTCGCCTGGTAAGCCACCGTTTGGCGCAGCATTACCTTTGCCACTCATACTTAATTGCATGCCCTCGCTTACACCCGCAGGAATGTTAATAGTGATGGTTTCTTCGCCACGTACAACGCCATCGCCATGGCAAACATTACATTTTGCCGTAATTTGTTGACCACTACCATTACAAGTAGGGCAGGTAGAAGCGGTTTGCATTTGGCCCAAAATGGTATTGGTTACCCTACGCACTTGTCCGCTACCTCCACAAGTACCGCAAGTACTTACTGATGACTTGTCTTTTGCTCCAGAGCCATCGCAAGTTTTACAAACGATTAATTTGTTAACCTTGATTTTTTTCTCTGCACCATGGGCAATCTCTTCAAGCGTTAACTTAACTTTAATACGCAGGTTAGAGCCTTTAGCCACCCTGCGGCCGCCGCGTTGCTGGCCACCGCCACCACCGCCAAAAAAGCTTTCGAAAGGATTGTGACCACCAAAGATATCTCCGAAATTACTGAAGATATCATCCATATTCATATTGCCGCCACCATAACCGCCTGATGCACTGCTGCCCACGCCTGCATGACCAAATTGATCGTAACGCTGCTTTTTTTCAGGATTACTTAAAACTTCGTAGGCTTCGGCAGCTTCTTTAAACATATCTTCAGCAGCCTTATCACCCGGGTTTTTATCGGGGTGATATTTAATGGCCATTTTACGATAAGCTTTTTTTATCTCGTCGGCAGGGGCGCTTTTGGTAACGCCTAACACATCATAATAGTCTCTTTTACTCATCTTTATTTATAGAATGATTGAACTTTGAATGATTGATTGACTGAATTTTTAAGTTATTCCGGCATCATTTTCTGCCGATTAAAATTTGAATAACCAAATAGTGAATTCTATTACTCAATCATTCTATCATTCACTAATTTTTTACGCTCCAACTACTACTTTCGCAAAGCGGATAACATTATCATTTAAGGTATAACCTTTTTCAACTTCATCAATAACCTTTCCCTTTAATGCATCATTAGGTGCAGGGATGTTGGTAATTGCTTCATGAAAGTCAGTATCAAAATCTTTATTGATACTTTCTACATCTTTTAAGCCTTTTTGAGCCAATGTATTTTTCAATTTGGTACTTACCAATAAAATTCCTTCTTTAACCGGTGCAACATCTGCGGCGGTTTCCATCGCCTTAAGTGCCCTGTCGAAATCATCCAAAACAGGAAGTAATGAAACGATTACATCTTTACCGGCTGTTTGCAATAACTCTACACGTTCTTTTTGAGTACGGCGTTTGTAATTATCAAACTCAGCATATAAGCGTAAATATTTATCGTTAAGTTGTTGAACTTCAGCTTGTAATTTTTCTTCGGCAGTTTGCTCCTCAACTTGCCCGGTAGGTTCTTGAGCATCAGTGTTTTCCGAATTTTGATTTTCAGTGTTTTCTGATGAATTTTCAGTATTCATTATATTTTCGTCTGTATCGTTATTTTTCTTCTTATTAAACATAATATTATGCTGATTTTTTTTGTGTTAATCTCAACAATTTTGCCATAAAGGGAAATCAGCCAAGCTGGCAGACTTATTTTAGTTTATCTGAACAGATTGGCTGATTGACTGACAAGGGGAGTGCCTGTAATGGATTTACAACTCGAGATTGGCATAACGCTAAATCGTAAATGGTAAACCGAAAATCTGAAATCACTAGGCTATTTGTGCATCTTCATGAACAATTCCGCTTTCGCATTTAATAATGCGTGAAGGAAAAGTCCTGATGATTTGATAATCGTGAGTAGCCATTAAAACAGCAGTACCATTTTGACTGATTTGTTTCAGGAGCGTAACTATTTCTTCGGATGTTTCAGGATCAAGGTTTCCTGTGGGTTCATCTGCAAGTATAATTTCAGGATCGTTAAGTAATGCTCTGGCAATTACAATTCGCTGCTGTTCGCCACCAGATATTTCGTGAGGCATTTTTTTAATTTTCGACCGTAATCCAACCTTGTCTAATACATCTTTAATGCGCTCATTTATAAGGTTTTCGTCTTTCCATCCGGTTGCTTTCAAAACGAATTCTAAGTTCTTTTCAATTGTACGATCGGTAAGTAATTGAAAATCCTGAAATACAACACCTAATTTCCTACGCAAAAACGGAACCTGACTTTCCTTTAAATCTTTTAAGTCGAAACCTGCAATATTTCCACTGCCGCTGCCAATATGTAAATCGCCGTATAAAATTTTAAGTAAACTGCTTTTTCCAGAACCTGTTTGACCGATTAAAAAAACAAATTCGCCCTTTTCTATATGTAAATTAACGTTTGATAGTACTAAGTGTTTCTGTTGAAAAACATCAACATTGTTTAAATGAATTACCGCGTTCTCTGCCATTTTATATTTCTAATTTAGCAATTTGCCCGAAAGGCAAATCTTTTACCATTTGCATAATGTATTCCAATTTATCTCCCAAACCCAATTTATCTAAAGATTTATCGGGCCTGTCTACTCTAAAGTAAGCAAGCAGCGTAAACTTATCGTCTCTGAGCTGAACATAATCGGGAATTTTGGCGATGCCTTTAACTTTAATGATATACATTGTTTCCAAAAATAGCTATTTATGCTGAAAGCTGAAAGCAAAAGATGCAGGACTGATTGCGGGATTACTAATAAACTGAACTGAGTTTCTACCTCGTGATTAAAACCCAACCCGAAAACATCTCGAAATCTTCATTAAAGTATATGGTATAATAATAAGTGCCAACCGGTAAATCTTTTCCATTAAACTTGCCGTCCCACGGCTTATAGGCACCGTTACTTTGGTAAAGTAAATTTCCATTTCGGTTAACCACCTTCACTTTTGTATCGGCAAAAGCATCAGCAGCAGGAATAATCCAAGTATCGTTAACTCCGTCTCCGTTGGGTGTAAAAGCATTTGGGATAATGATTTTCGGATAAACTTTAATAAAAATATCATCGGTACTTCCTAAGCAGCCTGCAGCCGATTCGGCATGCAAAGTGTAAGTAATATCGAAAGGTGGATTTGCAACAGGATTTAGTTTAGCCGGATTGTCAAGGTAATCAGAAGGTGTCCAGAAATACCTGACATTATCCCCTGTAACGCTCCCGTTTAGTGTAATAGATTTACCATTCAAAATTTTAGAATCATTGCCGGCATGAGCTATCGCATTCCTGACAAGGTTTACCGCTACAGTTGTGCTGCTCGAGCAACCACCGTTATACGCCGTAACCGTGTAAATTGTCGATTCTTGAGGCGTGGCAATAGGGTTAGAAATGTTTGCGTTTGTTAGGCCATCAGCGGGAACCCACTGATAAGTTGTGCCACCAAAAGCCGCTAATTGAACCGGGCTATTTTCGCAGGTTGTTACAGCATTAAAGCTTGTGTAAACATTTACTAAGTCTGCTACCTCAACTGTTGTAGATGATACACTTGTACAGCCATTTTTCGATGCCGTTACTGTGTAAACCCCAGACATGTTTAATTGTGCGTTATTGATTGTGGGTGATTTTTCTGTTGATGTAAAACCGTTTGGACCTGTCCAACTAAAGGTAACGCCTTCGGTTGTGTTAAGCTCAATGTTTCCCCCGATGCATAGCGGTCCGTTATTACTTGCCAGCGTATTTGGTTTTTCATTAATAGTTATCGTAAGCGGATTCGAGGCCACCCTGCAATTTGCAGAGTTGATATTTTCCCTTTCAGCGGCAATAAGTCTGTATTGATAAATGCCTTTGGCTACCCCTGTTAAATTCACCGCCGTTTGCGTGGCGGTTTGCCCGGCTATGTTTATCCAAGATGTTCCGTTGTAAGTTTGCCATTGAAACACTGGATTTATGTAACCTGATGAAACAGTTGCAGCCAAGTTATAAATACCTGTTGCACCCTCGCAGGTGGCAATATTTGTCGAACTGTTATTAATTGATGGTGTTATAACCGGACCACAAGGTCTGAATGTGATGTCATCCAGGGCAATATCATTCCCTATGCCGCCTGGGCCGTTGTTTGTAATTTTTAAAATTAAGTCTGTTTGGGCGGTAGTCGTAAATGTCGTTGCATATTGAACCCAATTGGGAGCAGAGCCGTCAGGAATGTCTCCTGTATTATAACTCTTCAAAATAATACCGGCGCTTGTTTCAATCGAGAAGGTAATATTGGGTTTAATGCCCGAATAATTTAAGAGATTTATAATCCAGGCAGCAAATTCGTAGGTTGTTCCCGGACACAAATCAGGGATTTGGGTTTGATAAAAAATCCCCGGATTGTTGGAAGCGTTAACAATCATCATGTAACCATTCCCATCGCCGGGCGTATGATTAGGTACCTGGTGCCAACCGCCCGAACCCGGGTGCATACCATTCGTACTTTTTGCAATGGTATAAAAACGATCATCAGGTGTGGTCGATACAAATGTATAATTGGTATTTGTTCCACTAAGCGGTAAGCCAAATTCCGTGGCGCCGCTACCGAAATTTATGTTAATAACAGGATCTCCTAGAGCGCCTCTGCAAACTTCTTGTGCAATTAATTTTTCAGTGGTAAGTATTAAAACAAAAAAAAACAGAATCTTAATTTGACAGCGCATCAGGAAAAAACAATTTTCACGCAATATCTCAATAAAAAATTGAAATGCACAATACGGATATTTTAGGCTTACAGGCTGTTTAAAAATTCGATAGTGTTCACATTATCAGCATAATCCCAAAGTTTAGGATGTTGACTTTCCCCAAACCCGAAAGTTTTAATTGACAAGGGTGATTTTGTTATCACACATTGAATCTGTTCTGCTTTTTCGCTCAACTTGTGCTCAACCTCGGCAATGTTTTCATATTCTTCGTAGAAAATAACTGCTAAAGGCGATGTTAAACTTTGGTCTTCTTTTAAAAGTAAGAAACCATTATCGAAATGCTTTGCGGCATTTACCAAGTAGATAGATTTGTTATAATCGTAGTTGTTGTTGTATTTAAAGTGATTAATTATCGGCTGATAGCTTTCAATACCTTCATAAAATTTAGAAATATCATAACCTTTCGGGAAGTAGATTTTTGATACATTTCTGCAGCCTAAGCCAAAATAGTCAAACACATCTGCGCCCAAATTTTGTATGTCTTCAACTGATTCAGAACCATCTAAAACGGCTACACTATTTCGGTTCTTTCTAATAATGTTAGGAACCTTGCTGAAATAGTAATCAAAATATCTTGAGGAATTATTACTTCCTGTGGCAATTACAGCATCAAAATCTTTCAAACGCTCTACGTACGCTATCCTTTCTCTCAAAGACGGTTCTATAGCAATCAGCCTTTCCAGAATAGCTTTTATCAATTTATCATCAGATGAAGATAATTTGATTAGCGCTGTATTTCCTGAAGCAAGTACACTCAAAACATCGTGCAGGCCAACCATTGGGATGTTGCCGGCCAAAATTAAACCAACTTTTTTGGGCGATGCGCTAAAGTTGATGGTTTGAAACCAATGATCTATGTCTGTATCATTAAGCATTTCAGCAAAAGAATTGACTGACTTTTTTATGTTTTCGGGCGTGAACCAGGCATTGGCATTTTGTGCAGAATACACTGTGTTTTCTAAAGCATCAGTTGAATCGGCAAGAAATTTGCCTAAATTTTTAAAGGCTATTATTATTTTTTCCTGAGTTAAAACTGACATATTTAGAATTATTATTAATTGATTATATCTTATATTTGCAGCTGCAAAGGTAAACTAAGCAAAAGAATTAGACGAAGACATGGCAATTAAAATAACAGATGAGTGTATAAATTGTGGGGCATGCGAACCGGAATGCCCGAATAATGCAATTTATGATGCCGGTACTGCATGGCGTTTTTCTGATGGTACAAATTTAGAAGGCGTTATAGATTTTGGTAATCAACAAATCGAAGCTGATTCTGCGCAAGAAGCAGTTTCTGATGAAGTTTATTACATTGTATCGGATAAATGTACAGAATGCAAAGGATTTCATGATGAGCCACAGTGTGCTGCGGTTTGCCCTGTAGATTGTTGCGTAGATGACGAAGATATTCGCGAAACCGAAGAAGAATTATTAGCGAAAAAAGCTTGGTTACATCAAGAGAATTAATATTATAATCTCTAAAACCTTAATATGTTAGGCTTAACATAAATCCCGATTTTATCGGGATTTTTTTTTGCTAAATTATTGGACCGCTCAGTATTTAGAAAAGCCTTAACCTTTAATTTATCCGCTAAGCGAACATGGGTTTAGTTAAACCATCAATCTATTAATTGTATTTAAAGCCTAATGAAGTTCTATCTTGCTCGACCGTAAAACTATACAAATCAATTAGACGAAGGTACCGGAATGCCCCGAATTTACAGCAAGTTGTAATCTTGTTAAATATCGCTTTTATTAGGAATAATTAACACCGGACAAGCAGATTTTCTTGCCACATGTTCAGCAACGCTTCCCATTAAAAAATGATATAGACCAGTTCTTCCATAAGTGCCGATTACAATCAAATCAGATCCCCATTCATCAGATTGCTGAATAATTCCATGTGCGGCAGTATCTACAACACTTAGGTAAGTTGTTTTTGTGCCATTGCCAAATTTTGTTTCCATCTCTTTTAATAAGATGTGGCTGTTTTCTTCACTGTTATCATACGTTTCTAAAAATACAGGCGCTAAAGTTAAATCGGGATTTACATTGGCAGGAAGCGGCTCAATAATATTAACTAAGGCCACTTCAGCATCAAATTTCTCAGCAATTTCGTATCCGGCCCTGGCTGCTTTTTCCGAGCAGGTACTATTATCAACGGCAATTAAAATTTTCTTAAAGTTCATGGTGAGCAGATTTAAATGTTATCATCATAAAATTAACAAATTTGCATACAAAATGTTAGTTGCCGGATGTAATTTCTTAGTTTTACTTAATATTTCATGAGCATATTCATATGGAAAGTCAGTACGGTATTTGCAGAGTTGCAGTAGCGCCATTAAGGGCCGAAGCTTCAGATAAGGCAGAAATAGTTTCGCAGCTATTATTTGGAGACCATGTTGAAATTATTCAAAAGGAGGAGCGCTGGTGGCTCATTCAAAATGGCTATGATGGTTATCAAGGTTGGATGGATTTCAGGCAGTTGGCAAGTATTTCTCAAGCGCAGTTTATAGAGATGCAAGATTGCAATTTATTGGCGCCGTTGAGTTTTGATAATGTTTTAACGGCTGCTGATGGAAGTTCTTATCACTTGAGTCCTGCGAGCAATATCCCCTATTTAGCAGATGGCTATTGTTTTGCTGGCCAAGAAAAATTCAAAGTTAATTTTGAGCCCCATAACAAATCGAAAGCTGAGTTTAAATCTGATATTGAGGCAACAGCTAAATTCTTTTTAAACATACCTTATTTGTGGGGTGGTAGACATTTATTTGGATTGGACTGCTCCGGCTTTGTACAAACTGTTTTTAAACTGTTAAATATTAAGCTAAACCGAGATGCCTCACAGCAGGCGGAACAAGGCGAATTGGTTGGATTTTTAGCAGAAGTTAAACCTGGTGATGTGGCTTTCTTTGATAACGCTGAGGGTAAAATTACACACGTTGGTATTATGCTAAGTCCGAATGAAATTATCCACTCATCAGCAAAAGTTAAAATTGATCCAATTGATGATCAGGGGATTTTTAACAGGGAATTAGGCGTTTACAGCCACAAGTTGCGAATTATCAAAAGGTTTATGGAATAAATAATAAAATTGCATCATGCTGTAAACTGATTTTATGGCAGCACCTTTTAAAATTTTAATCAACAATCCTTGTAATGAGAAATGGTTGAGCATGCAGGGCGATCAGTCTAGGCGATTCTGCAGTTCATGCCAAAAGTCGGTTACCGATTTTACGCGATTTTCTGATAGCGATTTCAAATTGTGGTTTGCCAAAAATGAAAATACAGGTTGCGGAAGGTTTAATCCTGAGCAAATTAATCGCTTAATTAACACGAAATCCAGCTTGTCTTTATTAAGATTTAAGCAAGGTTTGATTGCCGCATCCTTGGTGGGATTTTTAAGTTTTCCGAAACTAGCGAATGCAGTCAACAAATCCCATCATACCTATCAAACCGATGCAAAGAAATTTCGGGTGGATAAAAAAGTATCGCCATCTGATAAAAAGCTTATCACGATAAAAGGACGAGTTATTGATAGCGATGAAAATTTGCCTCTTGCGGGTGGTAGTGTTAGGGTAAAAGGAACGACCATTGCTACAGTTGCTGATAAAGAAGGTAATTTTGAATTGAAAGTAGATAAAAATGACTTCAAAAATAATTTGGTGTTAGAGTTTACTGCTGTAGGATTTGAAAGCCGAAGTTTCAAAGTAAATCTTAAAAAAACTGAAACGATCACTGTAACCCTGAGAATGAAATATGCTATCCTTGGTGGTTTCGGGGTAATTAAAACCCCAAATTTGTTACATCGAATAACAAGCATGCTTAACTGTTAGTTATTTCAATTAAATTTGCCCTATCATCCCTGATAAGAATAAAATATCCCGCTGTTATTTCGTGTTTTTTTATAAAGAATTTGAATTCTATTCTAAATCAGTTTTATGAAGTTACTTTTTACGCTCATCAGTTTTCTTGTTTTCTTTACTCCGAGTTTCAGTCAAAACAAACTATCCAAAAGCAAGCAAGCTAGCTATGCTACATTTGTTTATAAAATAAATGATGCTGAGGTAGTTAGTATAATAAGCAGGGAAAAAACAAACGATAGTTTTTACCATACCTTAATCAGTTGTGATTATTATAAAGACTATAAAAAAGCAGATTTACCTTATGGGAATTACCTGTTGGTAAATGCCAGCGGAGCCGCTATTAATTCGAGCTTGCATAGCGAAAACAACGTTTTACTCCAATTTATTAATAATGAAAAGGATTTTCAGTTTTACATAACAGACGTAAAAGGAAATCTAATTGCCAATGCTTTTGTAGAAATTGATGGAAAAAAACGAGCTCAATATGATGCTAGAGCCAAATTATATAGAAGTAAGCTTGCTAAAGAAGATGGCAAACCCAAAGAAGAAGGCATCATTAAAGTTGTGCATGAAGGTGTAAGTAATTTTTTTGAGTACGATGTTGATGATAGAAATTACTATAACCACGATAGGGAAGACTGGCCATTCTTTAAAAAAGTAACCTATTCATTTCCAATAAAATATTTTTGGCAACCGTTTAAAACTGTCTTTAAAAGGAAGCGTGGCGTTGAGCCTTTATATGCAGGTTATATGGTATTTAGCAAGCCTATTTACAAGCCGCTTGACACCGTAAAATTTAAAACTTTTATTATTGAAGCTAAAGGCGGAAATATCCAAAAAAGGCCTGCAGAAGTAATTTTGCAAGTTGATGTTGCTAAAAAGAAACTAGCCACGATAAACCCTTACAAAAATGGAGGTTATGAGTACAGCTTTGTCCTTGCAGATAGCTTAAACTTAATATTGGATAGAAATTATGGCATTAGTTTGGAAGAAAAATCTAAAAAACCGAAGAAAGCATTCCGCATCAGCAATAATTTTAGGTACGAAGATTATGAACTGAAATCGCTTGATTTTGCCCTAAGAACAGATAGAAATGAGCAAACAAAAGACAGTTTAATGGCGGCTATGAAAAAGAATTGGAAAAGATAGCGCTTTACTTTTTAGAACAACGAAAAGATGGGCAATGGCGAAATACTTATGAAGCATCGCTAATTTTGGAAACCATTTTACCTGAGCTAATTTCAGGAAACAAAAAGAATGAACCTGCATCAATAAAAATTAACGAACACATGGTAACTCAATTTCCTTTCGATAAAGTAATCGAAAATCCTACTGATTTAAAAGTGGAAAAGAAAGGTAATTCTGCAGTGTATTTTACGGCATATCAGCAATTTCAAAATGCTAATCCCAAAAAAGTAGAAAAGGATTTTGTGGTTCGTAGCTTCTTCTTACAAAAAGGAAATGCAGTAAGCACTTTAAAGGCCGGAGAGATGACTACCTTAAAAGTAGAAGTAGAGGTAAAAGCAGATGCGGATTATATGATGATTGAAATTCCTATTCCGGCGGGTTGCAGTTACGAAAACAAAGTGCAAAATTTTTGGGGAGTAGAAACGCACAGAGAGTATTTTAAAAACAAAACTTCAATCTTCTGCACCAAACTAAAACAAGGTAAATATACTTTTGAAATAGATTTGATGCCTCGATATACAGGTAGTTACATCTTAAATCCTGCGAAAGCAGAAATGATGTGCTTCCCAGTTTTTTACGGTAGAGAAGGAATGAAAAAGGTTGGAATAAATTAGGGAGCATTGCGGTTGTTAAGTATTTAACACGATTTTTCGTTATATTTGTTAAGCAAGAAATTTAATAATATGGAACCAAAAGTGAGAAAAATGGCAATGATAGTGAATAAATTTAATATGCACGAACATGACCAATCTTTTGAAGATCTAAACTATTGGCTTACCAAAACACCAGTAGAAAGAGTTAGTGCCGTTACCTATTTAATTCAGCAAACGTTAAACCATGGTCAGCGAATGGATAAAACCAAGTTTAAAAAAATTGTATTAAAAAAATGATACTTTCAGATGATTTTGAAGATTTCCTAAAATTGCTAAACCAGTATAATGTACAATATTTAGTAGTTGGCGGGTATGCGATGGCTTTTCATGGTAAGCCAAGGTTTACTGATGATTTAGATGTTGGATAAATATATCGGAAGATAATTCTCTAAAAATGGTCTCTGTAATAAATGATTTTGGGTTTGCTTCTTTAGGATTTACACATGAAGATTTTTCTAAACCAAATTTAATAAATCAGATAGGTTATCCACCATTAAGGATAGATATTTTAACAAGTATTGATGGAGTAGAATTTGAGGAGGCCTATTCGGAAAAATTAGAAATACAATTAGACGAAGGCACAAG
>Ga0308164_10004025_pt1 | contig 12762 bp, 15 predicted proteins | sample PhyTR2_FD_201031 | JGI IMG/M metagenome (GOLD analysis project Ga0308164, IMG submission 201031) | Phyllosphere microbial communities from UC Gill Tract Community Farm, Albany, California, United States - DLSLT.R2 | ecosystem: Host-associated > Plants > Phyllosphere > Unclassified | place: USA... | reverse complement strand
CGCTTGGCCGGTTACCGTCGCAGAAGGGCTGGCTGCGTGCCTCGCGCGTCGCGACGTCGGCACTGGGCGGCGCGGTGTTCGCCCCGGTCGGCTGGGCGACGCATTATCACGCCAACTACGTCGTGCCATATTGGGCATCGAGCCTGGAAAAGGTCGCGGCGATCGGCGCGCACATCTTCTACCGCTGGAACGGTCCCGCCGGACGCGGCGGTGCGTTTCGCGGCGTCTATGCGGGTAACGAACCTGCGATGACGCTGCCTGCCACGGTCGTTACCCCGACGGCGACGGACGCCGCGGCAACGGTGGCCACCGCATCCGGTGCGGTTGCGCCGAGCGAGCGGCCCGTCCTCAGCGGCTACCGCGCCAGCCTACCCGACGACTCCCCGGTGCCGACCGTCAGCCTTGGCGAACGGCGTGTGCTGCCGCGTGGTCCCGAAGTCGGCGACGGCAGCGCTTTGCCGCCGACTCCAGAGCGCCGCGTCCTGCCGGTATCGCCTACCGCCAACTGACCTCAGGGGGCGACGAGTTCGGCCCTGGACGGACGCCGTCCACGCAACGCCGCCGCAATCGGCAGCTCGATCAGCCGCCAGGACAACCACCCCACGCCGAGGCACACCGCGCACGCCAGTACCGCCATCGCGAGCAGCGCCGGCAGGCCGTATGCAACGATCGACACGGTCGCCGACGCGAACGCGCCCAGCACGAAGCTGTGCGTGAGATAGATGCTGTAGGACGCGTTGCCGAACGCACGCGAGAAGGCGGCGAACTCGTCCGACCGCCGCGTCGTCGCGGGCGTCGTGAGCACGGTCACCGCCACTGCTCCTGCGATTGCCGCCATCGCGACGATCTGGCTCGGGTCGATCGTGGCGACTCCCAGCGCGGCCACGGCGACGACCGCGATCACCGATATCGGCAGCACCGGCAGGCGGTCGCCGATCCGGTGGCGGACGAGCGCGATCACGATCCCGATCGCGAAATACCCCATGATCGGCCGCGTGAAGACATAGGCGACGATCGATACTCCAACTCGGTCGGGTGGCGCATCGATCCCGGTTCCGGCCGCAACCAGCAGCCCCAGCACCGCCAGCACGAGGAACGCGCCGCGCCGCGCCAGCACCGCGAAGCCCGCCGCGAACAGCAGGTAGAAGAACATCTCGTAATGCAGCGTCCACCCCAGCTCGTAGATCGGCTGGATCAAACCGTTGGCGCCGCGGTGGGGAATGAACGCGAACGACAAAAGGAATTCGGTCACGTTCGGCAGGCGCGCCGCGACAATGGTCCGTGCGCCCATCGCCTGCGCCAGCCAGCCGAACGCCACGATCATCAGCGTCGTCAGATAATAGAGTGGTGCGACCCGCAGGAAGCGGTTGCGCAGGAACGACCAGCCCGATGGCGGCCGCCGGTCCTCCCGCAGCGCGATATAGACCATGATGAAGCCGCTGATCGCAAAGAAGGTGGCGACGCCGGTCTGGCCGAGCCGGGTCGTGAAATCGGGGAGGTCGTGGATGATCGCACCACGCCGGACATAGCGCTCCAGTAGGTGCTCGACGACGACGCCCGACGCCGCCAGTCCGCGCAGCAGTTGAAGCGGCGCGATCTGGTCGCGGTCCAGCGCCGCATCGCGCGAGAACAGCCGCGCAACCAGCGGCACGCGCGCGCCAATCACGCCAGCCGCAGCATGACGATGGTCGCGTTCAATGCGAACCCCAGCGCGACGCTCTTGATCATCTCACGCGGCGTCACCGGCAAATTGGCATTGATGATCGCCGCCACCAGCGAGGTCAACGCCGCGAACAGCAGCAGCGACCACCAACTCGGCCAGGTCGCGTTCTTCACATGCGCCCAGTCGGTGATCAGCGGCAGCAGCACCATCAGGAAATGTCCGAAACACGCCGCCAGCCAGTGCGACAGGAACCGCGGCAGGCTTTCGCCCAGTTCGAGATGCGGATCACCGCTCATCGACGATGCTCCGTTCGTCCTGTTCGGCATGCGCGACCAGCGTCCCGATCAGGATCTCGTAATAGGCCGCGGCATTCGCCTCGATCTCGTCGTCGGCGTCCGCCTGCGTCGCGCCGGCCTGTCCCGCCGCGGCCCGCGCCGCGCGGATCTGCCATTCTGCCATGTCGCGCCATGTGGCTACGTCGCGCGCGGCGATTGCCTGTTGCGCAAGCCCGATCAGGATGACGAACGCGCCCAGCACCGCGACCGCGACCGCCAGGTAATAGCCATGCGCCCAGATCGCGCGCAGCCAGAAGCCATAGATGACCGTGACGATCACCACGATCAGCGCCACCAGGCAGATCGCATCGATGAGTCGACCGATCCGCTTGGGCCACCGCGATTGGTTGAGGCCATGGTGAAGGGGGTCGGGCACGTCGCGATCCTGTCAGAGAAGATCCGGATCGGCAACCGACCGGCGGTGCTTCGCAAGCGACGCATTCGATACCCGCGCGACGCCGGGACGGATCGTTCAGATTTGTACAGTCGCGGACGATAGCGCGCCGGCTGCGGCGTCCCGCTCGCGATCGGTCAGCGCCAATGCCGTCGTCGCGCCGGTCTTTGCGGACAGGAACGCCGCCTCGACGACGGCTATGACCGCCAGCGCTTCGATCGGCGCGACCGGGTTTTTCGCGGCTCCCCGAACCGCCGCCGCGATGCCCCGATAATAATGGCGCTGGTCGCCGGGTAGCGCGCGCTGCTCGCGTTGCCCGTCAGTGGCGTAGATCACGAGCGAATCGGGATCCTCGCCCCAGCCTGCGTCGCCCGGCCGCATTCCGCTTAGAAGTTGCGCCTCCTGTCGATCAGCGCAGCGCTTCGTCATGCTGCCGGCGGTGCCGTGCACGGTGAAGCGGTCGACGCCGCCCGCGACCAGCATGCTCGCCTGAAGGATCGCGCGGCGCTCGCCATAGGACAGGACGACATGTGCCCAATCGTCCGTCATCGCGCCCGGCCGCTGTGTCGCGATCGAGGCCTGGACCGTGTCCGGCAGGCCGAACAGGAGCAATGCCTGATCGACCAGATGCGGACCGAGATCGTACCAGACGCCGCTGCCCGGCCCCGATCGTTCTCGCCAGCGGTCGCGGACGTCTGGCCGGAACCGATCGAAGTGCGATTCGAAATGCGTGACGTCACCGACGATACCGGCGTCGATCGCGGCGCGCACGGTCAGGAAATCACTGTCCCAGCGGCGGTTGTGGAAGACGGACAGCAGCACGCCCCGATCTTCCGCCAGCGCGACAAGCCCGCGCGCTTCGTCGAGGTCGAGCGTGAACGGCTTGTCGATCACGACGTGCTTCCCCGCCGCGATCGCTGCCCGCGCGAGTGGTGCATGGGTCTCGTTCGGTGTGGCTATCACGACGAGGTCTATGCCCTCGGCCGCGATCAGCGCGTGCGGATCGGCGTGGATCGCCATCCCCGGAAAGTCCGCCTGCACCTTGCCGACATCGCGCGACGACACCGCGCAAAGCTCGAGCCCCGCGACCGACGTTATCAACGAGGCATGGAAGGTCTTGCCCGAGAACCCGTATCCGATCAGCCCGACGCGTATGGGGCTGGCTTGCTCGTCCGTCATGTTCATCGCCTCAGTCCATGCCCGCGCGGATCGCTGCGGCCGCCAGGAACGGTGCGCCCGCGACCAGCACGAGGCCAACCGCGGCGAGCAGCTTGATCGCGCCCGCGCCGCCGGTCGGATCGAGCGACCCTGCACCGAAGATCAGCAGCGGTACCGCGAGCGGCAGCATCACGAGGCCCGTCACCGCCCCGCCGCCGCGAACGCCCGCGACCAGCGCACTCGTCGCGACCGCGAGCGCGGCAAGGCCGGGCGTACCGATCAGCAGGCCGATCTCGACGCGAAGCAGCGTGTCGGCCGACAGGTTGAGCAGGCCGGCGGCGATCACTGCGGCGAGCATCAGCGGGGGGCCGAAGCTCAGCCAGTGCGCGATCGTCTTCGCCAAGGCGACCAGCGCGAGCGACATCCCGCGGACGACGAACTGGTCGAACACCCCCGCCTCCAGATCGGGACCGACGAGGCGCTCGACCGGCAACAAGGCCGCGAGGAGGGCCGCGGTCCAGATCACGCCGCCGCCGATCCGAGCGAGCAACGCCGCGTCGGGGCCGATCGCGAACGGGAACAGTGTCGCCACCAGCAGGAAGAACGCGACCACCAGCGTCGCGCCGCCGCTCGACACGCTACGGCGGAGGTCGCGACGGATCAGCGCGATCACAACGCGATCTCCTGCGCGTGGGGAAGCGCCAGCGGCAGGTGCGTGGCGACCAGTGCGATCCCGCGGGTGGCGCGGTGCTCCGCGATAAGCGTTTCCAGTCGGGCGATCGACACCGTGTCGAGCCCGTTGGCGGGTTCGTCGAGCAGCCAGACCCGAGCCCCGCTGGCGGCAACGCGGGCGATCGCCGCGCGGCGGCGTTGCCCGGTCGACAGCAGGCGGACCGGAATGTCCGCGAGCGCGTCGAGATCAAGCGCGGACAGGGCGTGGGCGATCCGGGTATCGGGGGCGGGGGCATTGTCCAATGCGGCCCAGAAACGAAGTGCCGCGGCCAGCGCGCGATCCGCGTCGAGCGCGCTCGCTTCGGTCAGCAACGCCTGTGCTGCATCGCATGCCACGGCGCCTTCGAATGGCGCGAGCAGGCCGGCGGCGATGCGGATCAGGCTCGATTTGCCGACGCCATTGGGGCCGGTGACGATCGCCGCATCGCCCGGCCCGAGGTCGAACGACACGCTTGAGAACAGCAATCTTCCGCCCCGTACGCACGCCACGTCGCGAAACGCGAGACTCATGCGGCGGAGTCTTCCAGCGCGTGCATGTTGTCGTCGCTCAGGCCGAAGTGATGGCCAATCTCGTGGATCGTCACGTGCGCGACTAGATCGTCGAGGCGCACCCCGGTCTCGATCCATTCCTCCAGGATAGCGCGGCGGTACAGCACGATGCGGTCGGGCATCGGCGCGACGTCCATCGACGATTTCTCGCCGAGCGGGCGGCCGTGATACAGCCCCGACAGGTCGAGCGGGTGTTCGATGCCCAGCGCCGCCAGCGTCTCGTCGTCGGCAAACTCCTCGACCGCGAACACGATGTCGCCGAGATGCTCCCCGAACTGCTGCGGCAACCTGGCGATCGTCGCGCGGCAGATCGCCTCGATCGCATCGGCGTCGGGGGCCCCCCCGGATATTGTCGCTTGCCCGCTCATGCCGCCAGCCATACGCGTCGGCGAACTGTTGCGGCAAGGGAGAGCCCGATGATCGAAGCGCTGAACGATACCGAGCGGGCCGAGGCGCTCGATGGGCTCGACGAGTGGGATTACGACGATGCGCGCGACGCGATCACGCGGACGATCGTGTTCGCCGATTTCGTCGAGGCGTTCGGCTTCATGACGCAGGTCGCGCTGATCGCCGAGCGCGCGAACCATCACCCGGAGTGGAAGAACGTCTGGAACCGCGTCGAAATCCTGCTGACCACGCACGACGCGGGTGGCCTGTCACCGCGCGATATCGAGATGGCCGAAGCGATCGACGCGATCGTCGGCGACGCCTGAGATCTTCTGTTTGGCCCCTCCCTGAAAGGGAGGGGTTGGGGGTGGGTAGGCCGGCTTGAGCCACGAAAGGTTCCGGCATGCGGAAGCCGACCCACCCCCTGACCCCTCCCTTCCAGGGAGGGGGGATTTTTAGCCCTTCCGCATATCCCGCCGCATGCGCTTGCGCAGCGCACCCGGCATCCACCGCGCGGCGAACGCCATCCGGTGCGCGGTCTTCCCCACGAAAGTGTGCACCTTGTCGCCGTGCACCGCCGCCCAGGCTGCCTCCGCGACCTTGTCCACGCCGGTCAGTTCGAGCCCGGCACCCGTCACCGTCTCGCGGATCGAGTGGTTCGTGTTCCCCGCCGCGGAATCGAGCAGCGGCGTGTCGATGAAGCTCGGTACGATCGAGCGCACCTTGATGCCGTCCGCCGCCCATTCGCCATCAAGCGCCTCGGTGATCGCGCGCACCCCGAACTTGGTCGCGGAATAGGGCGCGAGCCCCGCCGAGCCATAGATCGCCGACGCCGACGCGGTGTTGAGCAGGCACGATCCCGGCGTTCGCTTCAGATACGCATGGCCGATCCGCGCGCCGTTCAGCGCACCGACCAGGTTGATCGCGATCACCCGGTCGATCTCGGCAAAATCGGTCTCCGCGAGTGGTCCGCCCGATCCGATCCCGGCATTGTTGAACAGCACGTCGAGCCGCCCGCCGGTGGTCGCGACGAACGCATCGAGCGACGCCACCCACGCATCGCGGTCGCGCACGTCCATCTGATACGTGCTGACCATCCCCGCGGGCAGCAGCGCGGCGGTCTCGGCAAGCCCTGCGACGTTGACGTCGGCGAGCCCGACCCGCCAGCCTTTCCGCGCGAACAGTATCGCGGTCGCGCGGCCGATCCCCGATCCGCCGCCGGTGATGAAAATGCCCTGCTGGTTCATACCCTCTCCATTTGATTTTCCGGTATGTTTCCCGCATCCTGCGCGCAGATGCCAGACAATTCCCCAGCGCTCGCTTTCGAACGCGTCACCAAGAGATACGGGACGACGATCGCCGTCGACGGCGTTTCGCTGGAGGTCGCGCGCGGCAGTTTCGTCGCGCTCGTCGGCACGTCCGGTTCGGGCAAGTCGACGCTGCTGAAGACGCTCAACCGCCTGATCGAGCCGAGCGAAGGCCACGTGACGATCGACGGGGCCGACGTCGCTGCCGAGCCCGCGCCTGAACTCCGCCGCCGGATCGGCTACGTCTTCCAGAACATCGGCCTGTTCCCGCATATGACGATCGCCGAGAACATCGCGATCGGCCTGCGCATCGCCGGGCGCACGGATGAGGCCAAGGTCGGCGAACTGCTAGACCTCGTCGACCTGCCCCGCGACATTGCGAGCCGCATGCCCGACGCGCTCTCGGGCGGCCAGCGCCAGCGTGTCGGGATCGCCCGCGCGCTCGCACCCGGCGCGAAACTGCTGTTGCTCGACGAGGCGTTCGGCGCGCTCGACCCGGTCACGCGCGATGCGCTCGGCACGCGGATCCGCGAACTCCACGACCGACTCGGGCTGACCACGATCCTCGTCACGCACGACATGGCGGAGGCGCTGCTGCTCGCCGACCGCGTGCTGGTGATGAAGGCCGGGCGGATCGTCGCCGACGCCACGCCCGCCGACCTCGTTGCCGGCAAGGGTGGCGACGACGCGCAGGCGCTGGTGCAAGTCCCCCGCGCGCAAGCCGAACGCCTCCAGGCGCTAGTCGCATGAGGGGGGTCGCATGAGCGCGTTCCTCGATGCGCTCGGCCGTGTGCCGCCGTTGCTCGCCAACCACGTCCTGCTGTCCGCAGCGGCGCTGCTGCTCGGTATCGCGATCAGCCTGCCGCTCGGCATCTGGTCCGCGCGCAACGCGACCGTGGCGCGCGTGTCGCTCGGCTTTGCGAGCCTCGTCCAGACGATCCCGAGCCTCGCGCTGCTCGCCTTGTTCTACCCGCTGCTGCTCAGCCTCTCCGCGCTGGTCGGCGGCGGGATCCCCGCACTCGGCTTCCTCCCCTCGTTGATCGCGCTGACTCTGTACGCGCTGCTGCCGATCCTGCGGAATGCGGTGGCGGGGTTGCACGGCATCGATCCGGCGGTGATCCAGGCGGCGGACGCGGTCGGCATGACGCCTGCGCAGAAATTGCGGCTGGTCGAGGCACCTTTGGTCGCGCCCGTGCTGATCGCCGGCATCCGCACCGCGGCGGTCTGGACGATCGGCGCGGCGACGCTGTCGACGACGGTCGGCCAGCCGAGCCTCGGCGACATGATCTTCGCGGGACTTCAGACGCAGAACTGGGCGCTGGTGCTCGCCGGTTGCGTGTCGGCGGCCGCACTTGCGTTGGCGGTGGACGCACTGATCGGCGCGATCGAATACGGCATCCGCTCCCGCCGCCGCTGGCTCTGGATCGCAAGCGCGGTCGTGCTGGTCGTGGGAACCGCGGCGGCGACCGCCCCGCTCTGGCCCAAGAGTGGCGCGGACCGCACCGTCGTGGTCGGCGCCAAGAACTTTGCCGAGCAATACATCCTTGCGCGACTGATCGGCGACCGGCTCGAACAGGCCGGCTACACCGTCGAATATCGCGACGGCCTCGGCTCGGCGGTGGTCTTTGGCGCGCTCTCCGGAGGCGATATCGACGTCTATGTCGATTATGCCGGGACGATCTGGGCGAACGAGATGAAGCGCAGCGACGTCCCCGAACGCCCCGCGATGGTCGCCGCGATCGGCGACTGGGCGAGGCGCGAGCATCATGTCGGCCTGGTCGGTTCGCTCGGGTTCGAGAACGCCTACGCCTTCGCGATGAAGGGCGACGCGGCGAAGGCCAAGCGCATCGCCAGCCTCGACGATCTGGTGAAGGCTGCCCCCGGCATGACGCTCGGCAGCGATCTCGAATTCCTCGAACGTCCCGAATGGGCCGCGGTGAAGCGCGCCTATCCGCTCCGCTTCGCCAAGACGACGCCGTACAGCCCGACCTTCATGTACCGCGCGCTGGAGAGCGGCAATGTCGACGTCATCTCCGCCTTCTCGTCCGATGGCCGGATCGCCGCGGACGGGCTGACCGTGCTAACCGACCCAAGGCGTGCGATCCCGGGCTACGATGCGATCCTGATGGTCGCGCCGAAGCGGGCAGGGGACGCCAAGTTCCTCGCCGCGCTGAAGCCGATGGTCGGCCGAATCCCGGTCGAGGCGATGCGCGCCGCGAACTACCGGGTCGACCGCGATACCGACAAAGAGACGCCCGAGGCCGCGGCGAAATGGCTCGCCACCAAGACCGGGCTTCAGGAATAGGCGCGGTAGAAGAATACGATCGTCGTCGCGATCGTCACCAGCAGCGTCCACACGCGGATCACCTGCGGCGACAGCAACAGCCCGAGTTTCGCGCCAAAATGCCCGCCGACGATCCCGCCGATTAGCATCGGTACGCATAGCGCCCACACCACCATCCCGGTCGCGATGAAGATGATCGTCGCGGCGAGGTTGGCGACCGCCAGCATCAGCGTCCGCGGCGGCGCGAGCGTCGCGGGCGTCGCGCCAGACAGCAGCCCCCACGCGGCGGTCAGCATCAGGCCGACGCCGCCGCCGAAATACCCGCCATACACCCCCAGCAAAGCCTGCACCGCGACCAGCGACTTCGGCCCGATCTCGACCCGCGACCGCAGCCAGAGCGACGCGCGCGTGCCGAACGCGATCGCCAGCGTCGCGAACAGCAGCAGCCACGGCACGATCAGGTCGAACGCGCGCGCCGATGTCGCCACCAGCAACAGGCTGCCGACTAGCCCGCCGGCGAAGGTGATCCCCGCCATCGTCTTCATGCTGACGCCGGAGATCGGCTGGAGCCCATGCCGGTACGCCCACGCACTCGCCATCGCGCCCGGCTGAAGCGAGACGTTGCTCGTGGCATTGGCGAAGGTCGACGGCACGCCGAGCCCGATCAGCGTCGGCATCGTCGCGAAGCTGCCACCGCCCGCGAGCGCGTTCATCGCCCCGCCGAGAACCCCAGCCCCTGCCGCCAGCGCAACCGCACTCCACTCAAGCAAAAGCGTCGGACTCGGCGGCGGCCTCGCGATCGATCTGCGCGCGGCTCTTCTTCTCCGACGCGGTCTTCAGCTGCCCACACGCCGCATCGATATCGCGCCCACGCGGCGTCCGCACCGGCGCGGAAATCCCCGCGCCGAACACGATGCTGGAGAACGACTTTATCCGCTCAGGCGTCGAGCACTCGTACTGCGCACCCGGCCATGGGTTGAACGGAATGAGGTTCACCTTCGCCGGCAGCTCGTACTTCCGCAGCAACCGGACGAGCTCGCGCGCGTCGTCGTCGGAGTCGTTCTTGTCCTTCAGCATCACATATTCGAACGTGATGCGGCGCGCGTTGTTCGTGCCCGGATAGTCCGCGCACGCCTGCAACAGCTCCTCGATGCCGTACTTCCGGTTGAGCGGCACGATTTCGTCGCGCACTTCCTTCGTCACCGCATGCAGCGACACCGCCAGATTAACGCCGATCTCCGCGCCCGCACGCGCCATCATCGGCACCACGCCGCTGGTCGACAACGTGATCCGCCGCCGGCTGAGCGCGAGCCCCGCGCCGTCCATCACCAGCTTCAGCGCATCGCGGACATTCTCGAAATTATACAGCGGCTCGCCCATCCCCATCATCACGATGTTGGTGAGCATGCGGCCCTCGGGCTGGCTCGGCCATTCGCCCAGCGAATCGCGCGCGAGCATTACCTGGCCGACGATCTCGGCGGGCGTCAAATTGCGCACCAGCCGCATCGTGCCGGTGTGGCAGAAGGTGCAGTTGAGCGTGCAGCCGACCTGGCTCGACACGCACAACGTACCGCGATCCGCGTCGGGGATGAACACCATCTCGTAATCCTGCGCATCGTCCGACCGCAGCAGCCACTTCCGCGTCCCGTCGGTCGACACTTGAGCCTCGACCACGTTCGGCCGGCTGATCACGAAGCGCTGCTCCAGCCACGGGTGCATCGTCTTCGAGATATCGGTCATCGCCGAGAACTCGGTCGCACCGCGATTGTAGATCCAGTGCCACAGCTGTTTCGCGCGCAGCTTGGCCTGCTTCTCCTCAAGCTGCGATGTCTCCAGCGCCATCCGCAGATCGGCGAGCGACAGCCCGAGCAAGTCGATCCGCCCATCGCTGCGCGGCACGAAGCTGCGGGGAACGGGCACGGGATCGATGTGCCCGGGAATAGGCATGAGGTTCGCGGCGGTCTGCATGCGCGAGCCCGTAGCGGAATTTTCGTGATTTTTCTACTGGCTGCGGGACGGGTCTGTAGACCGTCCGTTAGATCCCATCCTTCACCAGCAAGAACACCACCCCGGCGAAGGCCGGGGCCCAATTGGGGGACGAAGATAATGATGGTCAGTCCGTCGTTACGACCACCTTTCCAATTGGGCCCCGGCCTTCGCCGGGGTGGGGGTATTGGGAACGCCGTGCGCTCTCTAAACCGTCACCCCCCACTACACGCCAACACCGCCGCATCGATCGTCGTCGCCGCCCCCGACAGCGCATAGACATCAACAAACGGCCGCCCCCCGACACCGACCGCCTCGACACTCATACTCCGCCCCGACCGCATCGCCGCGACGATCGCGCGATCGCTAGGCGCATCACCCGCCCACGCATCCAGCCCGTTCGCCACCAACGCGAATCGCCGCTCGCCGATCGTCAGCGTCACCCCCGCCGACCGATCCCGCTCGCGACTGAGCCGCACATACAAGGACGCGCGCAAACCCCGCTTCGGCCACGTCGCAACGCTGGCAAACCCCGAAGCACGCCCCCCCGCCATCACCGGCCGAGCAATCGCGTAACACCGCGCCGGACTCGCATCGCGAAACGCACCCCACCCTTGGTAAATGCCGATCGTGTCACGCGCCGCCACCGGAGCAGCAATCGCAAACACCCCCACCGCCAAAACCAACCGCCACAGCCCCCCCCTCCCTGGACGGGAGGGGTTGGGGGTGGGTAGGCCTGCTTGAGCCCCAACGGTTCGAACACGGGGAAGCCGACCCACCCCCAACCCCTCCCTTCCAGGGAGGGGCGCAGAAGTCCGCAACCCCGATGGGAGTCCTTCGCCCCGGCTCCAACTCACGCCGGAGCGAATCCCGTACCCAGATGCGGCACCGTCGCGCGTCCGTTCTCCACCAGGGTAACCGACCCTTGCGGCAACCCCTTCGCAACCGGCGTACCAAGCACAGGATCGACCGCCGCACCGGTCATCACGCCGAGCATCACCCTACTCGAAATCCCGTGCATGATCACCAACCGATCGCCCGGATCCTCGGCCGTATCCGCCAGCCACCCGCCGACTCGTGCCGCGATCTCCGCATAGGTCTCGCCATCGGGCGAAGGCTTCAACGTCCCACCCGGCAGCATAACCGGGCCGACCTCGTCGACGACGTCCGCATAATAGCGCCCGCCCCACGACCCCATGTCGATCTCGACCAACCGGGCATCGGTCCGCGCATCATGCCAGTCCAGTTCCAGATGCTCGCAGATCACCGCCAGCGTCTGCAAAGCCCGCCCGGTCGGCGACGCCCAAAGCGTCAACGCCGGCTTCACCCCCAGCAGTTCCCGCAACGCCCGCCCAAGCTCGTCCGCCTGCGCAAAGCCAGCGCGCGTAAATGGCGTATGCGCCGCATCCCCCTGCAACCGGTGCGCCGCGTTGAACACGGTTTCGCCGTGCCGCGCGACGAAATCGCGACCATTCCGTAGGGCCGGAATGTCGGTTGATCGGGCGTCCACTTCACCCTGCCGTTGGCTTGGAATCATGGCCCGCGTTTCAACCCCCTGTGGCGCAAAAGCAACGGATTTCCGCGTTTATCTGGGGTTCATGCAACGCCCGCGCGGTTGGTCCATTGGAGCGGTCCGCCCCGCGTCATGGGGCGCCAGATCAGTAAGGAGTAACCCTCAATGCGTACGCTTATCGCCGTCTCGCTGCTCGCCACCACCGGAGTGGCTGCACCCGCCCTCGCGCAGACCAACCCGACCTTCACCGGGCCCCGCGTCGAGGCCACGCTCGGCTACGACCACACCGGCGCCGGCAGCAGCGTGTCCAACAACAACGGGCGCGATGACCAGAAGATCGACGGCCTGCTGTACGGCGGCGGCATCGGCTACGACATCGCGACGTCGGACAACATCGTGCTCGGCGCCGAAGCCGAACTGACGGGCTCGACCGCGAAGAGCGACCGCAACGATT
>Ga0308164_10004022_pt1 | contig 12773 bp, 6 predicted proteins | sample PhyTR2_FD_201031 | JGI IMG/M metagenome (GOLD analysis project Ga0308164, IMG submission 201031) | Phyllosphere microbial communities from UC Gill Tract Community Farm, Albany, California, United States - DLSLT.R2 | ecosystem: Host-associated > Plants > Phyllosphere > Unclassified | place: USA... | reverse complement strand
AGACACGACGCCCGCATCGCGCAGCTCCGTCATCGCGCGGAAGCCGCCGCCCACCGCCTCGGCGAAGGTGCGGTCGTGATCGGCGCCGTGGGTCAGGCGGCCGAGATCGTGCATCAGCAGCACGTCGATCCGCGCCAGCCCCAGCCGGTGCAGGCTCGCCTCGAACGAGCGCATGACGCCATCGTAGCTGTAATCGTAGACCGGATCGAACGGCATCGGCGAGTCGAAGCCGAACCGGTCGTCGGCCGCGTCACCGGGTACCAGAAGCCTTCCGACCTTGGTCGACAATACGAACGCGTCGCGAGGCCGCTCGCGCAGCGCATCACCCAGTCGTCGCTCGCTGAGGCCGAAGCCATAGAAGGGGGCGGTATCGAAATAGCGCACACCTTGATCCCAAGCGGCGTCTACCGTGGCGCGCGCCTGGTCGTCGTCGATGCGGCGATAGAGGTTGCCGAGAGTCGACGCACCAAAGCCGAACGGACCGCTTGCCGCTAGACGTTGGAGAAAGGCTGAGCGAGATGTCTTCATGGGTTCAGCGCCGTCAGAAGCTAGCGATTGCCTTCACCACATGGTCCGCCTCGGCGATTAATTCAGGCAGGCGCTGTGGCAGGTCATCGGCAAGAAGGCTGTGAGTGTGCAGCGCCGCCGTCGGAATCTCACCGGCGAGGATTGCCTCGCGGACGCGTTCGAAATCCGAGGCGTGTGCGTTGCGGCTGGCGAGCAGGGTGGTCTCCCGCTTGTGCAGTTCCGGATCGGCTAAGATCAGGTCACCCGGAGCTACCCCAACCAGCACCAGCTTGCCGCCGTGCGCGACGTAGCCGAGGCTCTTTGCCATTGCAGTCAGCGAGCCCGTGGCGTCGAACACCGTGTCGAACATTTCGCCTCCGGTTCGCTTCGCGAGCGACCCCGCCAGGTCGGCCGTCGCATCCACCGTGTCGTCGAAGCCCAGCCGCTCGCGTGCATAGGCCAGCCGCGGCAGGCGAGTATCGGTTAGGGTCACTTCCGCACCGTTGGAACGCGCGAACAGCCCGCAGGCGATGCCGATCGGGCCGGCGCCCACCACCAGCACGCGCTCCCCTGCCGCCACGGCCGCGCGTGCGACCGCGTGCGCGCCGATCGCCAGGAATTCGATCATTGCCGCCTGATCGAGCGTCAAACCGGTCGCGTCGAGCAGCGCGCTCTGGGGGACGGCGAGCAGCTCGACCATACCGCCGTCGGTGTGGACGCCGAGTACCCGAATGTTGACGCAGGCATTCGGCTTGTCCTTTCGGCACGCGATGCAGGTCCCGCAGGTCAGGTACGGGTTGATCGCGACACGTTGGCCGACACGGAAGACCGACGCGTCAAAGACATGCACCACCTCGCCGGCAAGTTCGTGCCCCATGACGCGCGGATAGGCCAGAAACGGATGCCGTCCGGCGTAGATATGGTAATCAGTGCCGCACAACCCGACGCGGCGGATGCGGACGACCACCTCCCCCGGCGCCGCCTGGGGCGCAGACCGCTCCTCTATCGTCAGGTCATACGGCTCTCGACAGACGACCGCTTTCATCACGCTTCTTTCCGTTCAGATTGGGTCCCGTACTAGACGATGATTCTCATATGTGCAAATTAGCTATCATATCTGAGAAACAACGGCGACCCTTACGAATGCGGATCGATGCGCACCACCATCTCTGGCAATACGAACCCAACTCGTTCGGCTGGATCGAGCCCGGCTCTGCAATTGCACGGGATTTCGCCGCGGAAGATTTGAGATCGGCGTTGGACGATGCCGGGCTCGATGCGGCGATCGCGGTGCAGGCGCGGCAATCGCCAGAAGAAACCTGCTTCTTGCTCAACGTCGCCCGGCAGGAATCCACAATCATTGGCGTAGTCGGCTGGATCGACCTGCGCGCGCCCAATATTGCAGCGCTACTGGACGAGCACACCGATCCGCTGGTCGTCGGTTATCGCCACGTGGTGCAGGACGAGGACGAACCCGACTTCCTTCTTGCCGGCTCGTTTATCGATGGTGTCCGCGCGGTAGTGGAGCGGGGGTTGACGTACGACCTCCTCGTGAACCACGCGCAGCTCGAAACTGTGCCGCATTTCCTCGACAGGGTGGGCGAAGGCCGCTTCGTGCTCGATCATGCCGCCAAGCCCGACATCGCCGCGCAGGGTTGGCAGCCATGGGCAGACCGGATCTCCGCAGTCGCCGAGCGACGGAACGTGTGGTGCAAAGTATCGGGGCTGGTGACCGAAGCCGATCACACCGCGTGGACGCCGGATGACGTCGAGCGCTACCTTGATCATGTGCTGGCGGTGTTCGGTCCCGAGCGGCTGATCTGGGGGTCGGACTGGCCGGTATGCCTGCTCGCCGCCTCTTATGACCGCGTGGTTGATCTGGTCGCCGACTGGGTCGCGCGATCCTGCCCGGACGCGGAGGCGGAGATCTTCGGCGGTAATGCGCTACGCGCCTATGCGATCGGGGGCGCGCGATGATCCTCCAGTTTGGCACCAGCCGTTTCCTTCAGGCGCATGTCGATCTATTCGCGTCCGAGGCTCGCGACGCCGGTCAGACTGTAGCCGACATCGCGATCGTACAGGTGAGCGACGACCCGGTGCGCGCGCAGCGGCTGGTCGCGTTCGACGACGTCGCGGGCTTTCCCGTCATGATCCGGGGGCTGGAGGGTGGAGTGCCGGTCGAGCGTACCGTGCAGGTGCGCAGCGTCGTGCGGGGCTTGGCGGCTGCGCGCGACTGGTCGGAGCTCTGTGCTCTGTTCGTCGGAGAGGTGACCCATGTCGTGTCGAACACCGGCGATCATGGCTATGCAATTCCGCCCGAGGATCGCATCACGCTGGCCGACGATCAGTCACCGCACAGTTTCCCCGCAATCCTGCTTGCGCTGCTTCACCGCCGCTGGTGGTTCGGCGGGGCGGGGGTGACGTTCCTGCCGTGCGAGCTGGTTGCCGGCAACGGCCAGGCCCTGCGCGCGACAGTGCTCGATCTCGCGGAGCAATTGCGGCTGCAGCCCGCGTTCGTCGACTGGCTCGGCGCCGCCTGCCTATGGGTGGACACGCTGGTCGACCGGATCGTCAGCGAACCGATCCATCCCGCCGGTGCGGTTGCCGAACCCTATGCTCTGTGGGCGATCCAAGATCAGCCAGGGTTGGTCTTGCTCTTCACCCATCAGGCCATCATCGTCACCGATGATCTGCCACGCTTCGAACGGTTGAAGCTTCATATCCTCAACCTTGGTCACAGCTGGCTGGCCGAACGCTGGCACCGCGCCGGCGCGATGCCAGACGCGACAGTGCGGCAGGCGATGACGGATGAGGACACGCTTGCTGACCTGCGCCGTCTCTATAACGACGAGGTCGTGCCCGGCTTCGCTACCGGGGGGCTCGGCGATGAGGCAGTGAGCCATGTCGGTAAGACGATGGACCGGTTCGCCAACCCGTTCATTGAACACCGCCTCGCCGACATCTACGCCAGCCATGCGGGCAAGGTTGCCAAACGCGTCGGCGGTTTTGTCGACTGGGTCGACGCGAGCGGCAGCGCAATTCCTATGCCGGAACTGCGTGTGCTCGCACAACGCTATGAGGTTAAAAAATGACAGTGCGCGCGCTACGCTTATCAGACCGTGACGACGTCGCGGTGCTCATCGATGCTGCATCGCCGGGCGATCCCGTTCTGGGCATCACCGCGCGCGACGCCATGCCCGGCGGACACAAGATGGCGCTCCATCCGCTTGCTGCGGGCAAAGTAGTTCGAAAATACGGCTACCCGATCGGCATCACCACTCGCGACGTCCTGGCGGGCGAGCATGTCCATGTGCACAATCTGGCGCTACCCGAACACAGGCTTGTCGAGGCCGTCGCCGGCGCAGCGGATAGGCCCGCTACCGTTCGGCCAGGGGCAACGTTCGAGGGATATCTACGCGCGGACGGCAGCGTCGGTACGCGCAATGCGATCGGGATCATAGCTAGCGTCAACTGCTCCGCCACCGTGGTTCGTCGGATCGCGCGCGGGTTTGAGGACTGCCTACCGACGGGGATCGACGCGGTCGCGCCGTTCACGCATTCAAGCGGGTGCGGCATGTCACGCTCGAGCGAAGGGTTCGACACCTTGGAGCGCACCCTCGCTGGCTACGCCCGCCACCCGAACTTCGGCGGCGTGCTGCTGGTCGGTCTCGGCTGTGAAGTGGCGCAGATCGACGACATGCTCGCGCGTCACGACCTGTCGCCGGGAGTGCGGCTACGCACGCTGACGATTCAGGAGGCGGGTGGTACGGCGGAGGCGATCGCTCAGGGCAGTGCAATCGTCGCTGAGTTGATCGAGGAGGCGTCGGTCGATCGCCGTACGACCCGCTCTGCCTCTGATCTTGTGCTTGGACTGCAGTGCGGTGGGTCCGACGGATGGTCTGGCGTGACCGCGAACCCGGCACTGGGCGCAGCGGCTGACCTGCTGGTGGCGGAGGGCGGCACCGCTATCCTTTCCGAAACACCAGAGATCTACGGAGCAGAACATCTACTGCTCGCGCGCGCGGCGTCGCCAGAGGTCGCAGCGCAACTCTCAGAGCGGATCGCGTGGTGGGAGGATTACGCTACACGCCACGGAGCCAGCCTCGACAACAATCCGTCGCCAGGCAACAAGGCAGGTGGGCTCACGACCATCTACGAGAAGTCTCTCGGCGCAATTGCAAAGGCTGGGACGGCACCGCTCGCCGATGTGCTGCTCTACGCAGAGCAACACAAGCGGCGCGGGCTCGTGTTCATGGACTCTCCGGGATATGACCCGTGCTCGGCCACTGGTCAGATTGCCACAGGCGCAAATTTACTCGCCTTCACGACCGGACGAGGTTCGGTATTTGGAGCGCAACCCACGCCCTGCCTCAAGCTCGCGTCCAATCCCGTGCTCGCACGGTGGATGGCAAACGACATTGACGTAGACTGCTCGCTGATACTGGATGGGGCAACGCCGAAAGAAATTGGTCAAGTTGTTTATCATAAGATGCTGGAGACGGCATCTGGTAAGCAGACCAAGTCCGAAGGACTTGGTGTCGGCGACTTCGAATTTGTGCCATGGCAGCTAGGCGCTTGGATGTAAGCGCTGGTACAATCAAGATGAGCACAGATTACCTTATAGCATCCCAGTGGATGGTTTGACGGCACGATCGTGTTAATCGGATAGCGAAGGATGCCATGACGAGGGGAGGTGTCTGTCGCGTATGGCATGTCTTTGCCCTTTGCCTCATCAGCGAAAGACCTCGATTTTATCAATATCAGCACTGTGATTAATCGGCATGTAGACAGTGCCATATCGTTGACTGCTTACGGGGGGCTATCGCGTGTGCTTCGCATAAGAACGATCATGCCCTCGATCCGCCATCCTCACAAAGCGATGCATTTTACTAGAAGAATTGCAGTTGCATAAATGAAAACAACAGGGCACGTTAGCGTTGCGTTGTACCAAGATATGGCAAGGAAAGGTTGCGCGAACGAGCGCAGCCCTTTCCGCAGCTGAGAAGAAGATAACGTTACCAGGAATAAGCTGGGTGGTTGGGAGAGGATCAGAATGGCGATCGAGTTTAGAACGTTGCGTACGCATCGGCTGCAAATCGGGGCGACGAGCCTCATGGCAATTGCTGCCTGTCTGCATGCTGTGCCAGCCTTGGCACAAGCGCAGGAAGTGCCCGCCGCGTCATCGCCCGTCGCACCCGAAGGCACTATCACCACGGCTGCTCCTCAACAGATAGCGCCTGCTGCGCCGGATCCCGCTACCGGTGAACCAGCGTCGACGGATATCGTCGTTACCGGATCGCGCATTACGACCGGTGGTTTCACCGCGCCGACGCCGACAACCGTGATCGACGCCAATGCCATTGCCGCCAATGCACAACCAAACGTCTTCACGACGATTGCTCAATTGCCGTCGCTGCAGGGATCGACCGGCACGAGCACCGGCACGTTCAGCACATCGAGCGGTGCGCAGGGGCTTAGCTCCTTCTCGCTGCGCGGCGTTGGTGCGATCCGTACCCTAACTTTAATCGATGGCCAGCGCGTCGTCGGTGCCAACGTCACCGGCGTGCCCGACGTAAGCCTATTCCCGCAGATACTCATCAAGCGTGTCGATGTCGTCAACGGCGGTGCCTCGGCTTCCTACGGGTCCGACGCGGTCGGCGGGGTCGTGAACTTCATTACCGATACCCGGTTCAAGGGCCTGAAGGGCAACGTTCAGGGCGGCATCACCACGTACGGTGACAACGAACAGGTCCTCCTCCAGCTTGCCGGCGGAACGAGTCTACTCAACGATCGCCTCCATATCGTCGGGAGCACCGAATACGCGCATGAAGACGGTATCAAGGGAGGAGGTTTGGGCACCGACCTTGCAAGCGGGCGGGACTGGTTCCGGCAGACTACCTTGATCAATCGAAACGTCTTCAATGACGGGTCACCCCAATACCTCGTTCGGGACTACTCCCAGCAATACAGCTATACGAAATTCGGGCTAATTACCGCTGGCCCGCTGCAAGGCACGGCCTTTGATCAGTCTGGCAACCCGTTTCAGTTTCAGTATGGCTCAAATGGTGTACCATCACGTAACGCGTCAGGTTCCGTAATTGGCTGTTTCCCCGGAAGTTGTCTTGGAGGCGACCTATCGGGAAATGTTGATGTGGGGCGTTCGCTTCAGTCACGGTTGCAGCGGGTAGCCAATTATGGTCGAATTGGTTTCGACTGGGCGCCCGACAACGAGGTCTACATCACTGCCAACATTGGTCAGGTGAAAACCAACAACCAGCCGATCGGAGGTATGAACCGGCCGAACCTGACGATTCAGTGCGCCAATCCGTTCGTACCCGCGTCGGTTCAGGCCGCCTGCGCCACCGCAGGGATCACGAACTTTGTATATGGCACGAGCAACGCCGCCTTGGGCAATACCCAGGTCTATACCGATCGCCGCCAGTATCGTTTCGTCGCTGGCGCCAAGGGCCGCCAATCCGTCGCCGGGTCTGATTGGACCTACGACATGTATTACGAGCACGGCACCAACTATTCCAACATCGACGTCAACAACGTCATGCTGTCGAACCGTTTCAACCAGGCAATCAACGCGACTACCCTGAACGGGGCGATTGTCTGTGCCAATCCGGTCGCCCGTGCGAATGGGTGTCAGCCGCTCAACATTTTCGGTGGCAATCCGTCGCAGGGGGCCCTTGGCTACATCATGCCGGACAACGGCCCGTACCAACGGACCCGCCAGACTCAGGACGTGATCAGCGTCAACTTCTCGGGCTCTCCCTTCAGTCTGTGGGCGGGGCCCGTCTCGTTCGCATTCGGCAGCGAGTTCCGCCATGAATTTTATACCGTGCGCGCCGATCCATACGGTGCGGGTACCAGTGCGACGCCGAACACACCCGATTACCCCGCCGATCCCACGCTGCTGCCCGGCGGCAACAACTGGTACGCCGGCAACTACAAGAACGGCAGCGGCGCCTACAGCGTCAAGGAGGCGTTCGTCGAAACCAACGTGCCAATCCTAAATTCGGAAGGGACCGGACGCGCGGCAATAAACGGCGCGATACGGGTAACCGATTATAGTACTTCGGGCACCGTTTGGGCCTGGAAGATTGGCGGCACCTGGGACTTGCCGATCGACGGGTTGCGTTTGCGTGGTGTGACCTCTCGCGATGTTCGGGCACCGAACTTATCGGAACTGTTCGCTGCACCGACGACTACGACGCTACCTGGATTCTTCGATCCGTTCCGCAACGTAAACGTGCTCGCGATCCAGAATACGATCGGCAACTCCGCCCTTACGCCCGAGATCGCACGTAACACCACCGCTGGCATCGCCTTTTCTGGATCCTCCTGGCTGCCCGGTCTCAGCCTCTCGGTCGATTATTATCACATTAAGATCAAGGACGTGATCTCGAGCCTCGGCACCGGGGACATCGTCAATCTTTGTTTCCAGAACATCCTTCCCGAGACCTGCAGCGCGTTCAACCTCAACAACCCCGCCGGGCCCAACTTCATCAACGTCCAGGCGTTCAACCTCGCCTCGATCGACACCAACGGGCTGGATATCGAGGCAAGCTATCGCTGGCGGCGTCCGCTCGGTCTGCCGGGCAGCTTCACGCTGCGCGCGCTTGCGACCAACATCCGCAAGTTCGCGACCGATACGGGCCTGCCCGGAACGATTCCAATCGACAGCGCCGGCGTCAATTCTGGAAACACGCCCGACTGGAAATGGCTGGCGACGCAGACCTATGCCAATGACGACTTCTCGCTGTTGCTGCAGGAGCGCTGGTTCAGCGACGGAGTGTTCGGTAGCCAATATGTGGAATGCTCGGCCGGCAATTGCCCCGTATCGACGAACAACCGCCCGACGATCGACAATAACTTCATGCCGGGTGCCTTCTACATGGACGTCGGCGGCACGTACAACGTCACCAAGCAGGTCACCGGCTATTTCAAGGTCGACAACGTGTTCAACAAGGAGCCACCGGCGTTCCCGAATTTCGTGAACCCCGCGCTGTATGACATCGCTGGTCGGACTTTCCGGGTCGGCCTCCGTTTCAGCATGTGATGTAGGGTCGTGCCGTCAGCCCGGAAGGGAAACGGCCCGGGAGGGACTTGGTAGTGGAAGGCAGGAACATGCAGCGGTTCACAAAAGCACTCGCATTGGTGGCGATGGTGCTTCCGTCGGCCGCCCAGGCGCAAATGCCCGATACCATCCTCTACGGCGTCGCCTATTACGACGAGTACACGCCGGTCGACCGCGTCGATGAAGACGCGCGCATGATGAAGGCGGCCGGGATAAGTGTCGTCCGCATTGCGGAGTCGACATGGGGCACACTGGAACCGCAGCCCGGGGTGTTCGATTTCAGTCATGTCGATCGCATGCTCGCCGCGATGCACAAGCAAGGCATCAAGGTGATCGTCGGAACCCCGACCTACGCAATACCGACATGGCTCGCGCGCCAACATCCGAACGTGCTCGTCGTCGGTCGGGACGGGGTCCGCGCGCAATATGGCACCCGCCAGAACATGGACATTACTGATCCCGACTACCGGGCCGCGGCCGAGCGGGTGATCGTCGCGCTGGTGGACCATGTTAAGGATCATCCTGCGGTGATCGGCTACCAGCTCGACAACGAGACCAAGCCCTATGGCACCAGCGGTCCGGCGGTGCAGGCGGGTTTTGTCCAGTCGTTGAGGGCGAAATGGCCAAGCCTCGATGCGCTGAACCAGGCGTGGGGGCTGAATTACTGGTCGAACCGAATCAACCGCTGGGAGGACTTCCCGTCGACCAACGGCTCGATCAACGCCAGCATGTCCAACGCCTTCGCCGCCTACCAGCGCAGTCTCGTCACCGACTTCCTTGCGTGGCAGGCCAAGCTAGTACGCGCCCATGCCAAACCCGGCCAGTTCATGACACAGAACTTCGACCTGGGTTGGCGTGACGGCTCCTACGGCATCCAGCCGGAAGTCGACCACTGGAAGGCGGCAAGGTCGCTCGATATCGCCGGCATCGACATATATCATCCAACGCAGGACAAGCTGACCGGCGCGGAGATCGCGTTCGGTGGCGACGAGGCCCGCTCGATCCGCAACGGACAGAATTATTTGGTGCTGGAAACCGAGGCGCAAGGGTTCCCGCAATGGACGCCCTATCCGGGCCAGCTTCGTCTGCAGGCGTTCAGCCATCTCGCTTCGGGCGCGCAGATGGTCGAATATTGGCACTGGGCGACCACGGCCAACGCCGTCGAAACTTATTGGCGCGGGCTGCTGTCGCAGGACTACAAGCCCAATGCGGAGTATGCGGCCGCAAAAGTGATCGGCGCCGAGATCGCGCGCCTCGGCCCCAAGCTGGCAGGCATGACGAAGCACAATCAGGTCGCCGTCTATGTCAGCAACGCCGCCCAGACCGCGTTCAATTCGTTCAAGCCGACGGGCATCGAGTATAATCAGGTGATGCGGCCGTTCTACGATGCGCTCTACCGGATGAACGTCGAGGCCGACATCGTGTCGCCCGACAGCACGCAGAAGCTCGATGATTACAAGCTGATCGTCGTGCCAGCGCTTTACGCGGCAAGCGACGCCGAGATCGCGCGGCTGAACGACTATGCCAAGCGTGGCGGGCATTTGCTCTACACGTTCAAGAGCGGGTTTTCGGACGAGAACACCAAGGTCCGCTATGCGTCACAACCGGGTGCGATCGCCGAAGCGGCCGGCGTCACGTACCAGGAGTTCACGATACCCGAGGGGGTCACGCTGGCGGGCAATCCGTTCGGGGTCTCGGATGCCGACAACGCGCCGCGCTGGTGGATGGAGATGTTGAAGCCCACCACCGCCGAGGTCGTGGCACGCTATCAGCATCCGTCATGGCCGGCTGCCGCCGCGATGACCCGCAACCACTGGGGCAAGGGTGAGGTCAGTTATATCGGCTTCATGCCGAGCGATGCGCTGGCCGAGAAGATCGTCGCCGCCGAAGTCGCGCGTGCGGGTGTCGTGCCATCGGTCGCGGATGCGCGTTTCCCGCTGATCGTGCGCGGTGGCCTTTTGAAGAACGGCCACACCGTCCGTTACGTGCTCAACTATTCGGCCGTGCCACAGCATATGGCGGCCCCGGCTGCGGGTACCGAACTGTTGCAGGGGCGCAAGGTGAAGCGTGGCGGACCGATCGAGCTTGCCGCGTGGGACGTGGCCATCATCGAGGAAGATGGACGATCCGATTGATGACCGCGCCGTGCGGAAACAAAGCGAAGGGGAGGTTGCGTGACCGATCAGAAAACGCCGCGTAGCGGCGCCATCACCCGGCGCGCGCTGCTGGGAAGCGGCGCGGGGGCGGCGGTCGTGTCGAGCGGCCTGGTGCAAGCCGTGACAAGGATTGCCTCCCCGGATTTCGTGATCCGCACCGGCAACCTGTCGATTGCCGTCACGGCCCTGAGCGACCGTGCGTTCCGCGTACGCGTAGCGCCCGTAGGAGAGCCTCCGGCAACGCCAGGCGAAATGCTGGCGCCCATCGCGAAGGCGCCGAAGCTCAAAACGTTACACGAGGGCAGCCGAACGCGTCTGACGCTCCCGCAGGCACAATGCGTATGGGATGAAGCGACCGGATGCCTGTCGTTCCATGACGGGGCCGGCAGCCTTCTTGTCAGCGAGGCCCCCGGATCGCGCCAGATCGCGCAATCGACGATCGGAAACGAGCCGACCCTGGCTGTGACGCAAGGCTTCGCCAGCCCGGCAGACGAACGCCTCTACGGCACGGGCTGTTTCCAGGACGGCCATCTGGATATCCGAGGCCTACCCCGCCGTCTGACGCAGGTGAATACGCAGATCAGTCAGCCGTTCGTGCTGTCGAGCAAGGGCTATGGTCTGCTATGGCACAATCCCGGCATGGCGGAGCTGAACCGGCCTGACCGGCCGATCGCGTTGGCTCGGCAAGCGGCAGCGGGCGACTTGCGCATGGCCGATGTCACCACATCCACCGGCAATGCCCGCGTCCAGCGCCGCGATGCCGTGTTCACGGGAAAGTTTACGGTCCCGCAGGGGGGGCGCTACGCGTTCCTGCTCGATCTAGGGCGCAAGATGTCATCGCGCCATTATGTGGAGATCGACGGCAAAGCGCTGACGGATCATACCAATCTCTGGCTGCCACCGACCGCCAGCTTCATTGGCGAGCTCTCCGCCGGGGAGCACAGCGTGCTGGTGAGGGCGGGTGACGAAGACATGCCGGTGCTGAACTTCGCACCGGTCGAAGATCGCACAACCTGGTGGTCGCCGGTATCCGAGGGCATCGATTACGTCGTGATCGCCGGGCCTACGGCGGCAGAGGTCATGGCCGGCTATCACGCCTTGCTCGGGCCGCAGCCGATGATGCCGCTCTGGGCGCTCGGCTACATCCACTGCCGCGAGCGATTTCACTCGTCGGACGAGATCATCGCGACGGCACGCGAATTCCGCGCACGCAAGCTTCCCTGCGACATGATGGTGCAGGACTGGCAGTATTGGGGGAAATACGGCTGGAACGCCATGCGCTTCGACGAGGAGCATTACCCCGACCCCGCGGGCCTCGTTCGCGATCTGAATGCGACGGACATGCGCCTGATGCTGTCGGTCTGGTCCAAGGTCGGCAAGGAAACCGAGCTGGGCAAGGAAGTGGCAGCGAAGGGCTTCTACATTCCGGGCACGGAATGGATCGATTTCTTCAATCCGGTCGCCGCCCGCTTCTATGCCCGACAGCAGAACCAGAAGCTTGCCTCGCTCGGCATCGACGCATGGTGGCAGGACGCGACTGAACCCGAGAACGACGATCTGGTCGGACGGCCGATTTACGTTGCGCCGGGCCGGACTCAGCCGGGCGAGAAGCGTCGTAATCTTTATCCGCTGCAGGTCAGCCGAACGGTGTATGAGGAGCAGCGGCGGGCCTATCCGGACAAGCGGGTGATGATCCTCACTCGATCGGCAGCACCGGGCCAGCAGCGCTATGGCGCGGCGACATGGTCTGGCGACATCGGCCACGATTGGGAGACATTGAAACGCCAGATACCGGCCGGACTTAACATGGCTGCGGCGGGCCAAGCTTGGTGGACCGTCGATGCAGGGGGCTTCTTCCGGCCGGGCAAGGGGCAGTATACCGACGCTGCCTATCAGGAACGGTTCCTCCGCTGGTTCCAGTTCGCGACGTTCCTGCCGATGACGCGCGTTCACGGCTACATGACCGATACAGAGTTTTGGCGATATGGTGAGACGGTGGAGCGCATCGCCCGATCCTATCTCGAACT
>Ga0308164_10004016_pt1 | contig 12780 bp, 12 predicted proteins | sample PhyTR2_FD_201031 | JGI IMG/M metagenome (GOLD analysis project Ga0308164, IMG submission 201031) | Phyllosphere microbial communities from UC Gill Tract Community Farm, Albany, California, United States - DLSLT.R2 | ecosystem: Host-associated > Plants > Phyllosphere > Unclassified | place: USA... | reverse complement strand
GATATCGCGATGCGAACGGACTTTTGGCAGCCGTATTTGCAAGTGTAACGACAACGGGAAACGCAATGCGCTCCGCAAACACCATGGCAAGATCGCGCACCTGGAATTGATCGATGCCGCCGACGGATGGATTGCCCCTTAGTATACGTATGTCGACGCCAGGCACACGGTCGAGCGCTTCCACTGCCTCATCAAAAAATTCGTGGTCATCATCGCAAGCAAACTGGTGATCAGGCCCATGCTCCAAAATGCGGAAGGCGTTGAGGACCGCGATGAAGCCACATAATCCGTCGTGAGGCCCTTGTTTGTAGTAGAGCATGCTATGCCATCCCGAGGGTAAATAAAGCTCGCTCGAATGATCGCAGCCACGCAGCGTGTAAGCTAAAGGGGGCGGCTAACATGCAGGGCGGCAGACAAAACACCGCTAGTACTCCGATGCCAACATGATCGTCAGAACCCGCGTCGTGACTGCGGGATCGGCAGGATCGGCCGACCCGTAACGACGGTCGCGGTCGTAGTAGTCAATCTTCCAAAGCAGACGATCGCCAAAAACTTTCAGAGCGCCAAAATCGTGTTCTTCGTAGGGATCGTTGTCGGCAGTGAATCCCTCGAAATCGCGTACCGCTGTGAGCACGGCCTCAACACCGGCTTGGCCCAGCGCCTGCACGCCTGCGGTGATGTAGATGATGCCTGCGCGTGCATATCGCCGTAACCCGTCATTCAGTTCTCGGATCCGTCGACGCCGGTCCTCAATATCGCATTTCGTGTGGACGCACGTACTCCGTTCGCTTCCAGACATGGTCGCTTCTCCTAAATGGATGATAAAAAGAGTGTGTTAGATGAGGCGGATCAGCTTGCGCTGCGCATCACGGTCGCCTTCGATGTACCGCTGGGTCGTCGCTAGGTCGCGATGACCGACAAGTTCCTGGATGTCGCGTAGCGAGCCGCCGGTCCTTGCTAGAAGCCGCGCCGAGCGGGTTATGAACGTTCGCCGACCAGAATGTGAGGAGCAACCGTCAAACCCTATTTCGGCGTACGTCGTTGCAAACCAGTTCACGACGCTGCGCGGGGTCATGTGTGTGCCGCGCTCTGATCTGATAACGGGACCATCGCGTGGTTGCCCGTGCGCTCGTCGGAGCCGCGCCAGCGTGACCTTCAGGTCTGGATGTAAAGGAATGCGGCGCGGGCTGCCATTCTTCGCAATGCTACCCGAGATGTGGATGATGTCCGAAAGTCGCCCGTTGGCAGACACGACCATGGACCAGGTGAGGCCAGCGATCTCGCATGCGCGTAAGCCGGCTTTAAAGCTCAGTAAGACAATTGCATGGTTGCGTTGGGCATACCGGTGAGTACCGACGTGGCGCAGCAACAGGTGCACGTCAGCAACCCCCAGCACCTTCGCCGGCTGAGGCATCTTAGATCTCCGATGTGGTTGACAGCTACTACGACTGTGTTATATAACTAACACGGAAAAGCCGAAATGTCAAAACCGACCGGCCGACGCCTGCAAAGGCGCCGGCCAGGCTTTATTAGACGGATTGGCGCTTGTCGCCGATTAGAACACAGCCTTTAGGCCGCGACGTGATCGAAAATCTCGACAGCAAGCGAGATCTTTAAGTCCTCCCGCTTTTCGGGAATGCTTGTATATCCCAAAGTCTCGGCGTCATGGGGAAACTGTCGGTCCGCGGCGTGACAGGTTTTCATGTACAGTGCCTGCGAACTCTCCAGCACACCGGGAACACCGTCTACAAAGTCGAGAACATCGACTTGCCAGCTGTCCGCTTCCCCTAAAATCACGCTCGGTAACGCTGTCGAGTAAAATACGAACACGTCGTGTGGGCGGCCGTCGACCGAGCCAAGGTCGCGCTGGGGCAACGTGGCCCGGTATGGTGGGATGACGGCGCGCCGGATATGAACCGATACATGGCGCGCACCACGCCGTATGCAGACTGGTTTGCTGGGTTGGACTAAGGTGGTGGCGGCGTTGGCGTGCGCGATCGGTTCGGCTGCCATCCGCTCGCGCATGGGGTGAGCGCCAGTTTCAATGACTCGCGCCGACGCGCAAATTGCCTCTGTCGCGATAAGGCGGCTATGCTCCGTCCGCAGGGATCAGGATGACTGGCCCGGCATGACGGGAACACATGCAGCTCAGGAAGACCTCCGCCTTCGCCCTCTATGTGGGCTCGTATCTGCCGCTCTCCCTGGTGCTTCTTGCTCAGGACATCCCGGCGGCCTCTCTCGCGCTGGCGTTCTGTCGTCCCGCCGATATTACTGGCGCGACATGCGATCTGCCGCTGATGCACCCGTGGTGGTCACTCGGCATGGTGGCCATGTGCACCCTATGCCTGGCGGTAACGCTTCTTACGCTGAAGTTTGTCGGGACGCCGCGCCAGATCAGGGTCACGGAAGTGAAGCATGTCCCCGCTGACCTCATCAACTACGTGATACCCTACATCGTGTCGTTCATGGGGCTCGACTACGGATCGCCCACTAGGCTGCTCGGCTTCGCTGTGCTTTTCCTCTGGATATTCTGGATCACCTATAAGTCCGGCCAGATCGCGATGAACCCGGTCCTCATCGTGTTCGGGTGGCGGCTGTTTGAGCTAAGGTACAGTTATCTGCAGAGTAGTGACCCATGGGTTGGCCGTGCGCTCTGCCAGGTGGAGGTCCATCCCAACAGCAACTACTATCAGGGTAGCCTGCAGGACGTGATGGTCCTGCGGGAATTGGAGCAGGGAGGAATGGATGGCTGATCTAGCCGATCTGAATGCGTTCGACATCGAAGCCGCGGACCTTACGGTGTGGGTCTACAGGCGTTCGACAAGGGACGGGCTTCCCGTGTTCAAGGGTCGATGGGTGGGCATCACCGCCGATCTCGCGGCATCGCTGCGCGCCGCCGTGTCAGGCGCCATTGGCGCGGTTGACGAGACGATCGCCTACGAGGTCCTCGCTCAGAACCACGAGACGAGCGTGCTGACCCTCGGTGCCGACGAGACCCATATCGCGCTCGTCGAGGCGCAAGCGGCCAATCCGACTGAGGATCTCAAGGTCAGGCAGCTGAGCGAAATCGCTAATTCAGACTTCTATATGCTTCGCTTCGCGACGGAGGACGGCGTCCTGCTCGCGGTGCGCAAGACTAACGCCACTTGGAGCACGCGCCGAGCATCCGGCATCTTACGTGTGGTCTTCGACGACCAGGAGCTCGACATCGACGAACGGCCGGCATTTAGCCTCGAGCCCTACTTCGACTTCTTTGTCCTCGGCCGCGACGTCTTCGTGGCGAACAAGAACCGCTTCGAATCCGTCCTCGCCTACCGGGCTGGACACGTCGAGGCGTTCGGCGAACTGGTTGAGGAGCCGGACTTCAGCGACATTTTTTCCGACATGGCGGCGATCACCGCTTTCGTCGGGACGAACAAGATCCACCTTCGCCGAGCCATCGCCATTCGCGAGAAGGGCCACTTCCGGGATGCCGGTTTCATGGAGAATCTGCGCGCGAACTGCGTTGCGATGGGTCTGACCATCGGTTTTGACAGGACTGGCCGCATAGTCCCGACGCTGGAGACGTGTCGCGACATATTCCAGGCGCTGCTGGACCATCGGCTGGATTCACGTCTCTCGATGCGGATCTACGACGTGCAAAGCACGGAGCCGGTGGGTTGAAACGGCGCCGCGGATGCTCTTCATTCAAACCGGCAGGCATTGTAAGCCGTGCCTCCTGGCTTGAGTTGATCGCCGAACGGCTCGATGACGGCGCTTTGGCGCGTGGCCGCCTTGCCGCGTCGTTGCCACACTACACCTACGTGCTGTGCCGTGCAGACGGCACGCCGTTTTACGTGGGCAAGGGCGTCCAGCACCGTTGTTTTAACCGCGAGGCCGTGGCCCGGAACACCGACCGCCTCACACATAAGCTGAACCTGCTCCGCGCGATGCGCCGGCGCGGCGAGGAGGTCCGGTACCGCATCGAGAGTTCGTTCGACACCGAGCAGGAGGCCCACGGCCGCGAGCGGCATCTCATCGCGTTGTGCGGCCGGCACGACCAGCGCCGCGGTCCGCTCACCAATCAGACCGATGGAGGGGAGGGTGCCTCCAACCCGTCAGCGGAGTCGCGCGAGCGCAGGCGTCAGTCTCTATGGGGCAAAGCCGAAGATGAGGAGCGTCGATCCGCCAACGGGTGGTTCAGGACGATCGGCGACGTGCGGTCGGTTCCGGTGAAGCCGTTGGGCGGACGCTTCAGGGCGGAGCGACTGCACGCGAACAGGACCGAGTTCGCGATGAGCCCCCGACAGGCGGCGGCGCTCGTCGCGACCGCAATCGCCAACCGTATCCTTCTGGAGCCCGGGGCGGTCCTACCGCGCCTTATGACCGTCGATGGGGTGGCGATGGCGGTGGAGAACGGCGTCGGCCGCGACATCCCGTCGAGCCGCATGGCCACGGTCGAACAGGAGACGATTGGGGCGGAGACGCTGGCGCTCACGGCGGCGGGCTACCGCTACATCGTGTCCGAGCTCGGCAGATCGATGCTCGAGGGAGCGGGCGTGCTCTTTCCCGAGCTGGGTTCAACCGCCGCATGATCGGGCCGCAGCTTAGTGGTGTCGATGCCGGACGCGCGAACGGGGCCGCTGCGGCTAAGCGGGATGGGCACGCTTTGCCGGTCCTGGGACTCTTCCGCGATGAGGCGGGCCTACGAGATCACCTCGCGGCCAATCTCGACCTGATTGAGCCAGGACTGGATATGCTCAAGGTCGAGTACGCGCTAGACAACAGCGACGGATCCGGTGGCCGGATCGACATCCTGGCGCGTGACGGTCTCGACCACGTGGTCTGCATCGAGGTGAAGCGTAGCGACCAGAGCTCGCGCGCTGCACTCAACGAACTTAGTAAGTACGTCACGCTGCTACACGAGCGCGACCGGGTGCCGCGAGAGATGATCCGCTGCGTCGTCGTGTCGACGCACTGGTCGGAGCTGCTGCTGCCTCTCTCCTACTTCGCGGGCGCCAGCGGCGTCGACGTCGTCGCGCTGAGGGCGGTGGCGCCGGACGGCTTGCTCGCGCTGGAGCCGGTCGAGCTGCGCTCCATGCATTTCTTACCACAACTATGTCCGGCGCTGTACGTCGCCTGGTTTGACGAGGCCGCCGTGCGCGACCGCTACGTCGAGCTGGTCAGCGAGCGATCGGCGAGGCTCCCGTTCGTCCGGCTGGCGCTGCTCATGCTCGAGGCGAGGAATCTGGAGCCAGGGCGCTCCCCATTCGCGGTGGTCGAGTGCGTTTGGCGCATTTCGGATGCCCGCCTATCCGACATCGAGCAGGTCACGGGCAAGCCAGTCGGAGCCAGCTTTCCATATGCGGTGCAAGGTTGGGATGCCGAGCTCGATGCCCTTGGCTGGATTGATGACGTGCTGGGTGAGGTGAGTGGCACATCCGGCTTCAATCACGCTACGTCGGAAAGTCTGAGCAATATGCTTGGCGCTTACGACGTTGCCAGTATCGAGCGGATTGGGGGCTGGCCGAAACTCGAATTCATAAACGGCGACGACCGCATACTGCGCGCCGTGCTGTCGAGATCGCCGCTGGGCGGCTCGGCACGGCAGAACCGGCACAGCTACGATGCCATGGTGACGCCTGCTAAGCCTACCTCGTGGCGATCGGCCGTGTCGGCGTTCCTCGACTTTATCGCCTTCGAGCCGGTCTGGCGGGAGGATGCCGAGCGCTTCCTGAGCGCCGTGCCGGAGATCTACGACGTCCACCTGCACGCTTTCGACAAGAGGCACTTCTTCTATGCCGTCCACCAGGCGCGATCGCATCCCGAGACCGCACTGTCGTATTTCGAGATCGCGTTGAAGTTGGACGGCGGCTTCGATTCGGGCATGGTTGGCGCATATCGCTGGGACGGCACAACCGCTCCGGCCGATGCGCGCGGCGCGATCGAGATCGTCTACGGCTCCCTGCGCTGGGCGCGCTTGAGCCTGGGTAGCGCCGTCGATGAGAAGCGTTACGACGCTGCCCTGCCACTCCACGGATTCGTGCCGTACGTCGACTTCTTCGCGTCCGAGGATGACTTCGAGGAGAGGGGCGGGTTCCGGCCCGGTGGGCCGAACGGCTTCGTGATCGGGAATCCCGAGTACGCGGGGCAGGTGTCCGAATTGCTCGAGACGATGGGACCGCTGCCAACCGATCCCGGTGCATGACGGTGTTGTGGCAGGACCGGTTCGAGAAGAAGGGGCAGATCTACCGCAGCTGGAAGACGGACGGCCGGGTGAGTGGCGGTCATGGCCGGGCTTCGTCGAGTTGATCGAGAACCTGGCTGTCGCCCGCGACAATGCCGAGGGCATGGTCCATGTCATCCTCGCGGCTGCGCAGGACAAGGATGCGGTGCCGCGTTCGATCGCCCGCTGCTTTCCGCCGCCGAAGCTGAAGATGCGCGTGATCGAGCTCGACGAGGCGGAAGGCACTTTCGTGCTCGAGCGGGTGGACAGCTGACGATGGCGAAGGATGACCGTCCGTACGTCACGATCGTCGCCGAGAGCTTCGGGCCGCCGAGCACCGCCGAGCACCGCCGAGCACCGCCGGGCTCCACGGCAAGGTCCACATGCGGCCGGCGCCGGGGCAGCCGTTTGGCCAGGACATGATGATCGAGTGCTCGAAGACGCTGACGCGTGCGCATCCGGCGGGCACCAGGCTCCGCATGCGGGTGAAGCTGACGGACCGCGATGGCGGTGGGGGGTCCTGTACAGCTACCACGGCTGGAAGGTCGACGTCCTCGGTATGCCGGAGTGATCGCCAGGGCGGTCGCGATGTTGATCGCTGTCTTGATAATGACCTGCCCACTTGAAGCCCAGATCGTGAGCGCGAGGATGTTCTCGGTATGCAGCACCGGCGGCGGCAGGAACTGCGTCGTCGACGGCGACACCGCGCGGATCGGTGGCGTGAAGGTTCGCATCGCCGACATCGACGCGCCGGAGACTCGTCCGTCGAGGTGCCGTCGTAAGGCGCTGCTCGGCGATCGGGCGACGAGAAGACTGCGCGAACTTCTGAGCGCCGGGCCGTTCAGGCTCGCTCGCCTCGAGCGTGACGCCGACCGCTACGGGCGTATCTCCAGCGCGCAGCGTACTCGGAGCCCTAACAGGAACTGCCACGATGATGGCAACCTCAGCAGCGCGATTGAAAGCCGACGTAGGCAGAGCGGGCCGATGGCTGGCTGATGCACAGGATCGTCGATCTCCTGGCTGTGTCGTTGAATGGTGGTCTCGCGCCGGTCCCTTACGGCGTCCGCTGCGCGCCCGTCCCGAGTGGACCGGACATGAGCGCGCTGAACGAGGATGTGCCCATCGCGAGCCGGCGTGCCGGAGCTAAGCCGCCTACTGTCGCGGTTTGATTGACCAGCCGCCTCTCCGTCCTGGCGGTCGCGGAGATGGCGCTGGCACCAACCTTCTCTAGTGTCCCGAGCATGGGCAGCCACAGCTGCGGCGGTGGCGGCAGACGGTTGACCCGGCATGCCAGCAGGAGGATCGGCCAATGGTCGAGCCGAACAGCGGATAGTTCCGAATGAGCCGCGTTGCCGGCGACCTCGCTCTTGAGCGTCTCGATTAGCTCTGTACCCTCGAGACCGATCCGCAGGCTGCTCCGCGAAGAGCCGGTGGCCGTCCCGCCCTTCCACAGCTTGTCGTCGGTGCCGGCGTTCACGACCCAAGTCTGGAAGTTGCAGTGTCCGAGTTCCGTCTTCTGAAACTCGTCGATCTCCGTGGCGATGCCCTTTCGCGACAAGCCCCACGCAAAGGCGGCGAGTGTCGGCTGGATGATGCTCGCCGCCGTTGCGTCGCGCCAATGCTCGTCGTTGTCGCGCGCGGGTTGTCGGATCAGACCCTCGTAGTCGGCGGTCCTGACCGGATACCCGCTCCGTCGGACGTAGCAGAGCCGTGTCGCGCGCGACGCCTGCTGCACCCAGTCGGCAGCATCCTTCCGCGTGGGAGGCGATGCCGCAAGAAGCATGAGCGCGAGCGCGAGGTCCACGCCCTGCGATTCCGTTATCGGCGTGTACAGGGCGGGGTTCGCGATGACCATGTCTGCCAAGCCGTCGGCGATCGATGTCAGTTCTGGCTGTGGCGTCTCGATCGCCTCGGGTCCTATCCCCCCACGTTGGGCCAGCCACAGCCGCCACAGTCCGCCCATCGCGACCCGACCTGCCGTCTCGAAAAGCGCTAGGTTCACGTCGACGCTCTCGTGCGACCACGCCGCGAAGCTAAGCGCGTGTTGGTTGGCGGCATGGGGCAGAATTTTGTCGCGGTAGAGCTGGTCCCACACGCGCAGATGCAGCATGACGACCTCGTGCATGGCGTGGCTCGCCTCGAGCTTCCGACCGTCGTCGCTCTCGATCGTGCGCCACAGCAGGTCCCAGCTGCGAAGGACCACGATCTCGCTGGCCCGGTATGGTGCATCAAGGTTGCCGCCCTCGCGGCCCCACACGGTCAGGATCCAGAGCGCCAGGTAGAGTGTCCGCACCCGTCCGACCGCGTCCTGCGCGTCGTCCGCGACGATCTCTGCAACCAGCCTGCCGAACTGCGCCATCGCGGCATCGGGCTCCTCGATGAGGGCCGCTGCGCGACGGAGGAGCGTGCGCGTTCCGGCCGGAAACACCTCTTCGCGAAGCGCGCCGTCGACGACTTTTGTGGTTAGGGTATCGCCGGTCCACAGCCTGTACTCGGTGCCGGGCCGGGTCTCCGCGGACATGTAGCCGTTGACCATCGGCAACGTGTTCTCGAGGACGATGCCGCCGATGGTGATCACGATTACGACTGGAAGACCGTGGTGTTCCGGCGCCACACCGGCGAGATAGGCGTCCCTGATCTCGTTCAGCGACTGCCGGAGCGCCTGGTCCGAGTCGCCATCCCACTCGCGTCGGTTCAAGTCACCCCGCTTTATCGAGAAGAGGAAGAGCTTACGCTGGCCGTCATCGTCCGTACCGACGGCCGCGACGTCGGACCCGTACTGCCGGGTGCCGACCATCGGACGCGACAGGATCTCGAACCCCATCGCCGTGAGCAATTCGGGTACGATGGCGTCGAGTTCGTCGCGTTCGCGAAGGCCGCGGAAGAACTCCCTGACGATAGGGATCATTACTTGCCTCCGTCCTTCACCATGTGGGCGCGCTGGTACCAGGTACCGAACGGATCGATGATGTCGAGCCGGGGTAATTCGTGCGAATATTCATGGACGCCCATCCTGCTTTCCTGCCGGATTGACTTCCCGGGCTCAGTGACCACGTCGAAGACCGCGCTGTCGCCGAACATGATGATCGAGGTCGACGCGATCGAGGCAAATATCGATCCGTCGCGCGCGGCCTTCTCGATCGCCAGTTGCTCCTCGTACCGTTTGATTGCGGCGATGTGGCGGTGGTGCTGCGATGGGCGGATTTCGGGAATGTCGCGCGCCTTGCCTACGTTTTCGCTGTAGCGCTCCAGCTTCGCGATGACGGTTGAGACCGCCTCGGCGGCAGGTTGCGGCAGGCTGGGCATGACCGCCTCGAGGTATTTCCTAGGTCCAGTCCAGTAGCTGATGAGCAGCGGATCCCACAGGGTCGCCGCCAGCGCGGGGATGGCGGCGACCGGGCCGCTCTTCATCATGCTCACGATGATCGACGCGGCCGACTCCGGTGACAGCAGCAGCATGCCGCAGGCCCGCCGGGTGATCCGGATCGCGCGCTCGGGCGTCAGGCAAGCCGCGGAAAAGTCTAGATCGAAAATCAGCGGCTCGTCGTGGAAGGCCTGGCAGACGTCACGCACTGCCTGGTAAAACGGGATGGCGTCGGCGATCAGCCAGCGGGTTGCGGCTCGGCGCAGCGCCCCGGTGTCATCGGCGAGCAAGTGGCGCTCGTAGGAGTCGAGGCGCTTCATGGTTGCGGTGCCCTTAACGAGAACGCTGTCCGCTAAATGATCAACACAGTTGGCAAGCGGTCCCGACAGGTTCTGGGCGAGGATGTGGTCGATGCCCTCGATCGTCGCGGTCTCGTCGGCGCCGGTCTCGTGGAGCAGCGCGAGCGCCGCAGACGCCAGCTCGGGATCCGCCTTGGCGATTCCAAACATCATCTCCATCGCGATGGCTTCGCGAACGTGGCGGTCCGGGCGACTCGCGACCTCGTCGAGTGCGGCGATGCCGGTCAAAGCGACCGTCGCGTCGCGCGCGGCGATGGCCAGTATCGAGCGCAGCGGTGCTACGACGCGATCGCCGGTGGCCTTGCGGAGCGCGGTTTCAAGAGCATCGATGGCGGTCACGCAGTCGGACGGGTCGAAATCCTCGACCCGTCCGAGCAGGTCGGCTGCAATGTTCTGCTCGACGGTGTCCCCGCCAAGCAGCATGCCGATGACGATCGGAATGAACTGGGCGCGATCGACCTTCATCCCCGCCGCGACAACTGTATGTAGCGTACCAGCCGGCGCCCGCCCGTCGCGGACTGCGTCCATGGCGGGAGACGCGTTCGCCGGCGAGAGTTCGCACCACCGCGATAGCGCGGAGAGCATCCAGTATGGAACGCCCTCTTCGCCGCGCGCGGTGGCGTCGGCCGTCAGTGCAAGGACATCCTCGAGGTTCGTCGTGCAGGCCGGCACTGCGTGTTCGAGAAGCTGCCGCGTGGCATAACCTACGCGGGCCGACGGGTCGCCTTTCAGGATATTGACGAGATCGATTTCGCCGCCGCGACGGTGTGCTGCGATAACGTCGTCCGTGAACCTAGCCCATGCCGGGTCATCGAGTTTACGGCGCGAAGCCTTTAGATAGGCGTCGGTCTCGCCGGTGCGCATGGCGCGCGCCAAACCGGATACATCGAAGGTTTCATCGTCTTTCTCGTCCATCGTCTACCGCCGTTTTTCCCTGCGTGCGGTCACTTTGCCGCCTCATCAGATAGATGGTATCGACACGACTGGTTGGGAGCCGCGGCGTATCGGCTCCTTAGAGGAGCTGAACCTTCCGGTTAGGAGCCGGAGTAAGCAGGAAGCGTCGCACCTCGACGCCGAGCTTATCTAGGCATGGCGCTATGCCCGCGGGCAGATCGCCTTCCGGGATTACCAGCCGTCTGATGATATCTGGGCGGGCTTCGGCGGAATGGGTGACCAATTGACCGATGGCGGTATAGAGCGATTGTCGATCGCAGCCTGTCTTCACCTCGTAAATCTCGGTCATCGCGGCGCCGGCCTTGACCATCAGGTCGATCAGTGGGCTGTTGAGCACGCGCTCGCCAGTTCCGGCGGACGCCTCGCGCTCGGCCCGCAGTGCCTCGACCACGTCACCGTGATAGGACACGTAGTCGATTTCGGCACGACGTCGGCCCTTGCGACGGCCCGAGCTCTCGCTCCTGAACTCATCCCACTCCACGATCGAGCGCCTTGCCGCGTCGCTGTCCAGATCTCCCCGTTTCACCGCGGCCTTGAAGTCCCGCACGACTTCAACGAAGTGCCAGATGCGTCCGATGAGGTCGGAGTCATCGACGCGGCCAATCACGATGCCCGCGCGCGGATCGCCATCGGTCCGCTCAACGTCTACTAGATCCCGGTTGGACCAGCTCATGAAGGCGCTACGCCCAACGCCCTTTTTGCCGCCTCCGACGCTGCCGTCGTGCATCAGGTAGGTGGCTCTAGCCGCCGGATCGTATGCGAAGAACCCCGCGACAAACGCGGCGTTGGATGTCGTCGGTATATTGATCTCGACCGTGATGGTCTGCGCGCGACGCTTGCTGTCGTATACGCCGAACGCGTTCCAGCGACGTGGTACCTTCGCGTCATCCACGTTTGAGAAGGCAGCCCAAAGTCCGCCGTCCCCGTTCGAGTACAGCGTCTCGTCGACGTTGCCGCTTGGGAATCCAATGTTACGTGTACCGAGCCGGGCAAGATGTGATGTTACCGACCTTTCCATCACCTTCTGGGCGTCGCGTTTGGCCGCCTTACCTTCGACAAGTACTAGCATCGCTAAGTTCCTAACCGCTCGGGCCGCGCCTCTTGCGCCCTATCGTGTTCAATTGGACGGGTACATCAATAAAAGGCAAGTTCGGTCAGCGGCGGGGGCGGCGTGTATGTCGGATGCTGGGTCGTTTGGGCCGGGAGGGGGCACTCGTGACATATTGCTACAAATGTCATGAGGCGCCCTGCTCGCGTTACCTTTTAAAGTAGCGGTTTCGAGCGTCCCGGAACGTTGTGCTGATGGAACTCTGCGCTACCTTGCGACGGACCTACGGCATGAAACGATGTCATCAGCATCCCCTTCGTCGAGCCCACGACGGTCGCCGCGCTCGCTAGTTGCGCTACGGTCAGGCAACCCCGCGACTGCCGGGACGCGCCCTCTGGTAGTTAGCCTGCATTCCATTTGCGTATACGAACGCGTCTAAGCTTGCGCTCGTCCATCATCGCTTACTGCTGGACCGAGGGGCGTGTTAAAACCACGCCTAGTCGTGATTCAAGGGTAGCATATGGGCGCAGTGATCCTCGGGCGATACACCAGATTACGGTGGCTACCGGCTTCGTCGGAGTCCATTGCCGAACTGGAACAACCCTACGCAAACTCCGTCACCGCCGCAGCCCAGTTTCACGGTGCAGAGGAAGTCTGGGGACTCACGCCTGATCAGCATGTCTTGCTTACCGGGTCTGGCTTTAACAGCCCTATTAGTCAGGATCAGGATCAGGATCGGATCGCAGCCTTTCCCGAGCAGCCGGTCATAACCAACACTATTGCCTTGCCGCAACACGGTCAGTGGCTGGTCAGTATCGAGCATTCGGGAAGCATGTGGGCGGCGCTCCGC
>Ga0308164_10004015_pt1 | contig 12782 bp, 9 predicted proteins | sample PhyTR2_FD_201031 | JGI IMG/M metagenome (GOLD analysis project Ga0308164, IMG submission 201031) | Phyllosphere microbial communities from UC Gill Tract Community Farm, Albany, California, United States - DLSLT.R2 | ecosystem: Host-associated > Plants > Phyllosphere > Unclassified | place: USA... | reverse complement strand
TGTGACGCGGACGATGATGCTGGAGACGATCTGGGGGTTCCACTTCGATCCGCAGACCAACATCGTTGAGAGCCATCTCAGCAGGATGCGCTCCAAGCTCAACACCGGCTTCGATTTGGATCCAATCGAGACGTTGCGCGGGGTGGGTTACCGGATGCGAAGAGATGGCTAATGTGTGGCGGAGCGCCGCCTACCGTATCGCCTTTGCCTATTCGGCAGCATTCGCGCTTGCGATCGCGGTGCTGGGCGCCATCGTCTTCCTGGCGGCCGATGCCGCCTTCAGACATCAACAAGACGTGGCGCTCGCCGACGAAACGAAGCAACTCGTCATCGCCTACCATACCGAAGGCCTCGACGACGTCCTCACCGCGATCACGGCGCGCGGCGATGCCAAAGGGATTGCGGCTTTCGGTTACGCCATGTTCGACCGCCGCGGACGCCGGATCGCGGGCGATCTGGACACCAAGCCGCCGCCGCCCGGCCTTCACGACATCCTGTTCCGCGATCCGGAGGAGGGTCAGGATCCCGCTCGCGCGATGACGACGATCTTGCCCGGGGGCGAGCGCCTCGTCGTCGCGATCGACACCGAAGGACTCGAACGTATCGATCGCACGATCCTCGGGTTGTTTGTCGCCGGGTTCGGCGTGGTGTTGCTCCTTGGGATGGCGGGCGCGCTGATACTGGGTGCTTATTTGCGCCGACGTCTGGCGAGGATCGAGACGGCGGCGCGCGGGATCGTCGGCGGCGATCTCACGCGGCGCGTGGAGGTTTCCGCGCGCGGTGATGAATTCGATGCGCTCGGCGAGACGCTCAACACGATGCTCGACCGCATTGAGCAGTTGATGGAGAACCTGCGCCAAGTCTCGTCCGATATCGCACATGACTTGCGCACACCCCTTTCGCGCCTGCGAACGACGCTGGAGGCGGCACGCGACCGAGACCCTGGCAGTCAACGACAGGCGATCGACGAGGCCGTGGTCCAGGGCGACGCGCTGCTCTCCCTGTTTGGCGGGATCCTCCGTATCGCCGAAGTCGAGGGATCGAGGGCATTGGACTTCGAACCGGTCGACGTTTCCGCGCTTGTCGAAGATGTCTGCGAGGCGTGTGCGCCGGCCGTCGATGACGGCCACCGATCACTATCATTTCAGGTTGCGCCGGGCCTAAAGGTGAAGGGTAACCGCGAATTGCTCGCGCAAGCGATAATAAACCTACTGGACAACGCCCAAGCCCATACCCCGATGGGAACGGCCATCAACATTGCGGCTTCGCGGCAAAATGGCGACATTTGCATCCGAGTGGCCGACACTGGTCCGGGAATTGCGGAAAACGATCGTGAGCGCGTGACGCGGCGGTTCGTCCGACTGGACCCGGCACGATCCTCGACAGGGCACGGATTGGGACTGAATCTCGTCACGGCTGTGGCCAAATCGCATGGAGGAAATTTGGTGATTGGCGATGCGAACCCAGGCCTTGAGGCAACCCTCGTGCTGCCTGCCTTGGCGGAATGAAATCCACGCTTGCCCTTATAGGGTTCGCCAGCGCGCTGGCAGGTTGTGCGCATTATGTACCATTGCCGCTTGAGGACGGCATGCAGGCGACGCTTCCCGCCCCGTCCTCCGCAGCCCTCAGCGCCGCTGCTGCGGAGCTGAGGCGGCCTTATCTTCAGCCGACGACAATCGATCTCGCGGAGCCGCTGGATCTCAACGCAATCGCGACGATCGCGGTGATCGCAAACCCTGACCTTAAGGCGCAGCGCGTTCGCGCCGGCGTTTCCGATGCCCAGGCCTTCGCGGCACGTTTGCTGCCCGATCCTACGTTCAACATCGGGGCGAACAAGGTTCTGTCAGGACCGGACGTGTTGTTGGACCTGGCCTCTGCGCTTGGGTTCGACATCCAGTCGCTCCGGACGCGAGGCGCCCGGGTCGCGCAGGCTGAGGCGCAGGCCCGACAAGTCCGGCTCGATCTTGCCTGGGCAGAGTGGCAGACAGCCGGCCAGGCGCGAATTCAGGCGGTGCGGATCGTCGGCCTGCAACGCGCCGTGGAGATCACGGCGGCATCGCGCGATGCAGCGCGGTCGTTGCTGTCCCGAACGCTACGCGCCGCTGGCCGAGGCGATCTCTCCGGCGATCAAATCCAAGCGGCACGGGTCGCGGCCTTCAGTGCCGAGCAGCAGTCGAGAACGAGCGAGCGCGATTTGAACGCCGCGCGGTTTGCACTCACGAAGCTCCTCGGTCTGCCACCGGCGTCCGCTCTCCGTTTGGCGATCGCGGGTGATACGGTCGCGCCGACGGATGCTGACCGTCTATTCGCGCTGGCACGAGCGTCACGAGCTGATCTTGCCGCGTTGAGACAAGGCTATTCCGCGCAGGAATCTGCGGTTCGGCTTGCCATCATTCAGCAGTTTCCGACCCTGGATTTGATCGTCAACGCCAACCGCGATTCCGCCGGAAACACGCTTGCCGGCCCGGCCGTTGCCCTCACGCTCCCGCTGTGGAACCGCAACCGCGGCAACATCGCGATCGAACGAACGACGCGCGAGGCGTTGAAAGCGGAGTACGAAGCACGGCTGGTACAGACGCGGGCTGACATCGCTGCGGCAATCGGTGGGATCGCCGTTGCCAACCGTCAGCGCGCCACAGCGCTCGCCGACCTCACAGCCCTGACGCGGTTCGCGGCCGCGAGCCGCCGCGCCGCAAATCGGGGTGATCTTGCGGCGTCAACCGCCGAAACGGCCGAACAGGCGGTGAGAGACCGCGAGCTTGTGATGACACAGACAAGCCAAGACCTGGGGGAACAGATGATCGCGCTTGAACTCCTGACCGGCACGCCCCGCTCCGGGTGGCCAAAGTGAGCCGCGTGCTCGCAATGCTGCTGGTCACCGCGACGCTTGCCTCGTGCAGCGGGTCAGGCACCGATGGTCAGAAGACTATGCCTCCCGTAGCACTGGTCAGGCTCAAGGCAGCGACGAGCGGCGCTGTGTCCGAACAGATCACGCTCTATGGCGCAGCCGAAGCGGGTGCGGGTGCGACGACCACTCTGGCCGCGTCGGAAGAGGCGCGCATCGTCCGCATATTGGCCCCGGTCGGGACACGGGTAGGATCAGGTCAACTCATAGTACAACTCGCTCCCGGACCGACGTCCCGGCTCGACCTCATCAGGGCCAACAGCGACGCGCGAGCGGCTGACGCTGCTTATGCGCGGGCAGGACGTCTGCGGCAGGATGGTCTTGTCGGCAATGGCGAAGTCGAACAGGCGCGGGCGGCAGCGGCAACCGCGGGCGCGACACGCGCCAGCCTCGCGCAGCGCACGGCGTCGCTCGCGCTTCGTGCGCCCTCAGGCGGCATCGTTCAGGCGATAACAGGTTCACCCGGAGACATCGTACAGCCCGGGACATCGATCGCGACGATCGTCCGCGATGGCGACGTGCGTGCGCGTTTCGGGGTCGATCCGGCGGTCGCGCGCGCGCTGCGGCCCGGCCAGCCGATAAGGATCCAAGGATCCGGCGGACGTACAGTGCTTACGGTTCCGATCGACGCCGTTGATCCGGTCGTCGATCCTCAGACTCGGCTCGCAGCCGTGTTTGCGCGTCTTCCAGTGGGCGCGCGGATCGGCACCGGCGAGATCCTTTCCGCATCGGTGACCACCAGTTCCGTCCAAAGCCTCCCGAGCGTTCCTTATGCGGCGCTGATGGACGATGGCGGTCAGCCGTATGTCTTCGTCGTCAAGAACGGCACCGCGCGACGCCGCGACGTACAGACCGGTCCCATTGACCGCCAAAGCGTGGCGATCGTCGCGGGCGTCAAGCCTGGCGATCAGGTTGTTGTGGAAGGCGGCACCGCAATCGAGGACGGAATGAAGGTTCGCACCCGATGAGTGCGCTATCGCGCCATGCGAACGCGCTGATCCTGGCAGCACTGATTATCGTCGTCGGCGGGGCCGCGGCCGCGCTGCGAATTCCAGTGAGCTTGTTCCCCTTCATCAGTTACCCACGCGTGGTGGTGGCGGTCGATGCCGGTGAACGCGACCCGGCGCAGATGGCGGCTCAGATCACCCGTCCGATCGAGATCGCCCTTCGAGGTGTACCGGGCGTCACTCATGTGCGGTCGACGACTAGCCGTGGCTCGGCCGAAGTCTCGCTCACTTTTCCGTGGGGCCAGGACATGGCGGGCGCCACAATGGCGACCCAAGGTGCGCTTGCGACGGTACTTCCCGACCTGCCAGCTGGCGCGCGGTTCGAGGTCCGACGATCGGATCCGACGCTTTTTCCGGTATTGGGCGTTGCGCTCACGTCATCGTCGCTCGATCCGCAGGCACTGCGACAGCTCGCCGAATTGAAGATCCGCCCCGCCCTTCTTTCCGTATCGGGGGTTGCCGGTATCGACGTCCTTGGCGGAAGCGCGCGCGAGTTTGCCGTCGATGTCGATCCGTCACGTGCCACCGCGCTTGGCCTCAGCCTCGCCGACGTGGCAGCCGCGATTTCCAAAGGCAACGCGGTCCAGGGCGTCGGGCGGCTCGAAGACCGCCACAGGCTCTATCTGGTCCTCGCAGAAAATCGCATCGCCTCGATCGCCGATCTCGCCGCCACGCCGGTCAAGACAGGCCAGTCGGCTGCCGCCGGGATCGTCACGCTCGGTCAGATCGCGGAGATCAACCCGTCCGTTGCTCCCAGTTACACGCGCATCACCTCAGACGGCAAAAACGCCGTCCTGATCAACGTGCGTCAGTCCTTGACGGGTGATACGGTCGGCATCGTCCGAGAGACTACGGCGCGTCTCGGGGCGCTCGGGCTCCCTCCGAGCGTCAAAGTCACGCCCTTCTACGATCAGTCGGAGCTCGTGACGGGCGCGGCCAACGCGGTCCGCGATGCGATCCTGCTGGGTGCTGTTCTCGCCGGTGTCGTGTTGTTCGTGTTTCTCCGCTCCGGTCGCCTCATGCTCATCACCGGGCTGATGCTCCCGGCCGTGCTGGCCGGCACCTGCCTTGTCCTGCTTACCCTCGGAATGAGCTTCAACATGATGACGCTCGGCGGCATGGCGGCGGCGGTTGGCCTCGTCGTTGACGATGCGGTCGTGATGCTCGAGCATATCATGCGCCGTCTCCAGGAGGGCAAAGCGTCGGACAGGCGCAGTATTCTCGATGCCGCAGCCGAAATGTCGCGGCCACTCGTCGGCTCGACAGCCGCGACGATGGTGGTTTTTCTGCCGCTGGCATTCGTGACGGGCGTCACTGGAGGATTCTTCAAAGCGCTGGCGCTGACCATGGTCGCCGCTCTCGGTCTGTCGTTACTCTTCACGCGCTTCGTCCTCCCGATCGCCGCGGCCCGCTGGGTTGGCGCGCGTGAGGCGGAGGCGGCCGAGCGGGCCGGTGGCGTACTCGCCCGGCTCGACCGCAGCTTCGGATGGTCGGCGGAACGCGCCTTTGCGCGCCCGACACTGTTCGTCAGCGTTCTGGCGCTGGTGTTTATGGCCGCCGGCTGGATGGCATGGCGAAATGTACCGTCCGGCTTCATGCCCGCGATGGACGAGGGTGGCTTCATCCTCGACTACAAGGCGCAGCCGGGTGCGGCCCTGAACGACACCGATCGCCTGTTGCGACAGGTCGAACGCATCATCACGGCGACGCCCGAGGTCGCGAGCTATTCACGCAGGACCGGTGCCCAGCTCGGCGGCGGCCTTTCCGAACCCGACGAAGGCGACTTCTTCATCCGGCTCAAGGGCGGATCACGGCGTCCTATCGATGCTGTTATGACCGACCTGCGCCAGAGGATCGACGAGCGCGTACCCGGGCTGCAGATCGAGACCGCGCAGTTGATGGAAGACTTGATCGGAGACCTGACCGCGGTCCCGCAACCAATCGAGGTCAAGCTGTTCAGCGACAACCCCACACTCCTTGCAGCATCGGCCAAGCAGATCGGACAGGCGATCGGCCGCATCAGCGGCGTGGTCGAGGTTGTAGACGGATCGCGAGCCGCCGGTGATACGGTCTCGATCGCGGTGAAACCCCAGCTCGCGTTGCAACAGGGACTCGATCCGACGGGCGTCGCAGGGCAACTGGAGGCGTTGATTGGCGGCTCACAGGCAACGCAGGTCCGTCTCGGGGAGCAGCTTGTCACGGTGCGTGTTCGAGTTCCTCAAACCCTGCGGTCGCGTGCAGACGAGATCGTACAACTTCCGCTAGTTGCCCCGGATGGGCATCTCGTGCGGGTGGGGCAGATCGCGTCCGTTTCGCTCGTCGGCGGCCAGAAGCAACTCACACGCGAGGATCTTGCACCCTTCGTAGCCGTCACCGCGCGGCTCGAAGGTCGCGATCTCGGTTCCGCAATGACGGACGTTCGCGCGGCGATCACGAAGCTCAAGGTGCCAGCCGACGTCCGCGTTGATTATGGCGGTCTCTACACACAGCAGAAGCAGAGTTTTGCCGACCTGACGCTGGTCTTCGTGGCTGCCATGCTGCTTGTGGCTCTGCTTTTGACGTTTCTGTTCGAGAAGCCGAGGTGGACCCTCGCTGCGGTTGCCACCGTGCTACTTTCGGCGGCAGCGGTCCTTATCGGCCTGTGGTGTACCGGAATCGAGTTGAACATCTCGGCGCTGATGGGGCTCACGATGGTGGTGGGAATGGTGACGGAACTCGTCATTTTCATGCTCGCCGAGCTCGATCCATCTGCCTCGCTCGACGCTGCCAACTTGCGCGAGGCCGCCGGCAAACGGCTTCGCCCCATCGTCATGTCGGCGCTGATCGCCATCTTGACCCTCAGTCCGCTCGCTCTCGGGCTTAGTCGCGGCGCCGGTCTGCAGCAGCCGCTCGCGACCGCGATCATCTTCGGTTTGACGGCGGCAGTGCCGCTCGTGCTGCTTTTTCTGCCAGCAGCGCTTCTTGCGCTGCGGTCAAGGGAGAGCCGTGCCGTCTCGACTGCATGATCATGTTTCTCGTGGCAGCGGCGTTGGCGCAAGCCACGACCCTCCAACAGCGCCTCGAGCTGCCGTTTCCCGCTCAACGTCAGTTGATGGTGGAGCGTATTCGCACCGACATTCGATCGAGCGCGACAACCGCCGACACTCCGGCGCTTGAACGTGCACTGGAAGTGATCGGCAAACTGCCGCGCGAGCAGTTCGTGGCCGCAAAAGGCAAACGCTTCGCCTATATCGATGCCCCGCAACAGATTGGCTTCGACCAGACCATCTCGGACCCGTATGTGGTCGCTATCATGACTGCGGCGCTTGACCTTCCACCCGGTGCCAGCGTCCTCGATGTCGGCACCGGATCCGGGTATCAGGCGGCAGTCCTGTCCAGCCTGGCTGCCAAGGTTTCGTCGATCGAGATTGTCGATCCTCTCGCGAAGGCAGCAGCAAAACGTCTGCGAGCTATGGGGTACACGAATGTGGCCGTTAGAAGCGGTGACGGATTCGCGGGATGGCCTGAGAACGCGCCGTTCGACGGCATCATCGTCGCCGCAGGCGCCGCGATCGTCCCGCAGCCGCTGATCGACCAACTGAAGCCTGGAGGGCGGTTGGTCATGCCGATCGGGAAATCGCAGGTGCTGGAACAGCTTCTCGTCATCACCAAACAAGGCGATGGCTCGATTAGCCGTTGCTCACTTGGATGGGCGATGTTCGTGCCGCTGACGGGGAAGGGAGAGACGCCCCACGACCCGCGCGGTCTCTTCGACCGTTCGATTCCGCTCTGTCACGGCACGCCGATCACCTGACTAGGTTGTTCCTGACCGACGCGGAAGGTGCCCCTCGTTCCACCGAATGTCTGTCCCGTCGCTGAAGGTACAACAGAGTGCTACAAAGCCCAATTATGTCGTCGGCTGCCGGTATATTGATCAACGTCGCATAGCGTGCGAATTTCGCAGAGCGGTCATCGAAACCGAGCGCTACAATCGGTACCCCCTGCGCCAGGGCGTTGAGCAGCAGGTGTTCGCGTCCGCTGTGCAAACGCGCAAAAATGACCACCGCGCGAGGATCGCGAAGCCAGAACTCCCAGTCATCGACATCGGCGAGGGTTGTTACGCCGTCAATCCGAAGTGCTTCAACCCATTTCGCCAGCTTCCGGCGCTTCTGCGCGCAACCGACGATCGTCAGCCGGTCACCCAGCCGGCCCGCGAGAGCGAAGGCGCGGATGATCCTGATAAGCTGGCGGACGTCACCACTATCGCCGAACGCAATGAAGAAGCTTTCCATGCGGGCAAGACGATGTCGCGCGGCGTCGCCGCAGTTCGCCACCCTACCCTTTTCGCGAAGTTGGACGTGGTCGCTATGGCTCGATAAGCGCGCACACCTTCCAAATCCTAAGCCGAGTCTTCACCCGACGCGCCGATCGCGAACGATCTTTTGATCAACGGCTGCGGCTAGGCGCTCGCCGTGCCGTCCGCTGCGTGAGGTCATGGAGGGAGAAGATCGCCGACCCGCTGGCGATTCCTCGCGGTGCCTTGCCGGAGAAAAATTACATGCTGATAACGATGCCGCTCGCTGCAATCGTCCAGCCTGTCGGTGCGCGATCTCCGGTCGCCGCGTTCGTTCAGGCCGCTCCCGCGTTGCTGCCCGCATCGCCGCCGCCGGCCGCGACGGGCATCACTCAGACCGTGCCGCCGGGTCCCTCTCAGCCCGAGCCGGTCGGCGAAATCGTCGTGACCGGTCGTCGTCGATCCGCGGGCGATCCGCTCGAGGCCGTCAACGCGAAGTCCTTCGAGGCGACGCAGGCCGTCGACAAGGCCGTGTTCGGTCCCGTCGCTCTGGCCTACAAGCGGGCCATGCCAAGCCCGGTCCGTAGCGGTCTACGCAACTTCTTCAAAAATCTGCGAGAACCAGTGGTCTTTGCGAACTACTTGCTACAGCTCAAGCCCGGCAAAGCTGCGGAGACTGCAGGCCGCTTTGCAGTGAACACTACGATAGGCGTCGCCGGGCTCGTGGATATGGCCAAGCGTAAACCCTTCAACTTGCCACGCCGCCCCAATGGCTTCGCCTATACGCTCGGCTATTACGGCGTGAAATCCGGCCCGTTCATCTTTCTTCCGTTTCTTGGACCAACCACGCTGCGCGATGCGATCGGTGGCCTTGTCGATCGTGCGATCGTTCCAGGAATTGGGGGACCCCCCTTCAATCAAGCGGGATATGCAGTTCCTGCCACAGCGTTGGGCGTACTCGACCGCAGGGCCGAGTTCGACGAGGATCTGCAGCGGATTAGAGCAAGCGACGATCCCTACGTTGCACGGCGAGAATTCTACCTTCGCAAACGCCAGCATGAAATTGACGCTCTTCATAGTTCTGTTCACGCCGTCGCCGCGCCGATTAATCCCAATGCGTTATCCGCCAGATCGGAGGACGCGACAAACCTTCTGATCATCACCGTCTCTCACGCCGCAGAACTGACACAGCCAGTTCCATTCGAGCCCTAAGCCTCTCGGTTTCCGGTGACGCGCGTTTCGTCGCTCCGAACTGGTGGCGATCGCGGTTGCAAGAGTGACGCGGGACCCAAAGGGACTTACCATCAACATGAAGTCGTCAAAGACGAACCAGTCTGGCGCTGGCCAAAGTGTCTCCGTGCTCGACGGACGGCGGCTGGAGCCGGTACACCATTATAACGGCGGGATCACCGCTGGGCCGGTCTTTCGCAAGCTCACACCGCAGGGTCGCCTAACCCAGCAGGCGATGAGCACCAAGGGCGTGGCGCTGGTGGTGAAGGCTGCCGCGGCCGCAGCCGGCTATGCGCCCGAACTGTTCGCGGGCCATTCCTTGTGAGCGGGGTTCCTCATCGAGGCCGACGCCAGAACGCCAATCTGTTCAAGATGCGGCAGCACAGCCGCCATGCGTCGATCGACATGGTGGCCGAGTATGTCCGGGATACCGAGCGCTACCGCGATCACGCTGGGAAGGGGTTCATGTAGTGGAGATCGTCCGCCCAGCTGCGCTCGCTCGCCTTTCTCAGACATAGGGTAACTGAAAGCACGAGGCGCTGCCGTTCAAGCGAGCAAGCACGATCAAGCCCCAGATGGGCACGTGCTATCAGTTACCGTATCCCCCTACTCCGCTGCGCATGGCGCCAATCGGCGCATAGGGAAACTGAAAGCACGAGGATTTCCTAGACACGGTAACAGATAGCACGAGCCGCGAGACGCGACTCTCGACGCAACTGCCGTTTACCTTGTGAAAGTCGCAAGCCCCGGGTGTCCCAGGCGCGACCTCGTCGCCGAGCGACGGCGAGAAACCAGAACAAGGGAATGCCGTGCAGAAAAGAAAAACCCGGCACTAGGCCGGGCTTTTCGGAACCTCGAAGAGGCCGTGTGACAACGATCACCTAACCGAGCTCCGAATACGCAGCAAGAAGAAAGCGCTCAGGGCGCCACGGACTTCTGCGTCCGCACGGAAATCCAAAGGGGATTTTCCGAATGAGCACCTATGTCTACGCTCCAGGCGCCGGTCACCGCCGGATAGATGAGCGCACCGCCGCCACTGACCAGCTTGCTCATGCATTCAACGGTCTTCCTGACGACGTCAGCCACCGGCAAGTCCTCACGATGTTCAAGAGGGCGGCACCCTATCTGGGTATCCCCCCTCGCCTCGTCCATGCCATCGATACGCTGATGAGCTGGTCCCGCGCGATCGACTGGTCTGACGGACAGCGTCCAATCGTCTTCCCCTCTAATGAGAAGCTGACCCAGAAGCTCGGCATCGGAGTCCGGCAACTGCAGAAAATGCTGACCAGTGCAGCCCGCCACGGGCTGCTGACTCACCGTGATAGTGCCAATGGCAACCGGATTGGCGCCCGTGGCAAGGATGGCCGACTGATCTACGCTTACGGGATCGATCTCAGTCCGCTGGGAGCGCGGTACCGGGAGTTCGTCGAGACTGCGAACGAAGGAAACGCCGCCGATTTGCGGATTGAACTCCTGCGTAAACGGTTGACGGCCGCTCGTCGTCGGATCCGCAGCTTGGCCCAATTAGTGGAGGATGAGGCGATCGAGGGGATCGATGCCGGGACTGCGGTCGAGATCGCGCAGCTTGCAACCCGGCAGATGCGTCAGGTCCGCGACGAGAGCCTTCTTGGCGCCTGTGTCGAGCAGATAGAGGGTCGCGCCGATGAGCTTGGCAAGAGCGTCACGGCAGCATTTGAGCTCTCGAACTCTCCTCAGCAGCATGGAAAAGATTCGCCCTCGGACGTCCTCGAGGACACCCTCATTACAACTACAAAACAACACCATACTGCTAAAGCAGATTACAGTAGTGGCTATCCGAAAAGAAGTAGCGGGTTTGGATACGACGTCCGTGACCAACAACCGCAAACCGAGGTCGAGGCAGACCTAGCCAAGCACGGCGTCGATCCCGAGTTCATCGCGTCTGTGGTGCCAGAGTTTATCCTGGTCGATACGCCACGGCCAACATGGGGTTCGCTGATCGGTACGGCCGAGCGGCTCGTCGACCAGACAGCGATCCACCGCAATGTTTGGCACGAAGCATGTCGGCTTATGGGGCAAAAGGGCGCGGCAGCTTCCGTGTTGGCGACGGCCCACAAACACCTTCGTGGCGACGTTGAGCGTCCGGGCGCTTACCTCCGTGGCATGAACAAGCACGCTGCGTCGGGTCTTTTGAACCTTGGCCGGACGTTCCATGGCCTGAAGGACAATGCACGGGCGGAGGCCATGCGTTCACTCTCTTCCGGTTCAGATCCGCGTTCGATCGGCCAGCTCGCATCCGCGGCGCTGAAACTGGCCCGAACCAGCAGGTCGGCGCAGCTGCTGTGAGGGACGATACGGTAACTGAAAGCACGAGCCCCCTGCCCTGCCTAGGCCCTTTCCGATGGTAAACGTCCATGCGCGGACGCCCACGAACGCGAATCCTCGTGCTTTCAGTTACCCTATGTCGGGACGGGGGTGATCATATGCTCGATAGTGCTATGGTTAGGCGGGTTTTCGGAATGGAGCGATGATGGCTAAGTCCCCCGCCCTACCGCGGCAAATTTCGTTGTTCGACATGGATAGCCCCCTCCATGGCAAGGTCCGTGGTGAGCGGAGCATCATGGATTTCCCATTCTTCGTGCTATCGAAGAATGCCCACCTCGAGCCGATAGAATACCGGCATGATCAGGTCACGATCCAGATCCGTCCGAGTGCAACCGGTGTAGCGACCATGTGGGACAAGGAAATACTGCTCTACGTCGCCTCGTTGGTGGCGCAGGCAATCGCCGATGGTCAGGTTGCCGACGAGGACGTCACATTTGCGGCGCACGACTTCTTTCGCATCACCGGCGTGGAGCGTCCGTCGATCCGGGATTACCGGCGCTTTGCCGAGGCGTTAGAGCGTCTCCAGGGTACGCAGATCAAGACGAACATCGAGACCGGATCGAAGATCGATCGTGGCTGGTTTTCGTGGCTTTCCGAAGCTCAAGTTGAATATGAGAAGATGGCCAACGGTGACGAACTGCTCCGGTACGTCCGAGTTCGCCCCTGCAACTGGCTGTATCGTGCGATCAAACGAGATCAGCGTATCTACCATTATCATCACGATTACTTCCGGCTCGGCGCCATTGAGCGACGGATGTATGAAATCGCTCACTGCTATTGTGAGAATGGGCCAATCGAGATCACGTTGGAGGATCTTCACCGGAAAATCGGCTCGATGGGACCGATGAAACGGCTCAAACAACTCGTGAAGACGATTGAGGGCGAGAACCGCCTCCCAGAGTATGACGTCGATCTGGTCGAGACGGTGACTGGCGAGCATACTGACTCGATCGGACGCCGGCGAAAGTCGGTGACGACGAGCGTGAGAATGCGGCCGAAGCAA
>Ga0308164_10004014_pt1 | contig 12783 bp, 14 predicted proteins | sample PhyTR2_FD_201031 | JGI IMG/M metagenome (GOLD analysis project Ga0308164, IMG submission 201031) | Phyllosphere microbial communities from UC Gill Tract Community Farm, Albany, California, United States - DLSLT.R2 | ecosystem: Host-associated > Plants > Phyllosphere > Unclassified | place: USA... | reverse complement strand
GGTGGGCGGGGTATCTGGTCAAGCAGGTATCCGCGCGCCGCTATACGGGTACGGACGGAGCGGCGGGCGCGCGGGGCGTCTACAGGGTCGAGCGGTTCTCGCTGCGCGGCACGTATCAAACGCCTACTGGCAGTCTGATCAATAGACGTGGTGGCCCCGGCGAACTGGAGGTGCTCGACCTGACGCTGCCGGATACGACGATAACGGCAAGTCGCTGACCGGCACTAGCCGTTGATCGCGCGGGCCCGGTCCGCCAGGCGCGCGACCGCGGCTGGGTGTATCCCCGGCGTCGAGACGAGCACCCCAAACGCCTGCGGGCGCGGCTTGTTGAACACCAGCGGCGCACCGAGTGCATCGGTCACCACCGCCCCCGCTTCGCTCGCGACGAGGATTGCGGCGGCGATGTCCCATTCGTTGCCCCAGCGGAGGGTGGCTACGAGGTCGGCTTCGTCGGCGGCTACCATGGCTATGCGCAGGGCGATCGAGTTGGGTTTGTGGACCATGACGAGGTCTCGGTCGGCTTTGGGGAGGGCGTCCACCGGGGTTCGGCTACCGGGGAAGTCGGTGCGGTTTCCGGCCTTCAGCGGGATGCCGTTGCGGGTGGCGCCCTGCCCTGCGACCGCGTGCCAGCGTTCGTCGCGGGATGGGGCTTCGAGGATGCCGATCACCGGGCGACCGCGATCGACCAGCGCGACCGAGACGCACCAGCCGGGACGGGCGCGGATATAGTCTCGCGTGCCGTCGATCGGGTCGACCACCCAGAGCAGGTCGTGCGCGAGGCGGTCGGCGTTGTCGGCGGTTTCCTCGGAGAGCCAGCCGGCCTCGGGGAGCAAAGTCGACAGCCTCGCCTTGAGCATGCGGTCGATCGCGATGTCGAGTTCGCAGACCGGGCTGCCGGGGGTCTTTTCCCAGCGCTGGAAGTCGGTGTCGAAGCGGTCGAGCGCCATCGCACCGGCCTCTGCGGCGATACTCGCTACCGCGTCCGCCATAGCGCGCAGCCATGCCGGCAAGCGCTCGGGCCCGCGCCGCCGCTCAGCCACTCGCCACCGTCATGCCCTCCACGCGGAGGGTCGGCACGTTGACGCCGTAGCGAAATTCAAGGTCGTTGGCGGGGGTCATCGCGAGGAACATGTCCTTGACGTTGCCGGCGATCGTGAACTCGGCGACCGGCGTGGTGATCTGGCCGTTCTCTATGCGGAAGCCCGCTGCGCCACGGCTGTAGTCGCCGGTCACCCCGTTCGCGCCGCCGCCCATCAGTTCGGTGACGTAGACGCCCGACTCTATGTCGGCGATCAGCGTTTCGAGAGGCACGTGGCCCGGCTCCATGAACACGTTGCTGGTCGACACGCCGGGCCCGCCGCCGACACCGCGCGCGGCGTGGCCGGTGGGTTCGAGGCCGAGTTGCCGCGCCGAGGCGGAGTCGAGCAGCCAGCGTTCGAGCATGCCGTCCTCGATGATGTCGCTCGGCGAGACGGGCAGGCCTTCGCCATCGAACGGGCGCGAGCGCAGGCCGTGCGGGCGGTGCGGATCGTCGCGGATGGTGATGCCGTGCGCGAACACCTGGCTGCCGAGCGAGTCGAGCAGGAAGCTGGTCTTCCGCGTGATCGCCTGGCCGGAGATCGCGCCGAGCATGTGGCCGACCAGCGATCCGCCGACGCGGCGGTCGTATACGATCGTCGTGGGGCCGCTGACGAGACGGCCGGGGTTGAGGCGCGCGACGGCTTGTTCGCCAGCGCGGCGACCGATCGCGTCTGGCGCTTCGAGATGTGCGCGGAGGCGGGCGCTGCTGTGCGCGTAATCGCGCTGCATGCCGCCGCCCTCGCCCGCGAGCACGCTGGCCGACACGCCATAGCCGGTCGCGGCGTAGGCGCCGGCGAAACCGTGACTGGTGGCCAGAGCCCAAACGCTGCGCGAGGCGCTGGCGCCGCCGCCTTCGCTGTTCGAGACGCCGGGGACGGCGCGGGCGGCGTCTTCGGCTTCGAGTGCTGCATCGCGGAGTTGCTCGGGGCTGGCTTCGCCGCCGTCGTCGAGGCCTAGCATTGGGGTAATGCCGTGAAGCAGGCGATCGGCGGGGGCGAGGCCGGCCCAAGGATCTTCCGGTGCCTCACGCGCCATCGCCACCGCGCGTTCGACCAACGCGTCCATCGCGGCGGTCGAGAGGTCGGAGGTGGAGACGCTCGCGGAACGCTGGCCGACGAACACGCGCAGGCCAAGATCCTCGCTTTCGGAGCGGCCGATATCCTCGAGCTTGCCGAGGCGGATCGACACGTCGAGCGCGGCGTCGGCGGCGAAGACTGCGTCGGCGGCGTCGGCGCCTGCCGCCCTCGCGCGCTGGACGATGTCGTGGGCGCGGTCGCGGGCTTGGTCAGGGGTCAGCATATCAGCGAGTTAGGGATGCAGGCTCGTGCCGACAACCACGCAGGCGAGGAACATCAGCAGTCCGGCGAAACGGTTCGCGCGAAAGCGGGCGAGTGCGGCGGTGCCGGCGCCCTCGTGCGTGTCGGGTTTGAGCGTGACGACCTGCCATGCCAGGTGGAGCGCGACGGGAACGAGTGCGGCGATCGCGAGCGGGTCCGGCCGGACCTGCCAGAACGCAGCAGCCCATAAGGCGACGGCCGCCACGTAGAAGACGCCGACGCCGGCCTTCACGTGGCTGCCCATGCGGAGCGCGGAGGAGCGGATGCCGATCATCGCATCGTCCTCGCGGTCCTGCAGCGCGTAGATCGTGTCGTAGCCGATCACCCACGCGATCGAGCCGGCGTAGAGCAGCCACATCGGCGTATCGAGGCTGCCTGCGATGTCGCTCCAGCCGACCAGCAACGCCCAGGAAAAGACGATGCCGAGCCACGCCTGCGGCCACCAGGTGATGCGCTTCATGAACGGATAGGCGGCGACGGGGGCGAGGCTGGTGAGGGCGACGATCGCGGCGAAGAAGGTGAGTTGCAGCAGGACCGCAAAGCCGACCAGGCAGAGCACGACGAGCCAGACCCAGGCGAGCTTGATCGAGACGAGCCCGCTCGGGATTGGTCGGGCGCGGGTGCGCGCGACCTGCGCGTCGAGGTCACGGTCGACGATGTCGTTGAACACGCAGCCTGCGCCGCGCATCGCGATGCTGCCGAGGAGGAGCCATAGGATCAGGTCCCAGCGCTCGACTGCGCCACCGGCGAGGGCAACGCCCCACGCGCCGGGCCAGAAGAGCAGCCACCAGCCGATCGGGCGGTCGAAGCGGGCGAGCAGCGCGAGGCCGCGGAGGGTTGGCGGGAGGCGGCCGACCAACCCTCGGTGTTCGCTGTCGGGGACGATTTCAGCGTGGCTCGGCTTGGTCTGCATGATGGGGGCGTAGGAAGACGGGGTTTGGCGCGCAAGCCTTTGCCGGGTACCGGTGAGGCGTGACGCGTTCGGACCCTCCAGCATGATTGGCCTTTCGGTCGCGGTCGGGCGCTTCGTCGAGGCGTTGTTCTGGGGGATTTTTCGCGTCGCCGGGGCAGTCGCGGGGGTGTTGATCCTTGGGGTTGTGGTGTTGGTTGTGGCTTGGGTGATCGCGCGAAAAATGTGGGCGCGGCGGAAATCCTAGGCCTTGTGTCTGTACCATTTGGTTGCCCCAAAGCTGTTCCCCCGCGAAGGCGGGGGTCCAGGAACCACTAATGCTATCTCTCGTAACCCTGGGCTCCCGCTTTCGCGGGAGAACGGAGAGGAGCCGGCCGGTCGACTAAATCTTCCCGCGTCGCGACGCGATTTGCTAGAGCCGTCCTTATGCCTGCAACTCCAGCCTGGCCGCCGCAGTCCACGCCGCGCCTCTTCGTCGATACGCCGCTCGCACCCGGCCCGCTCCGCGTCGATGGCCCCGCCGCGCATTATCTCGTCGGCGTGATGCGGACGAAGATCGGCGATCCGGTGAAGTTGTTCGACGATCGGACCGGAGAGTGGCTCGGGGTGGCGTCGAGCGTCGGCAAGCGGGATCTGGTGCTCGACGTCACCGAGTTGCTGCGGCCGCGCGAGGACGTGCCCGATCTTTGGCTGTGCGCCGCGCCGCTCAAGAAGGGCCGCGTCGACTGGATGGCGGAGAAGGCGTGCGAGCTCGGTGTCGATAGGCTGCAGCCGGTGGTCACGCGGCGGACCATAGTCGACAAGCCCAATACCGAGCGCCTGCGCACGCAGATGATCGAGGCGGCCGAGCAATGCGGGCGCACCGCGCTGCCCGAGGTAGCCGAGCCGGTGAAGCTCGCGGCGTTGCTGCGCGACTGGCCCGAGGACCGCGCGCTGTTCTTTGCGGATGAGACCGGCGGCGTACCGGCATTGGAAGCAATGCGGTCACGGCCCGGTCCGGCGGCGATCCTGATCGGGCCCGAAGGCGGCTTCGATGCCGATGAACGCGAGGCGATTCGCGCGCATCCGAACGCGGTCGGCATCGGGCTGGGGCCGCGGATTCTTCGCGCCGAAACCGCGGCAGGGGCGGCCGTTGCCTTGTGGATGGCGGCGGCGGGAGATTGGCGCGGCGAATGATCGATACGACATTGCTACCGATTGGTCCGGATACCCCCTAGCACCCTCGTTCATCGGCGCGTAAGGCGCGGCGATGACGACGATTCCCGCTCCGAAAAAGACCAGCCCGACGATCGAGTCGCGCGACCAGTTGATCGCCAGCTTCGCGGGCGGCGAGAAGCCGAAGGACGCGTGGCGGATCGGCACCGAGCACGAGAAGTTCGTCTATGCGAACGGCGATCATCACGCGCCGTCCTATGACGAGCCGAGCGGCATCCGCGCGTTGCTCGGCGAGCTGGAGCAATATGGCTGGAAGCCGGTCATGGAGGGCGGAAACGCCATCGCCATGTCGGGGCCCGACGGCAGCATCAGCCTGGAGCCCGCGGGCCAGTTCGAGCTGTCGGGCGCGCCGCTCGATTCGCTGCACGAGACCTGCGCCGAGACAGGGCGCCATCTGGAGCAGGTGAAGGCGGCGGGCGAGAAGCTCGGCATCGGCTTCCTCGGTCTCGGCATGTGGCCGGACAAGACGCGCGCGGAACTGCCGACGATGCCGAAGGGGCGCTATGCGATCATGCTGCGGCACATGCCGCGCGTCGGCAGCATGGGCCTCGACATGATGCTGCGGACCTGCACGATCCAGGTGAACCTGGATTACGCGTCCGAGGCCGACATGGTGAAGAAATTCCGCGTCGGGCTCGCGCTCCAGCCGCTGGCGACCGCGCTGTTCGCGAACTCGCCGTTCACCGAAGGCAAGCCCAACGGCATGCTGTCGTATCGCAGCCATATCTGGTCCGACACCGATCCGCACCGCACCGGCATGCTGCCGTTCGTGTTCGAGGATGGCTTCGGCTACGAGCGCTACGCCGAGTACGCGCTCGATGTGCCGATGTACTTCGTCTACCGCGAGGGCAAGTATATTGACGCCGCCGGGCTGTCGTTCCGCGACTTCCTGAAGGGCGAATTGTCGGTGCTGCCGGGCGAGAAGCCGACGCTCGACGACTGGACCGATCATCTGTCGACCGCGTTCCCCGAGGTGCGGCTGAAGACCTTCCTCGAGATGCGCGGTGCCGATGGCGGGCCGTGGAACCGGATCTGCGCGCTGCCGGCCTTGTGGGTCGGATTGCTGTACGACCAGGGGGCACTCGATGCGGCGTGGGATCTGGTCAAGGACTGGACGATCGACGAGCGTCAGGCGTTGCGCGATGCGGTGCCGAAGCTCGCGCTGAACGCGCCGATCGCGGGCGGCGGCAAGCTGCGTGATATCGCGGGCCAAGTGCTCGACATCGCCAGTGCCGGGTTGTCGGCGCGGGCGCGGTTCAACCGGGCGGGCGACAACGAGACCGGCTTCCTCGATCCGCTGCGGGAGATCGTCCGGAGCGGCAAGGTGCCCGCCGAGGTGCTGTTGGAGCGCTATAACGGTGCCTGGAACGGCGACGTCTCGAAGGTCTACGACGAAGCCAGCTTCTGACTTCTCCCCTTCCGCTTGCGGGAGGGACCGGGGGAGGGCTTGGCCGCGAGCGATCCGGTCCACGGCATAGGTCAGCCCCTCCCCTAACCCCTCCCGCAAGCGGGAGGGGAATTTAACCGCGTAGCCTCGCGAACAGCCGCGGCACCAGGCCGTTGCGCGACATCCAGTCGAAATACACGCGATAGTCCGGGTCGAGCTTCAGATGCCGCTCTTCGGTTTTCGCGCGCCAGTAATACACCCCGCTGACCGCCGCCATCAGCAGCGTCGCACGGGCCGCGTCGACCATGCTGCCGAGCGTCAGCACCGGGATCGTCGATATCCACCAGAACAGGTTCTTCGACAGATACGCCGGATGCCGCGACACCGCATACGGCCCATGCGTCAGGATCCCCCGGTTGGTCAGGTTCGAAAAGCGGAACCCGAACGCCATCGTCGCCCAGGCGTAGGTCGCGGTCAGCCCCACCAGCACCGCACCGATCAGCGCCAGCAGGATCGGATGCCCCTGGAACCAGTATGCCCAGTCCGACGTCCCGGGATGATAATCGAGCGGGCCGCCCGTCGTCATCAGGATAAACGGCGGATAGCACATGAGCGCGGGCATCCAGGCCGCAGCGAACGGATTTGCGCTGCGAATGTGCGAGTCGAGCGGGCGGAACGTGAGCAGATAGCCGACCGTCGCGAATGCCACGTCGATCAGGAACATCAGCGTCACCAGCCAGCCCGCCAGCGCGACCGGATCACGCAACACCGACGCGACGTCGCCGCGGACGAAGTTACCGAAGCCCGGCGGGACGATCGCCAGCATGAAGGCGAGGAAGAACGTCTTCACCCCCCATGCGCGCAAATGGCCGTAGATCGCCTCGCGATCGACGCCGGCCTGCCCGGTCAGCCACGCGCCGAGGTGCCACGCGCCATCCCGCGGCTCGACCAAATAGCGGTCGATCCACAGCACATAGGGGATCGACGCGACGAACAGGATCGGTGCGGCATTGGTGAAGCACCACATCGCAAACGCGAAATTGCCTTCCCAATAAAACCGCCCGGCACCGTAGATCACCGCGATCCCCGCCCACGTCGCCCACAGCCCCGCGAGCTTCGTCAGGCTCAGGTCCAGCGTTTCGCGCCAGAGCTTGGCGGCCGACCAGTCGATCCCGGTACTGGGATTGCGATGAACCTTGTCGACCAGCAAAGACCACACGATCATCGGCAGCCCGCAGGCGACGACGTTGACGAGCGCCGAGTACGGCCCGTCCATGCCATAGTGTCGCGCGAACCCGATCCAGACAAGCACCCCGACGAGTCCCGACAGACCCGCGCCGTGACTGACCGCCGACTGCGGGCGAGGGTCGGTCTCGGCCGTACCGGCAAGCTGAGCGTCGTGATCCATAGCGGTGATCCGTAGCGCGGATTGGTAAGCAAGCCATGAAACATGTTTGGCCGCCCAGTCCGAAGCAAGGTCATCCCCGTCGATTTGGGATGATCGGCAATGGCAGCATCGGATCCGAAATCAGAGAACGGAGCGCTCGGGGCGAGCCGGATGGGAGATGAAATTTACCCAGGTGGCGGAATAAGGAGGGGCATCTGGGCTCGTCGTTGCCTGTGGATCACGAGCGCGAATGTTCTATTTCGGGACCTGGATGACCGCGAATTTAATCGCGGGCGTCCCGTCGGGCGTTACGTTGCGATCAAGGAGATCGCGATGTTTCAGAGACTTATCGGACGCGCCAAATGCATGATCGGCATACATCGTCGGTCTCGCAGACACACCGTCTTCAAGGGTCGCGGCGCGGATACGAGCATCTGCCGCTATTGCAGGAAATCGATGCGGAGTACCCCGGCGGGCTGGGTCGTCGAACACTCGAGCTGAGACGATCGTCTGAATGCGAGGCGGGGCCATAGGCTATGTGGTACTCGTCGCGCTGTCGCCCGTTTGGTGGTGCGATGAACGGACTAAAGTCCGGTCCGACAGCGCGTCGTTGTCAGTGACGCCACAATTCGTAGATGTTCAGGATGACCTCGAACGCGATCAGCCCGATTACGGCAAGCTCGAGCCGTAACGAGCGCTTGTCCTGCACAAGGTCGAGCAGCCATTCGGCAGCGTCGCCGATGACCTCGAGCTTGCGTTCCATGGCGCGGGCACGGTCGCCTAGTTCGAACTCGGCTTCGAGACGCCCGTAAAGCCGGTCGAGTTCGGGATGATCCCAGAGCAGGTCCGGCTTCTCGGAGATCTGCGCCCGGCCGACGACGCGGTGCTGCGCCGCGAGAACGTCACCGATGCTCTGCATGACGCGTCGGATCGGCATCACCGCACGACCGTGGATGCGCAGTTCGTTGATGAGCGGCTCCACGCGATCGAACGCTTCGGCAATACGGCCTTCATCCCGCGCGAGGACGACGCTCCGGGCGACGACGGTGGCCGTCAGCAACAAGCGTTCCCGCGACGCCTCCCTCAATCGTATGTGTCCGTCTGCACTGACCGTTTCCTCGCGGTCCGCGGAAATCTCGATCCAGGCGGTTTCCGTTTCGGGCGTGGCCAGCGGATCGATGATGTGCTCGGACAGGGTTTCGATGAACCGACGCTCGGTTTCGACCGCCGCCCCGATCAGCACCAGGACACCGTAGCGAAAGACGAACGCGGCCCCGACCCCAGACAGGTTGAGGGTTTCGGGCTCCGCGAAGTCCTGCAAATTGCGGGTATCGATACGCGTACCCAGCAGAAGCGCTCGCACGTCGCCCCTGGCTGGTTCGCCAGGCAGGGGTGCACCCAGCACCTCCCTGATCCCGACGCTTACCGTTCGCAGCGATCCGCCCTCAACCATGTCGCGTCACAACCATGGGACCGGCCTTATCAGTTTCAGACACATCGTCTCGCGACCGATTTAGCGGCTGCCGAGCAAGACCGTAGCGTCACACGATTGTTGCCAGGCATGCAATCGATGAAAAGGACCGAGGCGACGCCAGTCCATTGCCTGCATCGGCAAAGCCGTGCCAACACCATGCGATGTATCGCGCTTCATCCTTGGCGGTTTTGCCGCTGTTGCTGGCTGCCGCCCCCGCCTGGGCACAGCAACAGGATACGCAGGCGTGGGAGCAGCTCAACGTGGTCGTTCCCATCGCACCCAAATTGCGGGTGACGCTGGAAGAGATTGCGCGGACCAGCGACCGCCAGGACGGGATATACACCACCGAATTCGGTGCGCTCCTCGGCTGGCAGTTGGCCAAGGGCGTCGAGCTCGGATTTGGATACCGCCATGTCGGCTTTCACAGTCGCAACCTCGCGCCGGACGAGGACCGGCTCCGCCAGCAGATCGTGGTCACCAGCGGGCGCTTCGCCGGGCGGTTGCGACTCGACGAACGCTTCAACCCCGACGGTAGCGAGATCGGCTTCCGGATCCGGCCGTTGCTGCGGTACAATTTGCCGCTCGGACCCAAGCGATTGGCCTTGTTCGTCAGCCACGAAAGCTTTTTCCTGCCGAACAGTACGACCTGGGGCCAGCGCGCCGGGTATGAGCGGATGCGCAACATCGTCGGGCTGGCCTTTCCGATCGGCAAGGCGGTGACGGCCGATGTCGGCTATCTCAACCAGTACCGGTTCGCGCGCGGTGGCGCACGCGCCCAGATGGACAATGCGCTGAACCTGCAACTTACCTTGAACCTGGGGACACTTGGCGTGGCGGGCCTTCACGACTGAGGTCCTCGCGCTGGAATGCGGATCCCGAACTCGGATTGCCGCAAGCCCTGCTTCCGAACGTTCGCCCCAGTGTATCGGGACACCACTTGCGCGCGGTCCGCTTAGACGCAACGATAGGTCATGTCGTTTCTACTCTCGCTCCTGCTTCTCCAGGCCGCCGCCACCCAGACGCCGCCGCTTACGCCCGCGGTCAAAACCGCCCCGTCCACGTCGAAATGGCCGGCACGCGACGCGCAGTTCACGGTCCGCCGCTTTCGCTTCCGCTCGGGCGAGACCCTGCCGGAACTGCGCCTCAACTATACGATGCTGGGGCAGCCGCACCGGAATGCCCGGGGTGAAATCGACAATGCGGTGATGGTCCTGCACGGTACGGGTGGCACCGGCCGCCAGTTCCTCAGCCCGCAGTTCGCCGACGAACTCTACGGCCCGGGTCAGCCACTGGACATCACGCGCTACTGGATCATCCTTCCCGACGGGATCGGGCACGGCAAATCCTCGAAACCGTCCGACGGGCTGCACATGCGGTTTCCGCACTACGACTATGACGACATGGTCGAGGCGCAGTACCGGCTGCTCCACGACGGCCTGGGCATCCGCCGCATGCGGCTGATCATGGGAACGTCGATGGGCTGCATGCACAGCCTGGTCTGGGGCGAAACGTATCCCGAGTTCGCCCGCGCGCTCATGCCGCTCGCCTGCGAACCTGTCGAGATTGCGGGGCTGAACCGCATGTGGCGCAAGCTCGCGATCGACGGGATCAAGGCCGATCCGGCCTGGGCAGGCGGCGAGTACCGGACGCCACCGGTACAGGGCCTGCGCACCGCCGCCAGCCTGCTGTTCGTCGCCGGTGGTGCGCCGCTATTCTTCCAGCAACAATATCCCGGGCGCGATGCCGCCCAGGCCTTTGCCGAGCAACGGGTCGCGGCGTCGATCGACGGGACGGATGCCAATGACCTGGTGTATCAACTCGATGCCTCGCGGACCTATGCGCCCTGGTCGCGACTGGAGGCGATCACCGCGCCGACGACCTGGATCAACTCGGCCGACGATTTCATCAACCCACGCAATCTCGATTACCCGCAACGCGCCGTTGCCCGCATGAAGAACGCGCGATTCCGGATGATTCCGGAGAGCACCGACACGCGTGGCCACGGCACTCACACCGCAGCCCGGTTCTGGAAGCAGGACCTGGCCGACCTGCTGCAACGCACCGAATAGATGCCGGAGGACGCAGAGACAAAAATTGCGTAGTTCAGCCGTGCGTTATCGCCTGCTTGGCAATCGAGCCGTCAGACGCAAGATGGGAAATGACATGCGATTTGTTCAGATCGAGATCCTGCCGCAAGGCAAGGCGCTGGTAGATATCGACAAGCTGACCCACGCGGTACCCGAGGGCGATGGATCACGCCTGTTCCTTGGCGCGCAGCACATCGACGTGCCGCATTCACTGGCCGAACTCGAGAACGTCCTGGCTGGTCGCGAGCGAACCGATGATGGCGCGAACAGCACGGCGGGGTTCGGCGTCCGGTAGGCTGACGCGACGGCGCGCGCTGGTGCACATTTGACCTGCCGGCGCGGTCGTCAGCGGTCGCATTACGATCAGGTGGTTGCGTGTCGGGCCGTCGCCCGACGCATCAGGCCTCGTCGGTGGAGATCGGCTTCCTCGCCGCCATCTGGACCGGCTTGCCGATGACAGGGCGACCAGATGGCCAGCGTCGCGCGATACAGCGGTCCTTGGCGATCCGGGCTACGCTGACGGTATCGCCCTGGTTGCCGCCGAGGACGTGATACGCGGTTGGGTCTTCGCCGACATAGAACCCGACATGACCACCACCCGGACGCTCGAACAACAGCACCGCACCGGGAGCTAACCGCTCCGGCCGCAGCGCCGATCCCCATGTCGACCATGACGTTGCGCGCACCGCGATAGCGACCGGCTCGATACCGTCTTCCTGAAGACAATAGGCGACGAACACCCCACACCACGGGACGCTGTCGGCATTATAGACCATCCCGAGGACCTTCGTCCCCAGCCGCTTCACCCAACCCACGATCGTCGCGCTGTTGGCCGATCCGGCAGCTTCCTTCGTGCCCAGCTTCGCGCGCGCGGCTTTCAACCATTTGGGCTCCGTCACCATGACTCACTCGGCCTCATAGCTGAAATCCGGGAACGCCCGTGGTTGCGCTCGAACACGGGCACTACAGCATCCGCTCCACGGTCGGCAGGATCGCAGCGACTACCGCTGCGATCGCCGCGCCGTTGGGATGCACCCGATCCGCCAGTACCATATCGGAATGTCCCAACACGCCGGGCGGAAAGAATGGCCAGACGGTCACGCCATGCTCGGCAGCCAACGCCGCGTGGATGCCAAGATACGCAGCAGCGCGGTCACGGATGAACGCCGGGGGATCGACGGTGGTCAGCAACACGGGAATGCCACAGCTACCCAGGCTCAGCAGGATCTGCTCCAGGTTAGCCCGCGTACGCGCCACCGGAATCTGCCGCAGGACATCGTTCGGTCCCACCTGAACGATCGCGAGTACGGGCCGCTGGTCGAGCGCAGACAGCAAGCGGGGCAAACGCCGCAGGACGTCGGCAGTGGTATCGCCCGACACCCCGGCGTTCACCACGCGGGCGCCGGGACATGCCGTCTGCAGAGCTGCCTGCAACCGTGCGGGAAAACTATCGGCAGCCTGCAGGCCGTAACCGGCAATCAGGCTGTCACCTATTGCCAGGATCAAGGGTCGGTCGGTCGTCATGCGTTGCCGCGAGATAGTTCACGTTCGACGCATTGTAAGACGTTCGGGTAAAGGCGTCGGATTGCTATCGCGCCGAACCTTTGACGCTGATGCTCGTTCCTACGTGATGACAGACGAACGGACGTCGCGGCACTCATGAGCGTATTCTTCACGGCCGACACGCATTTCGGCGATCATCGCACGATCAACATCTCGCGACGACCGTTTGCCAACACCGCCGAAATGGATGCGGCGTTGGTCGAGCGCTGGAACGCGGTCGTCGGCCCCGATGACGTGGTGTGGCACCTGGGCGACGTGGCACGTCGCCCGACGGATGTCGCCGAACTGCTCGCCCGACTGAACGGGAGCAAGCACCTGCTGCGCGGCAATAACGATCCGGATG
>Ga0308164_10004013_pt1 | contig 12784 bp, 8 predicted proteins | sample PhyTR2_FD_201031 | JGI IMG/M metagenome (GOLD analysis project Ga0308164, IMG submission 201031) | Phyllosphere microbial communities from UC Gill Tract Community Farm, Albany, California, United States - DLSLT.R2 | ecosystem: Host-associated > Plants > Phyllosphere > Unclassified | place: USA... | reverse complement strand
GTGGAGGAGTTTTTGCCCGGACTAGTGGCCGTGCGGTTGCCCTTGTTGCAGCTGGCCAGGGCTAGCGAGCCCACGGCCAGCAGGCCTAAATAGTTAGTAAATCTCATAACGAAGGAATGTGCCGAGGGCGCTAATAGATTATGACGGGTAATTTGGTTGCAATATTACAAACAATCAGAAGTTGGGACAAGGAGAAATTGGATAATCTCGGCGTCGGAGGCGACGAAAGGCGCTTTCCAGCTTGTCAAACGCGCGCAGGGTCAAAGTTATTTCGTGCGCACCGCCCAAGTCGCTGGCTAATTGGCTCACGCCCACGTCGTAGCTATAGCCCAAGCGCAAGTCGCCGTAGGCCACGCCGGCCACTAGCGCCACCACGTGCTGGGTGCCCAGGTCGGGGCTAGCCAGGTTGCGGTACAGCGCCCCCAGCGTCACGGGGTCGGCCGTGAAATAAGCGCCCGCCTCCGAGCGCTGCGAGCCGCCCTGGCGGGTGTAGCCCAGCGTGGGCGTAAAGCTGATTTCGCGCTGCTCGCCGCGGCCGTAGCCCGCCGGCTTTTGCAGAAATAGCTTGTAGCCGCCGCTCAGGGCTAGCCGCAGCGGCAGGCCCGCCTGGCGGCTGAAACCCAGGTCGGGCCGGTTGAGGTGCTGGCCCGATAAACTCACCCAAAACTGCTCGGCATACAGCACGCCGCCCACGCCTACGGTAAGATAATTGACTGGCTGAAAGCCCACTAGGCTTTCGGTCGTGGCGCCGGTGTAAGTGCCATCGGCGCCGTACTGGTCGCCGAAGGTGAGGTTGTCGTAGCCCACGCGCTGGCGGCCGTAGCCCACCTGCGCCCCGCCGCTCAGGGCCAGCGTGCGCGTGAGGCGGGTGTGGTAGGCATACTGCGCCGTGGCCCCGAAGCGCGTGTAGCCCACCGCGCCCGCGCGGTCCTGGCTCACGAGCAGGCCTAGCGCGTGGTGTAGGCCGGGCTTGGGCAGGCGCCAGTCGGCGGCCAGCTGCACGGTTTCGAAGGCGCCGGCCAGCTGCGGAAACTGCGTGCGGTAGCCGAGCGTGGCGCTGTAATCATCAATTACGCCCACCCAGGCCGGGTTATCGGCCTGCCGGTTGGCGTAGGCCTGCGAAAAAAACACGTCCTGCGCCCGCGCCGGGCCGGCGGCCAGCAGCCCTGCACCCAGCAGGCCTAGCCACCGGCGCGGGCCGGGCGGAGCGAAAAAAAAGTCTGTCATGCGGAGCCGGCGGAGCATCTTGTCGGGATGAACGAAACGCGGCGAAAAAAATTCTGCCGGGGCAAGCTAGCCCCAATTTATTGATTGCTCCGCTGGCGTGCCGCCGCTACTTCTTGGTAATCGTAAACTCTACCCGGCGGTTGAAGCGGCGGGTTTCTTCCTGCTCATTGTTGGCAATGGGCTGGGTGCCGCCGAAGCCCTGGGTGGTGAGGCGCTTGGCATCTATACCCTTGCTAACCAAGTATTTCTTTACGGCCTCTACCCGGTCTTCGCTCAGCTTGAGGTTCAGGGCCGGGTCGCCCTGGTTGTCGGTGTGGCCGCCAATCAGGATTTCCACGGTCGGGTAATCGCGCAGGATTTTCACCAGGCGTAGCAGCTCGGGGAAGGAGCTGGGCTGCAAATAATACTTGCTCTGCGGGAAGAAAATGTTGTTGAGTTTCACCTTCTGGCCCACCTTAAAGGGCACCAGAAACAGGTCCTGCTGCTGCTCGGTGTACTTGTCGGCGACCGTGGCATCGAGGCTGGCGTTCTCGGCAATGTAGTCGATGGCCTCAGCGCGGTAGCCGTACTGCACGCCCGCGGGCAGCACAATGGTGTACGAGCCATCGACGGGCGACGACTCGGCCACGCCGATTTCCTCGCCCGTCACCAGGTTTTCGTAATGAATAATGGCCCGAATCGGCTTCTTGGTCACCGCATCCAGCACCTTACCCTGCACCAGCGTCACCACTTCGGGCTTGAAAGCGGGGGCTAGCGCGATGCGGAAGATGTCCTTCGAGCCATCGGTGCCGTTGCGAGCCGACACGAGGTAGGCATTGTCGCCGGCCGCCGATACGGTGTAGTAGGCGTCAAAGTCGGGCGAGTTCACCACCGGGCCCAGGTTGCGCGGGGCGCTCCAGCGCGTCCAGGTGCTATCCAGACGTTTCGAGTAAAAAATATCACTTTTTCCATATCCGCCGTGTCCGTCAGAAGCGAAATATAGCGTCTTGTCGTCAGAGGCCAGAAAGGGTGCAAAGTCGGCGCCGGGTGTGTTAATGTTCTTGCCCAGGTTGATGGGCTTGCTCCACTGAGTGGCCCGCTTGGGGTCGGGCTGCTCGCCCACCGGAATGGGCTTCGGGAAGCTCACAAAGATGTCCTGCCCACCTTGGCCATCGGGGCGCTCCACGGCCATCAGCAGGGCCTTGCCCGAGGTAGCCAGGAAGCCGTCGAGGTGCTCCTTGTCGTCGTTGCGGTAGTTATCAATCTGCACCTTCTGCGGCACGCTCCAGCCGCCCGGCGAGCGCCGGCTCGTGCTGAAGCCCTTAGGCTGCATAAAACCATCCTCATATACGCCCAGCAGCAGCGCCACCTGCCCGTTGGCCGATACCGAGGCTAGCCCGTTGGGGTCCTCGGGGCCGTTGGGCGGGGTGCCCAGGTTTTTGGCTAGCCCCCAGGTTTGGTTTTTGCCGCTCGTTATCTTCGAGTACCAGATGTCCTGCGGGTCGCGGGCGCCGCCCACGTTGCCGGGGTGGTACTGGCGGGCAAAAAACATGGTGCGTCCGTCGGGCGAGATAACGGGGTGCGTATCAACGTACTTGCCGTTGATGTTGGGCCCCAGGTTTTTAAGGGTCGAATCCATCTGCACGGTTTCGACGTCCGTGGTAGTCGGGTTCTTGAAATCCTGCTTCACCATCTGCACGTCCACATTGGCGATGCCAATGGCGTCAATCTGGTTCACGCCGGTCACCTTGGCCGTGTTCATCGTCACGCGCACGCCGATAGTGCGGTATTTCTCGGGCTTGAACTTGGCTTGCAGCGTGCGGAAAGCCTCGGGCAGCGGGCCGGGGTTTTTATTGGTGTACACCTCGTGGTGCTCACCCTTGATGTCAATCAGCTCGATTTTAGTAACCGAGCCGGGATTAAAGCTCTCAATAACGGTTACTTGCTGCGCGATAATCGACTTGGCGAAGCGCACCTCGATAAACTCGTTGGCTCCGTCTTTGGCCGGAATCCAGGCCTCGTTGCTAATCTGGCCCAGCGGCTGAGCATTGGGCTCGCCCAGCACTTTTTCGGGGGCAAATGCCTCCTTGCCCTTGGCTTTTTGCGATGACACGGCTTCCACCTTGGCCGCCCACAGCACGGTCTGGGCCTGGGCAGTAGTGGCGGCCAATAAGCCGATGGCCGCGGCCGGCATAAAATAAAGCACCGAATTCAACTTCATAGCGATAATAACAGAGCCGTCGTAAAAACGTACCGGGCAATACTAAATAAAATACTAGTTTGAAGCTAGCCAAACACTTGCGACTACGAACCTAACACTAAATCGGCAAAGCTGCCAGCTAGCCCCATCTTTGTGCCATGCCCCAGCCCCCTAGTTCTGCGCTTGCCTACGATTACCTGCTGGTGGGTGGTGGTGCAGCTGGCCTCAGCCTGGCCTACCACCTAGCCCAGGAGCCACGCCTGGCCAACCAGCGGGTGCTGCTCATCGAGCCCGAAGCCAAAGACCAGAACGACCGCACCTGGTCGTACTGGACCGACGAGCCCACGCCCTTCGACGGGCTAGCGGTGGGCGAGTGGGGGCAGATTGTCTTCCGCAGCCCTGGTTTTCAGAAGGTTTTTGATTTAAAAAACTACCGCTACCTTACCATTCGGGGCTTAGATTTTTACCAATTCGCGCATCGGGCGCTGGCTAGCCGGCCCGCGCAGTTCACGGTATTGCGCGGCCGGGTTGCCGGGCTCGAAAACATGTCCGGCGGCGTGCGAGTTCGCACCGAGGCGGGCGAGGAGTTCACGGCCCGCTACGCCTTCGATAGCCGCCCGCCCGCCATCGTGCCCCAGCCCGATAAGTATCGCTACCTGCTGCAGCACTTCGTGGGGTGGGAAATCGAAACCACCCGCGATGTCTTCGACCCTGGCGCGATGGAGTTCATGGACTTCCGCGGCGCGCAGCACCACGAAGCGCGCTTCATCTACGTGCTGCCTTTCGGCCCGCGCCGGGCTTTGGTTGAGTACACGCTGTTCTCGGCGCAGGTTTTAGCGAAGGAAGAATACGAAGCACACATAGTTGATTACCTGAGAAATACCCTAGGGTTGGCGGAAGCCGAATACCGCATTACGGATACAGAAGAGGGGGCCATCCCGATGACCGACCACCCGCTGCCGGCTAGGGTAGGGGCGCACATCATCAACCTGGGCACGCGGGCCGGGCGGGCCAAGCCCAGCACGGGCTACGCGTTTCGGCGCATTCAGGCGCAGTCGGCGCGGCTGGTGGCGGCGCTGGCAGCCACCGGCCAGCCACCCGCCGACCCTACCGGCGACCAGTGGCAGTTTCGGCTGTTCGATACGCTGCTGCTCGATATTATGCAGCGCCGGGGCGAAACGACGCGCGACTTATTTCGGCAGCTATTCGAGCGCAACCCGGTGGGCCGCATCTTCCAGTTTCTGGACGAGAAAACCAGTTGGGCCGACAACCTGCGCATCATGAACTCGGTATCGCCGGGGCCTTTTATGCGCTCCATCGGGCACGTGCTGCGTGGCCGGCCGGGGCAGCGCTAGGGTTTACGCTCCAGAAACTCGCGCTCGGCGCGCACCGCCGCCGCGCTGATGGGCACCAGCGCCGGCTGCGGCCGCGACACATTCAGCAAAAAGCCGGGTATTCCGGCCAGGCTGTCCAGGTCGTGGGTGCTGCACAGAATGGTGCGCCCTTCGGCGGCTACCCAGCTACTTAGCAAGGCAAAAATGCGCCCGCGGTGGTATACATCCAGCTGCTGTGTAGGCTCGTCGAGCAGGTAAAGCGGCGCATCTTGCAGGCTAAGCTGGGCTAGCCACACCAGCTGCTGCTCGCCGCCCGAGAGCTGCCGGAAATCCTGGCTGGCCAGGTGGCTGGCGCCCACGGCCGCCAGGGCAGTATCGGCGCGGGCGTAGTCGCTAGGGCCGTAGCTGCTAAGGAGGCCGTGGTGGCGGTAGCGGCCCATCACTACCAGCTCGCGCACGGCCAGGCTAAAATCGAGGGTGCCGCGCTGCGGCAGGTACCCTAGCCGGCGGGCCAGCGCCGGGCCGCGTAGCGTGCGCAGCTCCTCGGGCCCGCCCAGCCGCACCGAACCCTGGTAGGGCAGTTGCCCGGTAAGTACCCGAAAAAGGGTCGTTTTGCCCGCGCCGTTGTGCCCCAGCACTGCCACAAAGGTTGGCGCAGTGGGTAATACCAACGAAAAATCGCGGAGCAGCACCCGATTGGGGTACCCCGCGATTAAACTATTGATGACTAATGACGAGTGACTGCTGGGCAAAATGAACGGCCTTACTCCTGAATCACGGGGCGTAAGCCCAAGTGACTAAAGATGATTAGTCATTAACCGGTAGTCACTAGCCACTGCCTAGTACTCGTCCTCGTTGAACATGAAGTCCTCCTTGGTCGGGTAGTCGGGCCATACCTCCTCGATATTCTCGTAGGGCTGGCCGTCGTCTTCCAAACCTTGCAGGTTTTCAACCACTTCCATCGGAGCCCCCGAGCGGATAGAGAAGTCAATGAGTTCATCTTTGGTGGCGGGCCAGGGCGCATCTTCCAGATAGGAAGCGAGTTCGAGAGTCCAGTACATAGTCGAAAGTGGGAAAGACGTGAAAAAAGGTTGTTAAATATAAGGAGAACAGGCGCTACGCAATTATCTCCGGAAAAGTTAGCCCGTGATGGGCAACTGGAAAAGCGCAATCAGCTCCGTTTTAGTTTGAATCTTACGCTCAAAAGTGCGAATTTTTCCCTGCAGCAGCTGGCGGAACTGGTCATTGGCGGCCGACGAGTTGAGGTTACTAAGGTTGTCTTTGAGCGTGGCCAGCTCCTGGCGGTCGCTCTCGATAAACTTGCGCAGGGCCACCGTGGCGGCCTGGGCGCGCTCGGCGGGGGCTAGCGGGGCGGTGCCCTCGGCCTGGCGCTTGCGCAGGTAGTAGTCCAAGGCACTCATTTCGAATACCTTGTCGCAGGCCAGCATAAAGCGCTGCCACAGCTGGTCGCTTTCGGGGCCGCGCACGGCGCCACTTTGCTTCCACTCGGTTTGCAGGGCCTTGGCCTGGGTAACGCCCTGGTTGGGCGGCAGGGCAATGAGGGCCTCGGCGCGCTTGGCTAGCTCGCGCTTGCGCAGCAGGCTTTCCTCGGGCGAGCCGGGGGCGGCGCCAGCACGCACCTCCACGGGGCGCTGGGTTTCGATGTGCTTTTTGAGGCGCTCGAAAAAGTGGTTGTTGGCGGCCCGAAACTTGGTCCACAGCTCGGCGGCCTGCTTCTTGGGCAGCGTGCCGTTTATTTCGCGCCACGCAGTTTGCAGCTGCTTAAGCTGGCGCGAAGTGGTTTCAAACTGGTCGGAGTTTTTGAGCACCTCGGCCTGGTTCACCAGTTCGCGGTAGCGCTCCACAGTGCGGCGCGCCAGGGCCTTGCGGTCGGTCTGGAAGGCCTTGCGGCGGTCGAAAAACTCCTGCACGGCGCCGTGAAAGCGGCTTTCGAGCTCCTCGGTCAAGGCTTTGTCTACCGGGCCGGTTTTGAGCCAGGCCTGGCGCAGGTCCTTCACCGTTTCGCTGGCTACTAGCCAGTCCTCGGTGTCGCGCAGGGTCTCGGCCTGGGCAATAAGGCTTTGCTTGGTGGCTAGGTTTTTTTCGCGGTTGCGGGCCACCGACACGTTGAGCTGCTGCTCGGCCTCCTGGAGGCGGCGGTGCAGGCTTTCGTAGTCGCCGAGGCCGTCGTGCTGCTTGCTTTGCTCCTGCAAGTGCAGCAGCTTCATTAAGAAGGAGCCTTGGTTATCAGCAGCTTGCATGCGCTGCAACAGCTCATCTATTTTGGCCCGAAAGGCCTCGTAGCGCTGGCTAAAGTAACGTAGGGCATCGTCGTCGGTATCTTTTACCTGGCCGATGCGGCGGGCCGGTTGGCCGAGCGTTGGCCGTAGCCACACGCCTCCGTCTTCCACGTAGCCATAGCGGCGAGCTTCCGTGAGCGGGTGGTCGGGGAGTTCCATTGGGGAATGGGAAAGGTAGAGTGAGGCAAAAACGCTGGCTAGCCTGGTAAGCACGACCGAACGCAGTATACAGAATGAAGTACAAGTTTACGCGCAAAAGTAGTTGCGGGCAGTTAGCAGGACGGCGTTGGCGCGTTTAGGTTTCCGCTTGCGCGCGGGGCTCCAACGAGTTGAGGGCAAAAACCGTGTTTAGCCGCGCAAAAGAGCGATTTTTTTTCGGCCGGAGGCTAGCGGGCCGAGCTGTTTTTAGAAGGTAGCTTTGCGGGTAGTCCCCTCATCCTTTACCAGTTCCTAGCCCCTCATGTCCGACCAGCCCACCATTATTTTCAGCATGGCCGGGGTAAGCAAGATTTACCCGCCCCAGAAGCAAGTTCTCAAAAATATTTACCTCTCGTTTTTCTACGGCGCCAAAATCGGCGTGCTCGGCCTCAACGGCTCGGGCAAGTCGAGCCTATTGAAAATTATTGCCGGCGTCGATAAGCAGTTTCAGGGCGAAGTCGTGTTTTCGCCCGGCTACTCGGTGGGCTACCTCGAGCAGGAGCCCCAGCTCGACCCTACCAAAACCGTGCGCGACGTGGTGGAGGAAGGCGTGGCCGAAACCGTGGCCCTGCTCAAGGAATACGAGGAAATCAACGAAGCCTTTGGCGGCGAAGACCCCGACTTCGACAAGCTGATGGAGCGCCAGGGCGTGGTGCAGGAGCGCCTCGACCAGCTCGACGCCTGGAACCTCGACAGCAAGCTGGAGCGCGCCATGGATGCCCTGCGCACCCCGCCCCAGGAGGCCGTAATTGGCAACCTCTCGGGCGGTGAAAAGCGCCGCGTGGCGCTGTGCCGCCTGCTGCTGCAAGAGCCTGACGTGCTGCTGCTTGACGAGCCTACCAACCACCTCGACGCCGAAAGCGTGCTGTGGCTGGAGCAGCATTTGCAGCAGTACAAAGGCACCGTAATCGCGGTAACCCACGACCGCTACTTCCTCGACAACGTGGCCGGTTGGATTCTGGAGCTCGACCGCGGGTCGGGCATTCCGTGGAAAGGCAACTACAGCAGCTGGCTGGAGCAGAAAACCGACCGCCTGGCCAAGGAAGAAAACACCGAAAGCAAGCGCGCCAAAACCTTGCAGCGCGAGCTGGACTGGGTACGCATGTCGCCCAAAGCCCGCCAAAGCAAGGGCAAGGCCCGCCTGGCCAACTACGAGAAGCTAGCCGGCGAAGAAGCCAAGGACAAGGAGCAGAAGCTCGAATTATTTATCCCCGACGGCCCGCGCCTGGGCTCGCAAGTTATTGAGGCGGAGAACCTTCGTAAGGCATTTGGCGACAAGCTGCTGTTTGAGAACCTGAGCTTCTCGCTGCCGCAGGGCGGCATTGTGGGCATCATTGGGCCCAACGGCGCGGGTAAAACCACGCTCTTCCGCATGATAACCGACCAGATGGCGCCCGACGCGGGCACGTTCGTAGTTGGCCCCACGGTGCAAACGGCCTACATCGACCAGCAGCACGACTCGCTCGACGGCAGCAAGTCGGTATTCGACACCATCACGGGCGGTACCGAAACCATGATGCTAGCCGGCCGGCCGGTAAACTCGCGGGCCTACGTCAGCAAATTCAACTTTGGTGGTGGCGACCAGGAGAAGAAGGTCGGCACGCTCTCGGGCGGCGAAAAAAACCGCGTGCACCTGGCCATGACCCTCAAGCAGGGGGCAAACCTACTGCTGCTCGACGAGCCCACCAACGACCTGGACGTGAACGCTATCCGGGCCCTGGAAGATGCGCTGGAGAACTTCGCCGGCTGCGCCGTTATCATCAGCCACGACCGCTGGTTCCTGGACCGGCTAGCCACCCACATCCTGGCTTTCGAGGGCGACTCAGAAGTAGTGTGGTTCGAAGGCAACTTCACCGACTACGAGGAAGCCAAACGCAAGCGCCTCGGCGACGTGGAGCCCAAGCGCGTACGCTACCGCAAGCTTAGCTAGCGGCAACCTCATTTCTTTAGTAACAGAAAGCCCTGGCGCGAGCATTCGCGCCAGGGCTTTCTGTTACTAAAGAAATGAGGTTGCCTTTGCTGCCAGGGTCTAATCTTACCCCAGCAGGATGGCTAGCCCTGGCACTACGCAGTTACTTCTTTTACGTCGTAGCGGTCGAGCATCATCACCTTATCCCAAGCCTTCACGAAGGCTTTCACGAAGCGTTTGTGGCCGTCGCTGCCGGCGTATACTTCGGCTACGGCGCGCAGGTGGCTGTTGGCGCCAAATACGAGGTCGGCGCGGGTGGCTACGTAGCGGCTCTGGCCCGTGGCGCGGTGTTCGAGCGAGAACGTCAGGCCCTTCGCGTCATCCTTTTTCCAGTCGTACTCCGTGCTGGTGAGTACCGTGAAAAAGTCGTTGGTAAGCACGCCCACGCGGTCGGTGAAGATGCCGTAGGGCGAGTTGTCGTGGTTGGCATTCATGGCCCGCAAGCCGCCGGTCAGCGCCACCCACTCGGGCGAGGTGAGGGCTAGCAGATGCGCTTTGTCGAGGAAAATCTCCTCGGGCGCCACGCCCTGCGAGATGTCGTTGAACCCCTTATCGAGGTAGTTGCGGAAGCCGTCGGCCACGGGCTTGAGCCAGGTAAACATCTCAATATCGGTGAGTTCCTGGGTGGTATCGCGGCGGCCCGGCGTGAAGGGTACTTCGGTAGGCACGCCCGCATCGGCGGCGGCCTTTTCGAGTGCCGCGCAGCCGCCCAGCACAAGCAGGTCGGCTAGCGACACCTTTTTGCCGCCCGCGGCCTGGCCGTTAAATTTCTCCATTAGCCCGCGCAGCGCCGCCACTACCGGCACTGTGCGGCGGTTCACCGCCCAGTCTTTTTGCGGGGCCAGGGCTAGCCGGCCGCCGTTGGCACCGCCGCGCTTGTCGCTGTGGCGGTGCGTTACGGCCGCCGAAAACGCCGTGTATACCAGGTCAGAAACCGAGATGCCTAGCGCCAGAACTTCCTGCTTCAGCGCCACCACATCGGCCGCGTCGATGGGGGCGTAGTCGGCCACCGGAATCGGGTCCTGCCACAACAGACCATTTTCGTTGCGCTTTTCGGGGCCGAGGTAGCGCTCGCGCGGGCCCATGTCGCGGTGGGTCAGCTTGTACCAGGCCTTGGAAAAGGCCTGGGTGAAGGCATCAAAATCGCTCAGAAATTTCTCGCACACCGCCCGGTACGCGGGGTCTTCCTTCAGCGCGATGTCAGTGGTCATCATCATCAGCGCGTTCATCTGGCCGGGGATGTGCGCATCGGGCGTTTTGGGCGCATTCTCGTCCACGGGCGTCCATTGCAGGGCGCCGGCCGGGCTCTTGGTCTGCTTCCAGTCAAACTTGAAGAGGTTGGTCAGGTAGTCGTTGTCCCACTGCGTGGGATTGGGCGTCCAGCTGCCTTCGATGCCGTTGGTCATCGTGTTTTCAGCATTGCCCGAGCCCTTGGGGTTGTGCCAGCCCAGACCCATTAGCTCCATCGGCGCGATTTCGGGGGGCATGCCGATTTCCTTGGCCGGCACCATGCCGTGGCTCTTGCCGAAGGCGTGGCCGCCGGCAATGAGGGCCACGGTTTCTTCGTCGTTCATGGCCATGCGCGTGAATGTGGTGCGGATATCGCGCGCCGACCCTAGCGGGTCACCGTTGGCGTAGGGGCCTTCGGGGTTCACATAAATGAGCGCTTGGTGCGAGGCGGCCAGCGGGTTTTCGAGGTCGTAGTCAGCGTCGCCGTTCTGACCGCGCCAGCGCTTGTCGCGGTTCACCATCTCGTCGGGCGATTTGGCCTTCGACAGGTCATGAATCACCTCGGGGCCCCAGTAGGTGGCATTGTCGGCTTCCCAGGCATCGTGGCGGCCGCCGGCAAAGCCGTAGGTCGGAAAGCCCATGATTTCGAGCGCGCAGTTGCCGGTCAGCACAATGAGGTCGGCCCACGAGAGGGCGCTGCCATATTTCTGCTTGATGGGCCAGATGAGGCGGCGCGACTTGTCGGTGTTGCCGTTGTCCCACCAGCTATTAATGGGCGCAAAGCGCTGCAATGCCTCGCCCGCGCCGCCGCGGCCGTCGGCAATGCGGTAGGTGCCGGCGCTGTGCCAGGCCATGCGTATCATCTGCGGGCCGTAGTTGCCGTAATCCGAGGGCCACCAGTCTACCGATGAGGTCAGAAAGCCTTTGATTTCCTGTTTCAGCGCCTCCAGGTCAATTTTATTGAAAGCCTCGGCGTAGCTGAAATCGTCGCCGAGGGGGTTGGCCTGCGGGCCGTTCTGGTGCAGCTGCTCCACCTTCAGGCGGTTGGGATACCAGTCGGATAAGGCGGGCGGTGTGCCGTCTACCCCGCCGATGCGGTCGCCGCCGAAGGGGCATTTACCGCCCATCTCAAACGTTTGGGTGTTGGTTTTGTCGTGGCTGATAGTCAACATAGTTGGTTTGGCTAATGGTCTTTTTGGGTTGCTTTTGCCAGTATAAGGTGCGGCTGCGGGCCAGCGTATTTGCGGGTCTCCCGAGTGACAGCCCGGGAGCAGGGCGGGTACGCTGGTGCATCTCAGTGTTTAAACAACTGAGAAACAGTTGAGCTTTCTAACAAAGCGTTTTAAACGTCAGTTCAGCTTATCCGTTACCTGCGGCAGGCGTAAGCGTTGGTTAAATCGGCTAGCCTGCCGGGGCCGGCAGCGCAAATCCACGGATTCTCACTCCGTTACTATTCGACAGCGTTTTTCGCTGGCCGGGCCGCGCGCAGCGTTGGGCGCTTGCGAAGAAGCCACGCGCTACCACGGCAATAAGCTGAGTTAGGTAGGGGGCTGGTTTTTGGCACAGTTGGCTTGGGCCGTTACCAGCCAGTACCAAAAAAAAGGAACGCCCGCTGCGCGTGACGTTCCTTTTCCAATTGTTCAGCCTGGCTAGGCAGCCAGTTATCGGCTAGCTATTATCGGCACTTATTGGCGCTGGGCTGCTGGCCGGCACCGCGCCAAACCGCCGTTGCAGCTCCTGAAAATCGGCGGGCGAGATGGCCAGGTGCTGCACCACAGTGGTAGTGCTCTGGCTAGCCTTGCCTTTTTTATCGACCGTGGTGGTCACATTTTCCAGCGTCAGGTAGCGGCAATTGTGGTCGTTGGGCGCGCTGTGCAGCTTGAGGCGGGCAAACGGGGCGTCGGTTTCGGCGCTCGTGTGCGGGGTGAGGTGGTGCAGCTGGCCGCTTTCGAGAGCCGTGCGGGTGGTGGCCACGTCCTGGGCAAAGGTGAGCGGGTGGGCCAGCGTTTCCTCATCGGCCCACTCGTTGCTGGCTTCGGAGAAAGGCTCGGTGGCCTGCGCCTTGGCCAGCAGCCAGGCACCGCCCAGGATAATGACCGCCTCAATAACCCAAATAACGGCCAGAAACACCCCCGACGGCGTGCTGCCCTTGAGCGACCACGTGCCGGTTTCGTTGATTTTTTGTATGGCTAGCCACATGGCCCCCGGGTGGGTAATGATGTCGGCAAATAAGCTGAGGCTAAACGAGGTACTGGTGTCGGCATCGGCGCCCGTGCCGGTCGATTCGGAGTTGAAAAGCAGCGTCATAAACACGCCCCATTCCAGGTACACCGCCACCAAGCCCACC
>Ga0308164_10004011_pt1 | contig 12786 bp, 9 predicted proteins | sample PhyTR2_FD_201031 | JGI IMG/M metagenome (GOLD analysis project Ga0308164, IMG submission 201031) | Phyllosphere microbial communities from UC Gill Tract Community Farm, Albany, California, United States - DLSLT.R2 | ecosystem: Host-associated > Plants > Phyllosphere > Unclassified | place: USA... | reverse complement strand
AGTCGAGCTTGCGGCGGTGGCGACGCGCAGCCTGCCGCCCTTTACCGGCGGGCGCGGCGCGGGAAAGCTGCAGGCCCCGACGCTCGCCGCCGCTGCGCCGGTGGCCAGCATCCGCAGCGCGTCGCGTCGGTCGATCAATGCCGCCAGTCCTGATAGCGATAATAGGCGCCGACGAACGGCAGGAACCAGGGCGGCCCGAAATGCCCAGGAATCGTCGGCCAGTCGAGACCCGCCAACGGATTGGCAGCGGCGTCCCCGGCGATGACCCGCGCCATCCGCTCGCCCATCAACACCGACATCTGCGTACCGTGGCCGCTGAACCCGGTCGCGTAGAATACTCCGTCACGCTCGCCGGCGCGCGGCAGGCGATCCGCGGTCATGTCGACGATCCCGCCCCAGGTATAGTCGATCGGCGTATCGACAAGCGCGGGGAAGATCCGCCGCATGCCCGCCTTCAAGACTTCACCGCTTTTCAGGTCGCTTGACGGGCTCGACAGCGCGAAACGTGCGCGACCCCCGAAGATCAGTCGATCATCTGCGGTGAGCCGGAAATAATTGCCAATATTGCGCGTGGTCGTGCCGTTGCGCCGACCCGGCATCAACTGCGCGACGACATCCGTACCCAGCGGCGCGGTCGCGATGATGAAACTGCCGATCGGGATGATACGGCGGCGCAACCAGCCGAATGGCCCGACCATCGAGGTGCCGGTTGCAAGCAACACCGCGTCGGCTTCGATCACGCCCTTCGCGGTGGTCAGACGGTGTCGTCCGCCAGCAAGACGCGTCATGCCAGTAACGCCTGCCCGCTCGTGGATCACGGCACCGCGTTTTACGGCGGCATCAGCCAGCCCGACCGCGAACCGCCCCATGTGCAGCGATGCGCTACGCGGAAAGACGATACCGCCGTAAAACGCGTCCGAGCCAATCTCGCTCGACAACTCGGCACGGGACAGCAACCGCAGATCGGGCTCGACCTCGCGCGCCAGCATTGTTGCGGTACGTTCGAGCTTGGCCGCATGCTCCGGCTTGTCCGCCAGTTTGAGCTTACCGTTGCGGACGAAATCGCAGGCGATCCCCTCCTCCGCGACGATCGCCTCGACCCGGTCGACGCCCTCGTCGAACGCGTGGTACAGCTGACGTGCGCCATCCATGCCGATCCGGCCGGCGAGCGCGCCGAGATCGCCGGCAAGCCCGTTGTTGCACTGGCCGCCGTTTCGCCCCGACGCTTCGCCTGCGACCTGCCCGGCCTCCAGCACGACCACGTTGACACCAGAGGCGGCCAGCGCGCGCGCCGCGGACAGCCCGGTGAAGCCACCGCCAACCACCACTACATCGGCCCGGATCGGCAAGGGCGACGAAGATTCCCCAGAAAAGCGGGGACTCGTCTCCAGCCAATAGGATTCGAGCTTCGTCACGCGGTCGGTCGCCCCCTTGATCATCGTTAGTGCATCATCGCCGATGGCTTCGGCATTGTCCGCGCTTGCAGCCCGCCGGCAAAGTTGTTTCTGCCGTTGATCGCCTGACCACCGCAGGGTTTGCCGCGGGGTTTGCGGCCCGATCTCAGTCGTCGTGGGAGAAATCGATCAGCGCCGTCTTCACATGCTGGTTCGCCTCGAACGCCTGGCGGCCGAGGTCGCGCCCGATCCCGGATGCCTTGAAGCCGCCGGACGGCAGTATGAAGTCGGCCGAACGCCCATAGCGGTTGACCCAGACCGTCCCCGCCTCGATCCGTCGCACCGCCCGCAGCGCGCGCGACAGGTCGCCCGTATGGACACCGGACGACAGGCCGTAATCTGGGTGATCGGCCAGCGCGAACGCCTCCTCGTCCTCGCGAAACGTTTGCACCGTCAGTACCGGCCCGAAGATTTCCGCGCGCACCGCCTCCGCGGTCTCGTCGAGGCCGGCGATCAGCGTCGGGCGATAAAATGCGCCGTCCTGCGGTCCGGCGGCGCGCCCGCCCCCGGTGACGATCACGCCCCCTCCACCAACTGCGCGTCGGACGATGCCATCGATCCGGTCGCATTGCGGAGCGGAAATGATCGGCGACAGCGTGGTGCCGTCTACCCATGTCGCGCCGGGCTTGAGCGTCTCGAAATAGGTGGCGATCCGCCCGACGGTTTCCTCGGCGACCGTTTCATGGACGATGAGCCGAGATCCCGCGACACAGACCTGCCCGGCATTGCCGGTGATCGCGCGCGCGACGGTGGTCGCCGTGCGATCCAGATCTGGGACGTCGGCAAACACGAGTTGCGGGCTCTTGCCGCCGAGTTCCAGCGTCACCGGCTTGGTGCCAGTCTGCGCACAGGCCTGCATGATCGCCGCCCCGGTCCGCGTCGATCCGGTGAAGGTGACCTTGGCCACGCGGGGGTGGCGGACCAGCGTGTCGCCGACGACGAGGCCGTCGCCTTGGACGATGTTGAACAGGCCCGCCGGCAAGCCCGCCTCGATCGCGAGTTCGGCCACGCGGACGATGCTGAACGGCGTCATTTCCGACGGCTTGAGCACGATCGCGTTTCCGGCGGCGAGCGCGGGCGCGAATTTCCACACCGCCATCACGAGCGGGAAGTTCCACGGTGCGATCGCCCCGACCACGCCATAAGGCTGGCGCAGAATCAGCCCGAGATGATCGGTGCGGGTCGCGCCCACTTCGCCGCCTTGCTTGTCGGCGAACTCGGAGAAGAACCGGATGCATTCCGCCGTCGTCGGCACGTCCCAGCCAATCGATTCGGCGATCGGACGCGTCGAGACGACCGATTCCAGCCGCGCGAGCGAAACCGTTTCCGATTCGATCAGATCCGCCCACTTGCGCATGACGCGTATCCGGTCGCGTGGCGCGCAGGTCGCCCAGCCGCTGGTCCTGAACACGCGGTGCGCGTCTTCGCAGGCCTGGTCGACCTGGTCGGGACTAGCCGTCGAGAGCACCGCGTGAAGCCTGCCGTCCGACGGACGCAGTACCGGGATCTCCCGTCCTTGGCCGACGACGCGTCGCCCGCCGATCAGATTGGCGGCATGCGGTATCGCGACGGATTGCGGATCGAAGCCGTTCATCGGCCGGCGGCCCAGGCGCTCAGGTCCGTCATGCTGATTGTTCCTTCGATAGCGGCCACGATGCGTTCGCCGACCAGCGGTCCGAACTTGAACATCTGGCCGTCACAATTGCCGATCGCGATCGTGCGAGCATTACCTTCGATCTGAAACCGGCGGCTCGCATCCATGACGTAATAGCCGACCCGCACCCGCAGCGGGCGGTATTGATCGACGTCGCGAAGATACCCTGCGAACCCGGCAAGAATTGCGTCGGCCTCCCCATCCAGACTGTCGAGGCCGGTATCTGGATTGGCTGGGCGCCGATGTCCGCCATGGCCGAATTTCAGATCGGTTCCGCCGACCCCGGGCAGCGTGTACCCACCGCGATCGCCGTAAGCGACCAGCGCCGGGCCGGTGGCCCATGCCGCGGCGTAGGACGCCGGCGGGTCGACATAGAGCAAGGCCTGCCGCATCACGGGCAGGTCGGCGAAACCCTCCCAAAGCCGGCCGCCCCAGGCGCCTGCGGCCAGAACCACCACGTCTCCGGCGATCGTCCTGCCGTCGGCGAGTGTCACGCTTGCAGCACCGTGATTCAGTGCAACGACCCGGCTGTTCGGCATAAGCGCCGTTCCCGCTTCGGCGAGGTAGCGCGCGAGCCCCGCGACGATCCGGTCGGCAAACAATGGCCCACCGCGCCCGCCGGTCAGCGACCAGCTCTGCGCATTCAGAACATATTGCGGACATAGCCGCGCAGTTTCCGCGGCATCGAGGACGTCGTGAGGCAGGCCGAGGTGTTTGAAACTGTCCAGCGTCCGGTGTGCGTAATCGCCCGGCGTCTCGGCGATCGCGATCGCGCCGGTATCGACGAAATGCATCTCGCCCAGATCCGCCCAGACGCCGTCCCAGGACACGAAGGCATCGGCGACCATGCGCGTATAGCCGATGGCATCACCGTAATGCTGGCGAATCATCCGATGCGAGTCCCACGACGCCCCGTCTTGATTGGGGATCGCGCCTGCGTCCAGGATCAGCACGTCATGATCATGTGCAAGCGCCGCGCGTGCCGTGGAAAGACCGACGATCCCTGCGCCGACGATGATGATTCGTGCCAAACGCGCCTCCCCAGCATCCAGACCGATGATCCAGTCCGGCACATTCTAAGGCCCGCTCGGCAGCAGTAAGTTTCGGATGTCGGTGCTTTTCCAACGCAATCGCGTTGATGGATGGAATTGCGCGGCACCCGATGCTTCCTCGTCCCGGCTAGACAGGATCGGGCCAGGTCGAAACGAGACCCGGCGATGGGTACGGAAAGGATTCTAGGCATGGCGACGATGCCGGACAATCGGCTGGCGCTTCGGCCAATGACCGAAGGTGACGTGGGTGCCGTGCACGCACTATCGAAGACAGAGCAATGGCCGCACCGGGCTGAGGACCTGGCCGACATGCTGGCGGTCGGCTCGGGTGTCGTGGCCGAAATGGGCGGCAGCATCGTCGCAAGCACGATGTGGTGGCCCGCCGGAGACGCCTGTGTGACGCTCGGGATGGTCATCGTGGCCCGCACGCACCGCGGCGCGGGGCTTGGCCGTATTGCGATGCAGGCGGCGCTGGACCGCATTGCCGAACAGATGGGCCCCGAGACTGCGATCCTTCTCAATGCGACGGAAGACGGTATCCCGCTCTACCGAAAGCTTGGCTTCGTCGGAATTGCCGAAATCTTACAGCATCAGGGCGCTGCCTTTTCCGCTCCGCTAATCCCGCTCGATCCTGGAGAACGTATCCGCCCGCTGGGCGAGCGCGATGCTCCGCGTGTCGCAAAAATGGTCGCGGCCGCCACCGGTCTAGCGCGCCCTGCGATGATGGATATCCTGCTCAACAAGGCGCATGGTATCGTCTTGGATCGCGATGGCGAACTTGTCGGCGTTGCGCTCTTTCGTCGCTTCGGCCGAGGCTATGTCATCGGTCCGGTAGTGGCGCCCGACAAATTGCGAGCACAGGCACTTATCGCGCAGTGGCTGGGATCGCGCAGCGGTGAGTTCACGCGCCTGGACATCACAGGGGAAAGCGGACTGGGCGAATGGCTCGAAGATCTTGGCATCATCAAGGTGGGCCGAGTCATCACGATGATACGTGGGACTGAACCCGTGGCCAGCGGGCCGGGGAGATCGTTCGCGATCGTCAGCCAGGCTCTCGGTTGATGAAGATCTCCGGATTGCAGAACACCCGTCTGCTCGTTGAAGCGATGCTGATCGACGGAGTCCAGATGCCGGCGGGCAGTGGTGACACACTCGACGTGAGCGACCCTGCGAACGGCGTGGTCATTGGTACGATCCCGGCGGGGGACGCGGTCGATGCCGAGGCAGCGATCGCGGCAGCGGCTGGTGCACTTTCCGCATGGCGGCGGCGTACCGCCGATGACCGCGCGCTGCTGCTAGAGCGCTGGCACGAGCTGATTCTGGCGAACGTCGCCGATCTCGCGCAGATCATGACCGCCGAACAGGGCAAGCCGCTCGCCGAAGCCGAGGGCGAGATCCGCTATGCCGCCTCGTTCGTGAAATGGTTCGCGGCCGAGGGCCGGCGCGTCTCGGGGTACAGCATCCCGGCGCCGACCCCGGACCGGCGGGTGCTGATCGGCAAGGAACCGGTCGGCGTTTGCGCGGCCATAACGCCGTGGAACTTCCCCGCCGCGATGATAACGCGCAAAGTGGCGCCAGCTCTGGCCGCAGGGTGCACCGTCGTGGTCAAGCCGTCCGAACTTACGCCGTTTACCGCGTTAGCGCTCGGCGTGCTGGCGCAAGAGGCTGGCTTTCCGGCGGGCGTTCTCAATATCGTTACCGGACTGCCGGAGTCGATTGGCGGCGCGCTGACTGCTAGCCCGGTCGTCCGGAAACTGTCGTTCACCGGCTCGACGCGGGTCGGATCGCTGTTGATGCGGCAATCGGCCGACACGCTGAAGCGGCTTAGCCTCGAACTTGGCGGGAACGCGCCGTTCATCGTGTTCGATGACGCGGATATCGAACACGCGGTAGCGGGCGCGATGGCCAGCAAGTTCCGCAATGCCGGCCAGACCTGCGTCTGCGCGAACCGCCTGCTGGTACAGGACGGCATACACGACCGGTTCGTTGCCGCACTCGGCGATGCGGTTCGCGGTCTGAAAGTCGGCGATGGACGTACGGCAGGGACGACAATCGGGCCGCTTATCAACGCCGCCGCCACGGCGAAGGTCACCGCGCACATCGCAGATGCCCTCGCGAAGGGCGCCAGTATCGCCGCGTCCCCAGAGGGCGTAACCAGCGACGACTATTTTACGTGCCCCGTCCTGCTGACCGGCGCGACGGCGGAGATGCGGCTGGCGAGCGAGGAGACGTTCGGGCCGGTCGCACCCGTCTTCCGCTTCGGCACAGAGACCGAGGCACTCGATCTGGCCAACGCAACGCCGTTCGGGCTGGCCAGCTACTTCTATACCGACGATCTGCACCGCGCCTGGCGCGTCGGGGAGGCGCTCGAATTCGGCATGGTCGGGCTCAATACCGGATCAATCGCGATGGAGATGGCACCGTTCGGTGGCATCAAGGCGTCCGGCCTCGGCCGCGAGGGCGGGCGTGAAGGTATTGAGGAATATCTGGAGACCAAGGCGTTCCATTGGGCCGGCCTGAGGGGATTTGGCGCATGACGGATCGGTCTTATAAAATCGCGGTGATTGCCGGCGACGGGATCGGCACCGAAGTGATGCCGGAGGGTATCCGCGCGCTGGAGACTGCGGCAGCGGCGTTCGGTTTCACGATCGAGCAGCAATGGCACGACTTTGCCTGTTGCGACTATTATCTGAAGCACGGCCAGATGATGCCCGACGACTGGAAAACCCGGATCGGTGATGTCGATGCCATCTTTTTCGGGGCGGTCGGCTGGCCCGACACTGTGCCCGACCATGTATCGCTGTGGGGTTCGCTTATCCAGTTCCGGCGTGAGTACGATCAATACGTCAATCTCAGGCCTGCCCGGCTGATGCCCGGCGTCCCCTGCCCGCTCGCCGGACGCGGTCCCGGCGATATCGACATGATGATCGTTCGCGAGAATACTGAGGGCGAATACAGTGCCATCGGTGGAATCTCGTTCCCCGGCACCGAGCGGGAGATCGTATTGCAGGAAACGGTTATGACCCGGTTCGGCACCGATCGCATCCTGCGCTACGCTTTCGACCTGGCGCAAACGCGGCCCAAGAAGCACCTCACCTCGGCGACCAAGTCGAATGGCATCGCGATTACGATGCCGTGGTGGGACAGTCGCGTCGAGGATATGGCCAAGGCCTATCCCGATATCCGGACCGACAAATACCATATCGACATTCTGTGCGCGCAATTCGTGATGAATCCGGACCGGTTCGACGTAGTCGTCGCCTCGAACCTGTTCGGCGACATACTGTCCGATCTCGGCCCGGCCTGCACCGGTACGATCGGAATCGCGCCGTGCGGTAACATCAATCCTGACCGCTCGAAGCCATCCTTGTTCGAACCCGTCCACGGTTCGGCACCCGATATCGCCGGCCAGGGAATAGCCAACCCGGTCGGTCAGATCTGGTCGGCGGCAATGATGCTCGACCATCTCGGCGAGTACGAGGCCTCTGCGGCGATCGTGCGGGCGATCGAAGCGGTGCTGGCGACCGCAGCCGGGCGAACGCGAGACCTTGGCGGCACCGCGTCAACGACTGAATGTGGTCAAGCTGTCGCTGGGGCAATAGCGGTAACGATCGACTGAGCCACGCGGCATGATATGCCGCGTGGCGCTGTAGAACGGCAGTTGCCCGGCGTTCCCACGTACAGTTCGGCGCGGCATCGCTTCGCCAGTCGCTAAGATCATGTGGCAACCACGGGGCGATCCATGCATCTTAACTCTCTGATCGAAAGCGACCGCAAGCATCTGATCCACCCGGTCAGCGCATATCGCGCGCACGAGGCGCGCGGTGCGACGATCCTGACCGGTGGCGACGGGATGTACCTGAACGACAGCGAGGGTAATCGCCTGCTCGACGCGTTCGCAGGCTTATGGTGCGTCAACATCGGCTATGGCCAGGAAAGCGTGATCGCTGCCGCGACAAAGCAGATGCGGTGCCTTCCCTACGCGACGGGCTATTTCTCGTTCGCCAGCGAACCAGCGATCCTGCTCGCCGAACGGCTGGCGGAACTGTCCCCCGCTGGGCTCGACCGCGTATACTTCACGCTAGGTGGATCCGACGCGATCGATTCAGTTGTGCGGTTCGTCACCCACTATTTCAACGCGACTGGGCGGCCGAACAAAAAGCAGATGATTGCGCTCGACAAGGGCTATCACGGCTCCTCTTCAACGGGCGCCGGGTTGACCGGTCTGCCTGCGTTTCATCGGCAATTTGACTTGCCGCATGCATGGCAGCATCACATCCCTGCCGCCTATCCCTACCGCAGCCCGGCGGGCGACGATCCACAGGCAGTAATTGATCACAGCGTCGCTCAGTTGCGCGCCAAGGTGGATGAACTCGGCGCAGAGAACGTTGCGGCGTTCTTCGCCGAACCGGTGCAGGGATCAGCGGGCGTGATCGTCCCACCAAAGGGTTGGCTTAAGGCGATCCGTGCGGTCTGCACCGAACTCGACATCCTACTTGTCGCCGACGAGGTCATTACCGGCTTCTGTCGTACCGGGCCCTTGTTCGCTTGCGAGACCGAGGGAGTTGTGCCGGACCTCATGACGATCGCCAAGGGACTGACTGCCGGATACGCGCCAATGGGCGCTGTGTTGATGTCCGAGCACGTCTATGCCGGCATCGCCGACGGTCCCGACAATCACCTGCCAGTCGGTCACGGCTTCACCTATTCGGGACATCCGGTGAGCGCCGCGGTAGGTCTCGAAGTCCTTCGCCTCTATACCGATGGTGGTATTCAGGCGAACGGGTTGGAACGTGGCCCACAACTAGCAGCGGGTCTGGCTAAGCTCGCGGATCACCCGCTCGTAGGTGACGTCCGCATAGCTGGCATGCTTGCGGGACTGGAACTCGTCGCCGACAAGCGTGCGAAGACACGCTTTGACACCTCGCTAAACATCTCTGATCGGTTGTCGCGCGCGGCCTATGCGAACAAGCTTATCTTTCGGGCATTCGCGGACGGCACGATCGGCTTGGCCCCGGCAATCAGTTGCGGCACCGAGGATATGGAGCATCTTCTCGCACGTCTAGGCAAGACGCTCGATGACGTCCTTGCTCAAGACGAGGTGCGCGAAGCGCTGGTTTAGGCTAGTCGAACGGCTACCTCGAGGACTTCCGCAAACATGAGCTTGGCACCAAAACTCGACCGACTGGACTTCAAGATCCTGGCGCACCTCCAGCGCAACGGGCGAGTAACGAATGTCGAATTGGCCGATGCGGTAGGTCTGTCGCCTAGTCCCTGCTTGGCGCGGGTCAAGCGTCTTGAGAACAGCGGCTACATCACCGGCTACGGTGCGCATATTGCACTGGCAAAACTCGGTTCGACCCTGACGGTCTTTACCGAAGTGACGCTGAAGGACCACCGAAGCGGGGACTTCTCCCGGTTCGAGCAGCGAGCTCGCAACGTACCCGAAATCGTAGAATGCCATCTGGTGAGCGGCGGCTACGACTATCTTGTGCGTTTCATCGCCCGCGACGTCGGGCATTACCAAGAAGTGATGGAAGCTATCCTGGAAGCCGATTTCGGCATCGAAAAATACTTCAGCTACATCGTCATAAAATCCCCGATCATCAAACGCTTCGATCCGATCGACAGCCTGTTCGACGACCGGTTTTCTTAAAGTCCCTTCATTACTGCCGGAGCCGAGCCATGCGGATGGACCTTTCCTCGATCGATCCCCTCGTACCCGAGCTCGTGGCGCTGCGCCGTGACCTTCACGCACATCCCGAACTGGGTTTCGCAGAACACCGTACGGCGGCGATCGTCGCCGACGCACTGCGGGACATCGGACTGGACGTCACGACCGGGATCGGAGGCACCGGTGTGGTCGGCACGCTACGCAGCGGGGGCGGCAATGGATCGCTTGGATTTCGCGCTGATATGGATGCGTTGCCCTTCGCAGAAGAGACCGGCCTTCCCTATGCCAGCACCCAGCCCGGCGTCTTTCACGGATGTGGTCACGACGGGCACACCGCGACACTGTTGGGTGCCGCCCGCCATCTCGCTAAGACGCGCGCTTTTTCCGGAACGATCCACTTTATATTTCAGCCCGCCGAGGAGGGGCTGGGCGGTGCTGGCGCAATGGTTCGCGATGGCTTGTTCGAACGCTTTCCCTGCGACCGGGTGTTCGCGATGCACAATTGGCCGGATCTGCCGGTCGGCAGCGCAAGGACGCGTGCCGGGCCAATTATGGCATCGGCTGACAAGTTCGAGATCTTCGTCACCGGCCGGGGTGGGCACGCGGCTATGCCGCACCAGACGCCCGATGCGATCCTCGCTGCCAGCGAACTGGTTCAACAGCTCAACACGATCGTATCCCGCCGCGTACCCGCTACGCAGGCGGCGGTGCTATCGGTTACCCGGATCGCAGGCGGCCACGCGCATAACGTGCTCCCTGCAGCAGTAACAATCCTGGGTACCGTCCGAACATTTGACGCTGATGTTCAAGATCGGATCGAGGCCTCCATCCGAGCGATGGCCGCGGGAGTTGCGCAGTCGAGCGAAACAACAATCAGCGTAGAGTATGATCGCTATTATCCAGCGACAATCAATGACGCAGCGGCCGCCGAGTGCGCTCTGGAGGCAGCTGCGTTGGTGTGCGGTGATGTTGCGATGTCCCCCGTACCGGCGTTCACCTCTGAGGACTTTGCTTTCATGCTAGCAGAGCGTCCGGGCGCATATCTCTGGATGGGCCAGGCGGATGCCGATCATACCGCCCCGCTTCATCATCCCTCTTATGACTTCAATGAGCGCATACTGCCTCTCGGCATAGGCTGGTTCACGGCGCTCGCTGAACAATTGCTGCCGCACGACTGAGGACCGGTCCGAACCATCAATCGGCATTTCATGCGTCCGACCGCCACATTTATTTCAAAATCAGGACTACCAGCCACGTAGTTCGCAACAAAATGCTCTCGTGCACGGTCATAGTGTGCAGGCCGAAGATGCTTTTTCGCACAGCGAACTTCAGACGCTTCTCACGAAGAGAAGTTCCGAAAAATGTTCGCGGCGTCGAAGCGCAGGAGGACGGCACGGCCACCACCTTCTTGGGGGATTTTGATGACCTACCGTAACCTGCTCTTGCTCGGCGCCGCGATCGTCTCAGCCGGCATCGCCATGCCCGCAGTTGCGCAGGAAGTCCCTCCTGCTCCGCCGCAGAACGATGTGACGACGACCGCCGATACTACCGGCACCGACGCGGCAAACACCGACATCACCGTCACCGCGCAGCGGCAGCAATATGTCAGTCAGGTGCCGACGATCGAGGTGCCGCAGAGCATCCAAGTCCTGTCGGGGGAAACGCTCCGAGATGCCGGCATTACCCGGCTCGACAACGCGCTTGATTTCGCCAGCGGCATTTCGCGACAGAACAACTTTGGCGGCCTTTTTGACAGCTTTTCCTGTCGCGGCTTTTCCGGCGACGAAAATACGGCAAGCAACTATCTGGTCAACGGGTTCAACGCGGCACGTGGCTATGGTGGCGCGCGCGATACGTCGAACGTCGAGCGCATCGAAATTCTCAAGGGCCCTCAGTCTGCGCTCTTCGGTCGCGGCGAACCGGGATGCACGGTCAATATCGTGTCCAAGAAGCCCTATTTCGAACTTGGCGGTAGCGCGACGTTCTCCGGCGGCAGCTACAACACCTTCCGAAGCGAAGGCGACGTAAACGTACCGCTTTCGGACCATGTTGCCATCCGCGTGACCGGTGCTGCCGAAGCAGGCGACAGTTTCCGGGATACCATCAGCACACAAAAATACACCGTGACGCCTTCAATTTTAGCCAAGCTCGGTTCAGACACGTCGCTGTCTTATGAATTCGAATATATCCACCAAGAGGTGCCATTCGACCGCGGCATCGTCGCCATCAACGGCAATCTCAAGACAGTTCCACGGTCACGCTTTCTCGGCGAGCCGGGTGACGGGCCGATCCGCATCCGGGCGCTAGGTAACCAAGCCCAGTTGCAGCATAATTTCAGCAACGACTGGTCGGTCGTCCTTGGGGTCGGCTATCGTGACACGTCGTTCAAGGGCTTCTCGACAGAGGCTGAGCTAGCAACCGGTCGCCAGCAAGTCTATAGGGACGGTCAGACGCTGTCGCGTATCCGGCGGTACCGGGACTATAGCACGACCGACCTGACCGTCCGCGGCGAAGTCAGCGGCAAGTTCGATACGTTCGGCCTGTCGCACCACTTGATATTCGGCGCCGATTGGGATGATTTCGAATTGACTGTGGTCCAGTCGCGTTACCGTCCGCCCGCGGTTGCTGCGCAAACCACTGCAACGATCGGCAACAGCGTCAATATCTTTGCACCCGTTTACGGCAAACTACCAGCGGTCGCGGTTTTTCAGAACTACAAGGAGCGCCAGTTTTCTTATGGCACCTATGTTCAGGACCAGATCGATATCACCGAGCAACTGAAGCTTCGCGTTGGCGCACGCTACGACAATATTGAGCAGATCATCGAAAACCGGTTCTCTTCGACGCGTTCCGGGCAGACCAAGACGGCGTTCAGCCCGCAGGTCGGCCTAGCGTTCGTCGTATCAGATGCTTTGTCCTTCTACGCCAATTACGGCGAGGGTTTCAGGCCCA
>Ga0308164_10004009_pt1 | contig 12789 bp, 11 predicted proteins | sample PhyTR2_FD_201031 | JGI IMG/M metagenome (GOLD analysis project Ga0308164, IMG submission 201031) | Phyllosphere microbial communities from UC Gill Tract Community Farm, Albany, California, United States - DLSLT.R2 | ecosystem: Host-associated > Plants > Phyllosphere > Unclassified | place: USA... | reverse complement strand
GATCGACAGCGCCGCATTGAAGGCCAGGGTGCGGCCCGGGCTCACGTAGCGCATCACGACGGCGCCGATGAAGCGGCCGACCATCGCGCCGCCCCAGTAGTAGCCGACGTAGAGGGCGGCGTCCGCATGCGCCAGGCCGGCAATCTGCGACTCGCCCAGGAAGTTGATCAGGAAGCTGCCGATGCTGACTTCCGCGCCGACGTACAGGAAGATGCCGATCGCGCCCAGCACCAGGTGCTTATGCTGCAGCACCGAGCCCGACACCTCGGACACCGCCGTTTCGCGGATGGCGGGCAAACGCACGATCGCGAACAGCAGCGCCAGCACCAGCAGTGCGCCGGCCAGCATCAGGTAAGGCCCCTGTACCGCCGCCGCTTCCTGCGCCTGGCGCGGCAAGGACGCCAGCGCGCCGCCCTGCCGCGTGGTCGCGGACAGGATCAGGACGCTGCCGACGATCGGGCCGATGGTGGTGCCGAGCGAATTGAAGGCCTGGGTCAGGTTCAGGCGGCTCGATGCGGTGGCCGGCGAACCGAGCACGGTGACGTAGGGATTGGCCGCCACCTGCAGGATGGTGATGCCGGCCGCCAGCACGAAGAAGCCGAACAGGAACAGGCCGTAGCCGCTGTTGGCCGCCGGGTAGAACAGCACGCAGCCGCCGGCGGCGATCGCCAGCCCGACCACGGCGCCCTTCTGGTAGCCGATGCGGCGGATCAGCATACCGGCCGGCAGCGACACCAGGAAGTAGGCGCCGAAGAAGCAGAACTGCACCAGCATCGCCTGCACGTAGTTGAGCGTGTAGATCGATTTCAGGTGCGGGATCAGGACGTCGTTCAGGGACGTCAGCAAGCCCCACATGAAGAACAGCAGGGTCACGACGGTGAGGGGAAAGGCGGTGCTGCCCGGATGTGCCTGGCCGGCCGGCGCGAGGCCGGGCGATGATACGCGTTCCATATTGTCTCCTGATGGATGTTCCCGCTGGCTGAGCCGCGGATAACTTTTTAGTAAGAAAGATTGTGCATAGCCTGCTGAACGGGGTCAACTACCACCCCGTTTCGGGGGCCAGTTTAGCCCGCTTCACTAAACAGGCGGTCCGCTCTTATGAAATCGGTTTCTTGTGGGGAGAATATAGCTGGGATTGGCCTGTTTAGTAAAGCCGGCTAAACTTGTCTGGAAGTACAGGGTGGGGTTTGACCAGCTAATAACGGTATGCAAGACTGCGTGATAAAAAAGCAGGTCGTGCCGCAGCCGTCAGCGGATACACGCCGACATGATGCCCGCAGAGCTTGGGTCCCCGCCTTCGCGAGGACGACGGCATTGGCGCGCGCCCGCCTGCACCCACAAGCATTGGAGACAACGTGAACGATTCCCCGCGCGCCCCAGCCGTCGCGGGTCCGGACGGCGCCGGCGCGGCGCCGGTGACCATCCGCGACCTGGCCCGCTATGCCGGCGTCTCGACCGGCACCATTTCGCGCGCGCTGAAGAACGAGCCCGGCCTGACCGAAGCCACGCGCCAGATGGTCTTGCGCGCCGCGCGCGAGCTGGGCTACGACTTCTGCAAGCTGCGCCGCAAGCGCATCCGCCGCCTCGCCTTTTTGCTGCACCGCCAGCACGACACCGCCGCCAGCAGCCCGTTCTATTCGCCGGTGCTGCACGGCGCCGAGGAAGCCTGCCGCGAGCAGGGCATCGTGCTGTCCTTTCTCGCCGTCGGCCCGGCCGACGGTCTCAACGAACAGCTGCGCATGCACGCGCCGGACGCCATCGTCTGCGCCGGCTTCTTCGAGCCGGAACTGCTGGCCGCGCTGCGCGCCAGCGGCAAGCCGCTGGTGCTGATCGACATGAAGCTGCGCGGCTACAGTTCCGTCAATCCGGACAACCACATGGGCGGCCAGCTCGCCACCAGGCACCTGATCGGCCTCGGGCGCGAACGCATCGCGATGATTTCCGGTCCGCTCAGCCACTACAGCGTGCGCGAACGCAACCGCGGCTATCGCCAGGCCCTGTTCGACGCCGGCATGCTGGCCGATCCGCGCCTGGACGTCGGCCTGCCGGACGGCGTCGACCTCGAGACCGGCGCCTGCGAGGCGATGCAGGCCCTGCTCGCCCTGCCCCACCCGCCGGATGCGGTGTTCTGCTACAACGATGCCGCCGCGCTGGTGGCGATGCGCTGCTGCCTGGCGGCCGGCCTGAGCGTCCCCTACGACATCTCGATCGTCGGCTTCGACGACATCCCCGGCGCGCTGCTGGGCCACCGCCCTTTGAGCACGCTGCGCATCGACAAGAAGGAACTCGGCGCGCGCGGCGTCGAGCTGCTGCTGCGCGGCGCCCAGGAGCCGCCGGTGGAAGACGTCGCGCCGGTGCAGCTGATCGTGCGCGCCAGCACGGTGTGCAACGAGTTCCGCACGCGCCCCCATTTTTGACGAACCACGAGAGACCCATGCTTCCCGATTTCCGATCGCGTGCCACGCTGCTGCAGCACATCCGCCATACCCGCCGGTTCTACGATCCGCGCTGCGTCGACCCCAGCGGCGGCTTCTGGCATTTCTACAAGGACGACGGCACGGTCTACGACGCGCGCACGCGCCACCTGGTCAGCAGCACCCGCTTCGTCTTCAACTTCGCGATGGCCTGGCGCCAGTTCGGCGAAGCCGCCGACCGCGAACGCCTGCTGCACGGCCTGCGCTTCCTGCGCGAGGCGCACCGCAACCCGGCCACCGGCGGCTATGCGTGGACGCTGGACTGGCAGGACGGCGCCGGCACGGTCACCGACGCCACCAACCACTGCTACGGCCTGGCCTTCGTGCTGCTGGCGTATGCGCACGCGCTGATGGCCGGCGTGGCGGAAGCGCGCGCCTGGATCGACGAGACCTGGAACCTGATGGAAGAACGCTTCTGGGAACCAACGCACGGCCTGTATGCGGACGAGGCCAGCGGCGACTGGTCGCAGCTGGCGCCCTACCGCGGCCAGAACGCCAACATGCACGCCTGCGAAGCGATGCTGGCCGCCTTCGACGCCACCGGCGAAGTCCGCTTCCTGCACCGCGCCGAAACGCTGGCCCATAACATCACCGTGCGCCAGGCGGCCCTGTACGGCGACCTGGTGTGGGAACACTACAACGCCGACTGGTCGGTCGACCCCGACTACAACCGCCACGACAGCACCAACATCTTCCGGCCCTGGGGCTACCAGCCGGGCCACCTGACCGAATGGGCCAAGCTGCTCCTGATCATGGAGCGCCACGCCGACCGGCTGCAGGGCGGCGCCGGCTGGCTGCTGCCGCGCGCGCGCGAACTGTTCGACGCCGCGCTATCGGCCGCCTGGGACGATGCGCATGGCGGCATCCACTACGGCTTCGCGCCGGACGGCGGCATCTGCGACGGCCACAAGTACTTCTGGGTGCAGGCCGAAAGCCTGGCGGCGGCGGCCCTGCTGGGCGCGCGCAGCGGCGAGGCCGCGTACTGGGACTGGTACGACCGGATCTGGGCCTACAGTTGGGAACACTTCGTCGACCACGAACACGGCGCCTGGTACCGCATCCTGGGCCCGGCCAACCAAACGCTGACCGACGAAAAGAGCCCCGCCGGCAAGGTCGACTATCACACGATGGGCGCCTGCTATGAGGTGCTGCAGGTGCTGGAGCGCTGACGATGCGCGACTTTCCCCTCTTCGTGGCGGCCGGCGAGGCGCTCACCGACATGATCGTCGCCGACGGCGGCGGCACCCGCTGGCACAGCCAGGTCGGCGGCGCCACCTGGAACGTGGCGCGCGCGATGGCGCGCCTGGGCACGCCGGCCGGATTCGCCGGCGCCATCAGCCGCGACGTGTTCGGCGACCAGCTGTGGCAAGCCAGCGCCGACGCCGGCCTCGACCTGCGCCTGCTGCAGCGCGCCGACAAGTCGCCGCTGCTGGCGATCGTGCACAAGCTCGACCCGCCCAGCTATTTCTTCGTCGGCGACGACAGCGCCGACCTGCACTTCGATGCCGACGCGCTGCCGCCGGGCTGGCGCGGCGCCTGCCGCTGGGCCCACTTCGGCGGCATCAGCCTGGCGCGCCGGCCGCTGGCCGACAAGCTGGTGGCGCTGGCGGCGGCGCTGAAGGCGGACGGCGTGCGCATCAGCTACGACCCGAACTTCCGCGCCCTCATGGACGCCGGCTACGATGCCACGCTGCGGCGCATGACGGCGCTGGCGGATGTGGTGAAAGTGTCGGAGGAAGACTTGGCCGGCCTGTTCCGCACCGACGACGTCGACGGCGCCCTGAGTACGCTGCGCAGCTGGAACCCGTCGGCCTGTTACCTCTACACGAAAGGCGCGGCCGGCGCCGCCTTCTATGGCGGTGAACGGGCCTGGTCGGTGGCGGCGCCGCGCATCGAAGTGGCCGACACCGTCGGCGCGGGCGACGCCAGCATGGCGGCGCTGGCCTGGAGCATGCTGCACGCGCCCCAGCGCGACGGCCTGGCGCACCTGCGCTTCGCGGTCGCCGCGGGCGCGGCCGCCTGCCTGTCGCCCGGCGCCACGCCGCCTGAGCTGGCCGTCATCGACGGCTTGCTGGCGCGGATGGACAGCGGCGGACGGATTATTTCTTCGGTCTGAACAGACGGAAGGCGGCGCGCGCGTTCGCCTTGACCGCGTAATCGATCTTGGCGATCTGCTCTTCGAGCGCCTCGGCCAGCACGCTCGACGGACTGGGCGGCGGCAGGTGCAGGTGGGCGTCGGCTTCGCCATAGGCGCGCTCGATCTGCATGCCGGCTTTTTTGGCGATGTGCATCATGGTGCGGTTCGAGGACAGGCACTGCATGTACAGGGTGTCCACGTCCGCGTTGCGGCAGTGGATGGCGGCGCGCTCGAACAAACGCGATCCCACGCCCTGCCCGCGCGCCGAGGCCGACACCGACACGCCGAACTCGGCCACCTTTTCCTTGTCGGTGTAGTTGATGCTGTCCGGGTGCGCTTCCTTGGAGGTCAGCGCCAGGTGGCCGACGCCGACCAGCTGGAACACCCGGTTGTAGACGCCGAACACGATGTCCTCGCTGAAGTTCAGCTTGGCGACGTAGGCGGCCACGCGCTCGTCCGGCAGGATGCTGCCGAAGCGCAGCAGGCGGTCGTCGGCATCCAATGCCATGAAATGGCGCAGCACGCGGCGGCGGTCGCGTTCTTGCAAGGCTTTCACCAGCACCGGCTGGCGCCCGTTCTTGCCGCGCAGGTTGTTCAGCCAGCGGCGCAGGGGATTGTCGGGCGAGGTCATGGGCATGACGGCACGATCAATCGCGCACGTCGTTCAGGGCCAGCTTGACCGCCGTCACCCGCGCCGCATGCACCAGCTCCGGAATGCGCGCCTTGTCGGCCGCGCGCCCGGCAATCTCGCCCGCGTTCACGGCGCGCGCCGCGGCCAGCGCGCGCAGCAGCCAGGGCCCCTGCGGATAGTCGCGGTAGCGCATCTCGTGGGTCGCGTGCCCGCGCCCGCGCGCATCGCATTCGGACGCCAGCAGCATCTGGGCGAAGCGTTCCGGCTTGCGGAAGCCGTCGCAGCGTTCGAGCAGGGTGACGATGGTGTTGGCCCGCAGTTCCAGCGCCCGGCTGACGTTGCCGTGTTCGCGCGCGGTCATGACGGCCAGGTCGCGGCACTCGGCCGGCACGCGCAGGCGCGCGCACAGATCCGTGATCAGGCGCGGCCCCATGCCTTCGTGGCCATGGTGTTTCGGCCAGGATTCGCTGGGCGTGGCGCCCTTGCCGAGGTCGTGCATCAGCGCGGCGAAGCGGATCGGCAGCGCATGTCCGCGCTCGGCCGCGTAGTCGATCACCAGCATCAGGTGCACGCCGGTATCGATTTCGGGATGGTGCAGCGGCGGCTGCGGCACGCCCCACAGCGCGTCCAGTTCGGGCAGGATGCGCGCCAGCGCGCCGCAGTCGCGCAGCACGGCGAACATGCGCGAGGGCGTTTGCTCCATCAGGCCGCGCGACAATTCCTGCCACACGCGTTCCGGCACCAGCGCATCGACTTCGCCCTCGTCCACCATGCGCCGCATCAGCGCATTGGTGGCCTCGGCCACGCGAAAGTCCGGGAAACGCGCGGCAAAGCGGGCCAGGCGCAGGATGCGCACCGGGTCTTCGGCGAAGGCGTCCGATACGTGGCGGAAAATACGGTCGTGCAGGTCCTGCCGGCCGCCGTAGGGATCGACGATGGTGCCGTCGGCGGCGCGCGCCATCGCATTGATGGTCAGGTCGCGCCGGATCAGGTCGTCTTCCAGCCTGACGTCGGGCGAGGTGTGGAACACGAAGCCGTGGTAACCGGGCGCGGTCTTGCGCTCGGTGCGCGCCAGTGCGTATTCCTCCTGGGTCGTCGGGTGCAGGAAGACCGGGAAATCCTTGCCGACCGGACGGAAACCCTGGGCCAGCATCGCCTCCGGCGTGGCGCCGACGACGACCCAGTCGTGGTCTTGCACGGGCAGTCCGAGCAATTCGTCGCGGACCGCGCCGCCGACCACGTACGCTTGCATGGCCATCAGTCGGGCAAGTCCTGTTCGTGGCCGGCGGCGATCTCGGTTTCCTTCATCGCTTCATCGACCCAGCGCGCCACGGCCGGATGGGCCAGTATGCGGTCGCAGTAGGCTTGCAGGGCCGGCGCCAGCGCCACGCCGTAGGTCTTGAAGCGCATCACGACCGGCGCATAAAACGCATCGGCGATGGAAAAATCGCCGAACAGGAAGCGGTGGTGGCCGAAGCGCGACAGGCACTCTTCCCAGATTTCGCAGATGCGGCCGATGTCGGCCTGGGCGCCGTTGGTGCGGCCACGGCCCGGCAGGCGTGCCTTGATGTTCATCGACATCGCGTGGCGCAGGTCGGGGAAGCCCGAATGCATCTCGGCCACGATGGAACGCGCCAGCGCGCGCGCCGCCACGTCCTGCGGCCACAGATGGGATTCGGGAAATTGTTCGGCCAAGTATTCGCAGATGGCCAGGCTGTCCCAGATCGTCATCTCGCCCGCCAGCAGCACCGGCACCCGGCCGGCCGCCGAAAAGCGCGCGATCTCGGCGGCGGTCTCGGGCTTGTCGAGCAGGACCCGCACTTCGGTGAACGGGATGCCGGCCGCCACCGCGGCCACCCACGGGCGCATCGACCATGACGAATAATTCTTGTTGCCGATGACGAGCGTCAGGCCGGCCTGGCGGGCCTGGTCGAGGGTTTGTGTGAGGATCGGGTCGAGTTCGATTGTCTGCATGGCGGCTATCTGGTCAATTAGCGTCCGGCACGGGTGCGCAGGACATCGATGCGGGCGGTCGGCGCCAAATAGCGCGGCGCCACCGCTTCGAGCGCCGTGAGCTTGATTCCCAACGCCGCGGCTGTCAAGACCTGTGTGGCCGAATCGGCAACACCTGGCGCATTGATGACGTTATCGACGGTCATCGAATCGAGGTTGTCACGGCTCATCAGTGGCGTGCCGGGCAAGTATTCGAAGAGCATTGCCTGCAGGCGCGCCACGCCGTCGGGCAGGCGGAACACCGGCCGTGGGTGCCCGCTGTAGCGTCCGGCCAGGCGCACGAGTTCGGCCAGCGTGTACACCTGCGGCCCGCCCAGCTCGACGATCTTGCCGGCCGTGCGGGGCGCGAACAGCGCGCGCACGATGGCGTCGGCGACGTCGCCCACGTACACCGGCTGGAAGCGCGCGCCGGCGCCGGCCAGCGGCACGAGCGGCAGATGGCGCTGCAGGCGCGCAAACATGTTGAGGAAGTTGTCTTCTTCGCCGAACACGACCGAGGGACGGAAAATCGTGGCCGCCACCGCCGGGTTGGCGCGCGCGGCCTGTTCGCCGTCCGCCTTGGAACGGCCGTACATCGAAGGACTGCCGGGATCGGCGCCGAGCGCGCTCATGTGCAGGTAGCGCGGCACGCCGGCCGCGGCGCAGGCGGCGACGATGCGGCGCGGCAAGTCGACGTGGGCGCGCCGGAAGGCCGGGCCGTACGGCAGGGCGCGCTCGCCGTGCAGGATGCCGACCAGGTTGATCACCGCATCCTTGCCCTGCACCAGGCGGCGCAGGTGCGCATCGTCGTGGACGTCGGCTTCGACGATCTCGACGCCGGGCAGCGGCATCAGGTGCATCGCCTGCGCTTCGTGGCGGGTGGGCACCACGATCGTCATCGGATGCTCGGCCAGCCGCGCCGCCACGTGGCTGCCGATGAATCCGCTCCCTCCGATCAGCAAGACCGACAGCTCGTGCATGGCATGCCTCTATGGCAGGCTGAGGCCGTTGCTACGCGGCGCGATCGTCCCCAGCCGGGCCTTGAGCGACTGCGGACGTTTTTCGAACAGGGCGGCGTAGTTCGTTGCGTTCGACATCACATTGCGCACGTAGTTGCGGGTTTCCTCGAACGGGATGGTTTCGACGAAGACGGCGCCCTCCATCGGCGCATTCAGCAAGCCGCGCCAGGTGCGCGAGCGGCCCGGGCCGGCGTTGTAGGCGGCCGTGGCCAGCACTTGCGAGCCTTCGGCATTCGTCAACACCATGTTCAGGTAATTGGTACCGAGCAAGATATTGGTGCGGATATCGTTCAGCATGCCGTGGCCGTAATCGGTCAAACCGATCTTTTGCGCCACCCACTTGCCGGTGGACGGCATCACCTGCATCAGGCCGGAGGCGCCGACGCCGGACTGGGCATCGGTAATGAAGCGCGATTCCTGGCGGATCAGGCCGTACACCCAGGCACGGTCGAGACCGAGCCCCTGCGCGGTCGGGTGCAGGATGTCGTTGTGCGGCGCCGGGAAGCGCTGGGTGTAGTCGAACTCGGTGCGGGTGCGCTCGGACGTGTTGACCATGCGGTCCAGGATCTCGTTCTGGCGCGCATAGTCGGCGGCGGCCAGCAGCTGGCGCTCGGACAGATTGCTCACGGTCCAGTTCCACTCACGCGTGCCTTCGAAGCGCAGCCGCAGGCTGAAGAATTTCAGGGCGCGCTTGAAACCGGGATTCGCCGCCGCCTGCGCCAGTTCGGCGGCCGTCAGCGGCGTGGCGGCCGGCGGGATCGAGATCTGCATGCCGACCTCTTCCATGGCGAGCTGCCCGTAAAAACTGTTCTGGTCGGCGATGCGGCGGAACAGGGCCTGCCCATCCTCGGCGCGGCCCGCGGCTTGCAGGGCGCGGCCCATCCAGTAGGTCCAGGCGCTCAGCGCTTGCTGGTCCTTGGGCATGGATTCGATGGTGGCGCGCACCGCCTTCCAGTCGCCGCGGCGCAGCGCGATCCGGGTCTTCCATTCGAGCTGGGTCTCGGATAGCGGGGCGCCGGCCGCGCGCTGCCAGTACTCCCAGGCTTCCGGCGCCAGCGTGAGGGACGCCGCCAGGGCGATGTGCGACCAGCCGATCGCGCGCTCCTCGGCGCTCAGCTTGGGCGCGTTCTTGTCCAGCGCCACCGTCGCCAGTTTGAGGCTGGTGCGCGCCATGCGGCCGACCGCGACCAGGTAGATCTCGTGCTCGGCGCGCGTGCTGCCGATGCCGCGCGCCATCGCCAGTGCCGGCACGTCGACCGCCTGGGCGGCGCGCGTGTCCGACGCGCCCAGCAGCAGCGCGGTGCGGCGCGACGGCCCGGTGGCGTGCATTTCGCCGGCCAGGCGCAATTGCGCCAGCAGATCGGCCGTCGTGAATTGCCCGGACTGGGCCAACTGGCCGATCAGGGCCGCGCAGGCGTCGCCGTACATCGGCGGATTGTCGAGCAGGGCGCGCGCATCCTCGGCCACGTTCTGGCCTTTCAAAGCGCGCGACAGCAGCGCGTAGCACTTGACCTGGTAATCGTCTTTCTTGACGAACAGGGGGAACTCGCGGTCGAAATTGAACCAGTCGCGCTTGCGGCCGAGCTCGAGCAGCCAGTCGTTGCGCAGGCGGTCGGCGATGGCGCTGCCGTCGTAGCGCTTCAGGAAGTCGAGGATTTCCTCGTTGCCGGCGTCGCGCAGGCGCGGTTTGAGCCGATAATAGTCGACATACGAGGGGATCGCGTAGTTCGGCAGCCGCGCGGCGAGCCCGGCAGCGCGATCCGTGTCGTTCTGGCGCGAGGCGTCGCGCAGTTGCAGGAACAGCGCGTCCTGCTCGCGGGCGGCGGCGTCGACGGCCGGCACGGTGGGGGCGAGCACGGCGGTCGCCGCGGCCGGGGTGCCTGCGGTTGCGGCTGCGGCTGCCGTTGCGGCTCCAGTTGCAGGCGCCGTTGCAGGTGGTGCGGGCTGGGCCGCGCTTGCGGCGGCAACGGTGAGGGACAGTACACCCGTGGCGGCAAGACTGGCGCCGGCAAACAATTTTGACAAAAACATCAATCCAACTTTCACTGTACGCTTCATATCATCCATGACCGGCAATTCAAGAATACCATGCGGCTCCGACGGCTTGCCAGACTCCGGCACAAGCGTCGCGGGCGCGAAACAAAGTAGCGACGACGGTACCGGCCAGCAGGCCGCCAGGAGCGCCTTGCGCAAGGCGCTCAAAGCCGCACGCGGGGCGCTCGACCCGGCCGTCAAGGTCGGCTGGGATGCCCAGATCGGCGCCCAGGTGGTGGCCTGGTGGCGCGTGCGCCAGGTCGCCGCCCTCGGCGTGTACTGGCCGCTGGCCGGCGAGCCCGACCTGCGGGCAGCCTACGCGGAACTGGCCAAGGCCGGCGTACGGCTGGCGCTGCCGGTGGTGATGGAGCGCGATGCGCCGCTCTCCTTCGTCGACTGGACGCCGGGCGAACCGATGCTGCCGGACCAGATGGGCATCCAGGTGCCGGCCACCTTGCGCTTCGTCGAGCGTCCCCCTGCCCTGCTGGTGCCCTGCCTCGGCTTCAACGAAGCGAATTACCGGCTCGGCTATGGCGGCGGCTACTACGACCGCACGCTGGCGCCGGCGCCGCGGCCGCAGACGCTGGGCATCGCCTATGCCAACCAGCAAGCCGTGTTCGGCCATGCCGTGCACGACGTGCCGCTGGACGTGATCGTGACGGAAGCGACGCGCATCACCTGACGCGCACATAAAAAATGCCCGCGGGCCGCTCAGGCGCGCGGGCATGGTGCCGGCTTGTCTGTTCAGGCAAGCTGCAGGCGCTGGCAGATCGCGGTGGTGGCCGCGGCCTGGTTCATGCTGTAGAAATGCAGGCCGGGGGCGCCGCCGGCAAGCAGGCGTTCGGCCAGGCCGCTTACCACATCGAGGCCGAAGGCCTTGATCGAGGCCGCGTCGTCGCCGAAGCTGGCCAGCTTGAGGCGGATCCAGCGCGGAATCTCGGCGCCGCACATGTCCGAAAAACGCATCAGCTGCGTGTAGTTCGTGATCGGCATGATGCCGGCCACGATCGGCACGTCCACGCCCAGCTTGCGGACGTTGTCGACGAACTGGAAATACGCGTCCGGGTTATAGAAATACTGAGTGATCGCCGCATTCGCGCCGGCCTGCACCTTGCGCGCGAAGTTCTGCAGATCGTCCTGCGGCGATTTCGCCTGCGGATGCATTTCCGGATAGGCCGCCACTTCGATGTGGAACCAGTCGCCGGTCTCGGCGCGGATGAACTCGACCAGCTCGCTGGCATAGCGCAGTTCGCCGGCGCCGCCGTAACCGCTCGGCAAGTCGCCGCGCAGGGCCACCAGGCGGCGGATATCGTTCGCCTGGAATTCCTGCAAAATGGCGCGGATCGACGCGCGGGTGGCGCCGACGCAGGACAAATGGGGCGCACCCTCGAACCCTTCGGCCTGGATTTCCAGCACCGTCGACAGCGTGCCGCCCTGGGTGCTGCCGCCGGCGCCGAAGGTTACCGAAAAGTACTTCGGGTCGAGCGCGGCCAGTTTCTGGCGCGCCGCGCGCAGCTTTTCCGCGCCCTCGGGCGTCTTGGGCGGGAAAAACTCGATACTGATATTAGGGGTTTCCATCTTTTTTGAGCAATAAGGTAGAAAGCGCCCACGAAATCACGCTGTACAGGATCGCCGCCAGGAAGGCCGACCCGAAGCCGGCCACATGGAAACCCGGCACCAGGGAAGACACCAGCCAGAACAGCAGCGCATTGATCACCAGGATGAACAACCCGAGGGACAGCAGCGTCACCGGCAGGGTCAGGACGACCAATGCGGGACGGATCAGGGTGTTGACCAGACCCAGCACCAGCGCGGCCACGAGGGCGGCGCCGATATTGGTGACGGTCACGGAGTGCATCAGGTAAGGCAGCGCCATCAGGGCGATGGCATTGATCAGCCAGGTCAGCAGCAAACGCATTGTCGGTGTCTTTCGTGAGGGCGTGCAGGTCCAGGCGCGTGCGTGTCGAGCACGTCACGCGCCGCCAGGGACCCCGACCTTGCCGAGGTCCCAAAACCATCGATCAGTAGCGGTAGTGGTCCGGCTTGTACGGACCGGCCTGGCTTACGGAAATGTAAGCGGCCTGCTCTTCGGTCAGCGTGGTCAGCTGCGCATTCAGCTTTTTCAGCTGCAGGCGCGCGACCTTCTCGTCCAGGTGCTTCGGCAGCGTGTAGACGCCGACCGGGTACTTGTCCGTGTTGGCGAACAGTTCGATCTGGGCGATGGTCTGGTTCGCGAACGACGAGCTCATCACGTACGACGGGTGGCCGGTGCCGCAGCCCAGGTTCACCAGGCGGCCTTCGGCCAGCAGGATGATGCGCTTGCCATCAGGGAAGATGACGTGGTCGACCTGCGGCTTGATGTTCTCCCACTGGTACTTCTTGATCGCCGCGACTTCGATTTCATTGTCGAAGTGGCCGATGTTGCAGACGATCGCCTGGTCCTTCATCTTGAGCATGTGCTGCTCGGTGATGACGTGGTAGTTGCCGGTGCAGGTGACGAAG
>Ga0308164_10004003_pt1 | contig 12800 bp, 9 predicted proteins | sample PhyTR2_FD_201031 | JGI IMG/M metagenome (GOLD analysis project Ga0308164, IMG submission 201031) | Phyllosphere microbial communities from UC Gill Tract Community Farm, Albany, California, United States - DLSLT.R2 | ecosystem: Host-associated > Plants > Phyllosphere > Unclassified | place: USA... | reverse complement strand
CGCGCTAATCGGTGGCCGTGCGCGCCCGTAGCTCAGTTGGATAGAGCAAGGAGCTTCTACCTCCTCGGTCGGGGGTTCGACTCCCTCCGGGCGCGCCATCCCCATCCAAAAAACCGCAGATTTCAGGCATTTTTAGCGGTGTTGGTGTCTAACCTCTCTGCCCGGTTAGACATTTCCCAGCGCGCAAGGATGCCGATTGCGTCGTCTGCCATGCTGCGCTGATTGGCCGCTTCCGTGTAGCGAGCGACCTCTTCGTCCTTCCGATGACCGGACACCGCCTTCATGGTCTGGTTGCCCTGGTTGAGTTCGGCCAGGCGCTTCAGCTGATCGGCAAGTCGTCCGCCGATGTTACCGTGCAGTGCAACGGAACGGCAATTTCATTCGCGATCGGCGACGGCACGATCATCAGCAAGCTGATCGAAGGCACGTTTCCCGATTATAGCCGCGTGATACCGGAGCCAGCCGTGAACCGGATCGGCGTTGTCCGCGACGTCCTGGTTGCTGCGTCATCTGCCGTCACTTCGGTGGTCAATCCAGAAGGTGATAAGTCGAGGGTCCGAGCCGTGGCGATCGAAATGGGCGCCAACGACGACGCGCATGAGATGACGGCGAAGGATCAGACGGGCGCAAGCGCAAGCGAGCCGATCGTTGCGACCTATGCGGGTACGCCCCTCCGGTTCGGCGTCAACAGCCAATACCTGCGCGATGTCGCCGGCATTTTCACCGAGGGCGCGGCGCTCTCGATCACGCTGCATGATCCTGCAGCACCGCTTCGCATCGTCTCGGACAATGATCCCGACCTCGTCGGCGTCATCATGCCGATGCGCGTCTGAGGAGACACGACATGCACCTCGATTATGCAGAAGAAGATGCGATCAACGATCTGGTCGCTGCGATCCAGGCAGGCGCACCCGGACCGGCGTTCGCGGCGCTCGATCGACTGATTGGCGATCAGGATAATGCCGACATCATTCGCGAGCGCATTGCGACTGCCCGCGCACGGCGTCGCTAGGCCATGCGACTGAAACTAGACATGCAGGTGGAGCTTGCTGTGCAGCAGCTGCTCGAAGGCCGCGAGGAAGATGTCACGGTGGAAGTCGTCCTCGACGATCTTCCTTCGCATATCCGCTCCGCAGCACCGTCTCGGAAAGCCATCGTTCGTGCCATCATGGCCGCGGGCTGGAAGGCCGGACGTACGCGCGCGGGCGCCGTCACCTACAGCCGGCCGGGCGCGCCCGATGGTGACGATCCAATACCTGAAGGCGGAAACATCGCAGCCGATGAACTCCGCCTGCTCGTCGAGCGCGCTGAGCGGCTTGAGGAAGAGAAGAAGGGCATCGCCGACGACATCAAGGATGTCATGGTCGAGGCCAAGGGCCGTGGATACGATCCGAAAGCCATTCGCAAGATACTCTCCATCCGAAAAAAGAAGAAGGAAGAGTATCAGGAAGAGGAAGCCATCCTCGAAGTTTATCTGCAAGCACTGGAGATGATCTGATGAGCAGCGTGAACAAGGTTATTCTCGTCGGCCACTTGGGCAAGGACCCGGAAGCCCGGACGTTCCAGAACGGTGGTGAGATCGTCAACATGAGTCTGGCTACGTCCGAGCGCTGGAAGGACCGCGCTTCTGGTGAGCAGAAAGAACGGACCGAATGGCACAACCTCGTGATCATGAACGAGGGACTGGTGAAGATCGCCAAGCAATATCTGCGCAAGGGTTCGAAGGTCTACATCGAGGGCACCCTGCGCACGCGTAAATGGCAGGACACTACGGGCAACGATCGCTGGTCGACCGAGATCGTGCTCGGCGCGTTCAATTCATCGCTTGTGTTGCTCGATCGCCGGGAGGCTGATCCGGGCCGTACCGACTATTCCAGCTATGGGGACACCCGTGGCGGCGCTGGTGGGGGCGGCAGTGCCGGTGCTGCCGCGGCCGGCACCCGTGGCAGCTTTACCGATGATCTGGATGACGACGTGCCGTTCTAGCGCCCGCCGCTCTGCGCGGTCGCAGAGCCTTTCATGCGCTAGCAGACCGCAACAAGCGTCTGCCCTGGTCTGATCGGGGGTATTCGTGAGCGTCACCACAACATCGTCGTCTCTGCTTGAGGCGGCGCTCGACTACCGCCCTCACGTACACCGAGGCTGGCAACTGCGAAAAGATCGGCACGATCGGCGCGACGTTCGCCAAGACCGAGTTTCAGCCGCTCAAAGGTCCCAAGCAGAAGCTGAAGGGCAGCGCCGACTATGGTTCGCTCCAGCCGCAGTTCGCGCTGGACGAAAGCGATGCGGGGCAGACCCTGTTCCGTACCGCTGCCGACGAAGAGACCAACGCGCTCTATTCGGTGCGCGTGACCTACCAGTCGGGTGCCAAGCGCTATTTTCAGGGCCGCGTGTTCGGCTGGCCCGAAACGGTCGACGGCGCCGATCCCGTCATGATGGCGACCCCGACGGTCGAGATCTGCACGAAGGTCGTGCGCGCGCCAGCCGCTTAACCCCCTCCCGGCGCCCGCGACGCCGGCTCTACCCCATGTGTCGACCTGCCCCGCTATCGCGGGTTGCGGGGCGGGTCGGCGCACCATCTTCCCGCGAAGGATGACCCATGACCAAGATCTTCAATATCGCCGCCCTGGCCGTTGCCGCGACCGCCGCCCTGCACGTCAAGGATCCGAACGGCGAGCCGCTGTATGCGGACGCCGAGCGCAAGCTGCCCATCAAGATCCACCTGCACGGTCCCGGCAGCGACATTGCCGGCGTGATCGAATCCCGCCAGTCGGCGCGCACGCTCAAGCGCATGCAGGACAATGACGGCAAGATCACTTCCGCCACCCGCGAAGAGCGTGTGGCCGAGACGGCGCAGGATCTGGCCGAATTGACCGTGCGGTTCGAGAATTTCGACTACCAGCCCGAGGGGGCCACGGAACCGCTGGCAGGCGATGCCCTGTTCCGCGCGCTCTATGCCGATCAGTCGCTTGGCTTCGTCACAAAGCAGGTTGCGAAATTCTTCGGTGACTGGGGAAACTTCAGCGCCGCATCGAAGGCGGCCTAACCCTCTACGTCCGGCAGTTGGCGTGGCTCGCTGCCACGCCAAAGCCGCCCCCCGGCACCAAGCGGGCCAAGATCGCCGACGATCAGCCGCGCCTTAGCCGGATGGATGACATGAAGCGGCGCAAACTGACGCCGCAGATGCCGCCAAATCCTGCCCCGCATATCTTCGACTGGCTGATCGAGATCGGCCTGACGGAGGCTGCGGGCATGGGTGCTGCGCCGATCAGTTCGCGTGAACTGGCGGCATGGCAGGACAACACCAACGTGCGCCTGGCGCCGTGGGAAGCGCGGCTGATCCGCGAACTGTCGAAACAGTACCTCGCCGAAGGCCGGCGTGCCGAAGACGAGACGTGCCCGCCGCCATGGAAGGCGCCGGTCACCGAGCGTGAACTCGAAATCGAGGAAGCCCAGCTGCGCAGGCTGCTGGGGTAAACAGCAGGAAGGGTTGCCATGGTCGACGACGACTCTACCGGTCTCGGCGTAGATTTCACGATCAACCCTGCCGAATCGTTCGAGCAGATGGCGAAGCTGCTCGCGGTCATGTCGTCGGCCGAAGGCAAGATCCTTGCCAGCGCCACCAAGATCGAGGGCAGCACCTCGTACATGGTCAAGCTGGATGGCCCGGCCGCGAGCGTGAAGCAGTTCGCCAGCACCGCGACGCGCGAGATGAACACGGTGCGTACCGCGTTGGACGGCGCCGGATTGTCGGTCGAGGCGCTCGCCCGCACCGCCAGTCAGGTCGCCGGCATCTCGATCGTCGGGCCGGCCACGTCGCGCGATGCGGCAGCTGCCACCCGTGAGATCAATCGGACCGAGAAAGAGATCGAGCGGCTGATCGCAACCATGGACCGCGAGGCGGCATCGGTCGGCAAGACGCGTGATCAGCTGCGCGACCAGCGTATCGAGACGCTCGCCCTCACGGCTGCGGAGCATAACCTCGGCGACGCCAATGATCGCCTGCTGGCGAGCCGTCGCAACCTCGAAGCCGTTCGACAGAGCGCAGCCGAGGACAAGGGCGCGGCCGAGAATGCCGAGGCGGCAGCCGTCGCGCGTGAAGCGCAGGCCCTGCGTGAAGCCTCGTTTGCGTTCAACATGTTCGAGGCGGCAGCACGCAAGGGCGCGGCAGCCCTGCGTGAGGTCGAAGCGGCGCAGGCCGCGCTCGCGCGCGATGATGAGGCGCAACGGCTCCGGTCGGCTGCGCTTGGTCATGCCCAGTTCGAGGCAGCCGCCCGGCGCGGTGCGCAGGCCATGCGCGATGCCGAGGCGGCAGCCGAGCGGGATGCGGCTGCGCTCGCTCGCCTGCGTGCCATGATCGACCCGGCAGCTGCCGCGCAGTCGCGTCTGAATACCGAGTTGGCCGAGGCGCGTCGCGTCATGACCGCGGCCGGTGCGTCGGCCGAGGATCTGGCGCGCGCCGAAAGCATGCTTGCCGATCGCGCAGCCCTCGCGACGCAGACGCAGGGCGCGATGGCCGGCGCTGCCCGCAAGAGCGGCTCGGCGTTGCAGACGATCGCCGTGCAGCTGCCCGACATCACGCAAGGGTTGCTGACCGGGCAAAAGCCTTTTCAGGTCTTCATCCAGCAGGGTTTCCAGATCGTACAGGTCGCCCAGATGGGTCAGGGAGGCCTTCGCGGGTTCGGCAAGGAGGTCGCCGGGCTGGCGCTTCGCTTTGCGCCTCTGCTGGCCGGCCTCGCGGTCGTGACTGCCGGGTTTGCCCTGTTCACGCGGTGGGTGAACGATGGCGTGAAAACCGACACGCTGACGCGAGATCTCGGCAAGATTACCGGGGGCGCCAATGCCACCAAGGCCGAACTCTACAAGCTGAAGGAAGAGACCGTCACCTGGGCGGACACGTCGAAGGCGCTTTTCAGCGTCGTCGGCAAGGACATCTCGGACTATTTCGTCGGTGACATGAAGGGCATGTCGAAGGGCGTGAAGGGCGTTCTCGACGACCTGACGTCCTATGCCCGCCAGTCGCTCGCCGGGATCTATGCGGGCGTCGCCGGTACCAAGGCCTATCTCGGCGAGATCGAGAAGGGTGGCATTGTCGGGATCGGCAAGATGCTGATCGGGCAAGGCGATCCGAAGCTGCTCGAAAAGACGTACGGCGCCGCATACGACGTCGCCGACAAGTATCTGACGAAGCTCGGCACCCGCGTGAAAAAGAGCGCGATCGACAACGCCCGCGAACGCATCGCCAAGTCGATCGGCTTTAACGACACCCCGGCCCCGAAGGTCGACCGGCATGCCGAGCAGCTGGCGCGCGATGCCGAGGCGACCGAAGCCCAGATCCGCAACCTGTATCTGCTCGCAACCGCATATGGCGTCTCGGGCGCCGCGGCATTGATTGCGGAAGCCCGCGTGAAGGCGGAAAGCAAGGCGATCAAGCAGCGCGCCGACATCGAGGCGGCAGTCGCGCGCGAGGTCCGCCTTGCCGTCGCCGAACGCGTCTCGGATGCCGCCAAAGGCACTGCCACGATGCGCGATCAGGCGGCGACTCAGGAGCAGGTCAACGCGTCCGTCGCAGCCGGGCTCGCGCCCGCCGAGCGCGCAGGCGAACTGATGCGCGACCGTATTGCAGATCTGCCGTTGCTGGCGGCATTGGAGGCAGCTCAGAAAACGGGCGACATCAACGGCGCTGCGCGTGCCGAACAAGCGCTCGACGACCAGCGCACCGCGCGCGACCGTCTGACCGATGCCGAGCGCAGGGCCGCGATCCAGACCGCGATGTCGTCCGGCGAGAACCGGCTTGCCGAGATCCGCGAAGAAACCCGGCTAATCGGCGCGTCGGATGCCGTCCGCGTCCGTGCGCTGGCGACGCTGAAGGCAACGCAGGAAGCGACGGCCAATGGCTGGGTCGGTGCGGACGCTGCCAAGTATATTGCGCAACAGGTCACGATTGCCGATGCCGGCGAGAGCAACAGGCAGGCGCAGGACGCGTACAATGCCTCGTTGACGGCAACGGCCGACCTGTTCGACACGATCGACCAGAGTGCGCAGCGCGCGGCGCAGGGCATGGCTGATGCTTTCGGCAGCGTCGGTTCCGCGATCGGCGACGCGCTGACGATCATGACCGGCTATTATGCCGATCAGGCTCGGCTTCAGGAGGCGCACGACGCGGCCATTCGCGCGGCCGGCGACGATCAGGCGCGGATCGCCCGCGAGAACCGCTTGTATTCGCTCCGTTCGTCATCGCAGCAGATCGGTGCATTCGGCGACATGGCGAGCGCGGCCAAGGGCTTCTTCAAGGAAGGCTCGGACGGCTATCAGGCACTCGCGGCCGCTGAAAAGGCGTTCCGCATCGTCCAGTTCGCCATGTCCGTCCGCGCCATCGCGCAGGATGCGATCGAGACGGGCAGCAAGATCGCTAACACCGTCGCGCGGACCGCGGTCGCGGCGACCGAGGCGGTGGTGAACGCGATCAAGAGCCTGCCCTTCCCGCTCAACCTCGCGGCCGGCGCGGCGACGATCGCCGCCCTGGCCTCGATCGGCGTCGGCATCGCCGGATCCTTTGGCGGCAGCAAGAACACGCTGGCGGCGAGCAATACCGGCACCGGCACCGTGCTGGGCGACCCGGCCGCAAAGAGCGACAGCATCAAGAACGCGATCGACGCGCTGAAGGAGGTAGACACCGTGACCAATACCTTCGCCCGTGAGATGGCGGCTTCGCTCAAGTCGATCGACAGTCAGATCGGCAGCGTCGCCACGCTCGTCGTGCGCGCCGGCAACATCGATGCGTCCACCGGCGTAACCGAAGGCTTCAAGTCGAACGCGATCGGATCGGTCCTCAGCAAGATCCCCGTCATTGGCGGCATTCTGGGTGGCCTGTTCGGGTCGAAGACCAGCGTGATCGGCAGCGGCCTTTATGGCGGTGCGCAGTCGGTCGGCGACATCCTCAATGGTGGCTTCGACGCGTCCTACTATTCGGACATCGAGAAGAAGAAGAAGCTGTTTGGCATCACCACGAGCACGAAGACGTCGACGCAATATGCCGGCGCGGACGCCGGACTCGAGAACCAGTTCACGCTGATCCTGCGATCGTTCAATGACGCCATCGCTTCTGCGGCCGGCCCCCTGGGCGTAGCGACGGGCGATGTGCAGGCGCGGCTTAATGGCTTCGTGGTCAACCTCGGCAAGATCGATTTGAAGGGGCTGACCGGCGACCAGATCGAAGAGAAGCTGTCCGCGGTGTTCGGCGCCGCGGCCGATGGCATGGCGGCAGCGGCCTTCCCCGGCCTTCAGCAGTTCCAGAAGGTCGGCGAAGGCGTCTTCGAGACGCTCGTGCGCGTGGCGTCGACGATCGAGGCGGTCGGCACATCGCTCGATCTGCTCGGTCAGGGCGCGCAGACGATGGGCGTCGCTGCCAAGCTTGGCCTGGCCGACCAGTTCGACAGCGTCGCCGACCTGACCAGCGCCGCGCAGTCCTATTTCGAGGCGTTCTATTCGAAAGAGGAACAGGCGGCTGCCAAGACGGCGCAATTCTCGAAGGTGTTCGACAGCCTCGGACTATCGATGCCGTCGACGCTGGAGGCATTCCGCCAGTTGATCGAAGCGCAGGATCTGACCAGCGCGGCAGGACAAGCGACCTATGCCACGCTCCTGAAACTCGCACCGGCCTTCGCCGATCTGCAAACGTCCATGGAGGGTGCCAAGAGCGCCGCGGACATTGCCAGCGAGCGGCAGGATCTTCAGCGCCAGCTGCTGGAATTGCAGGGCAACACCGCGGCGATCCGGGCGCTCGACCTTGCCAAGCTGGATGCCAGCAACCGCGGACTTCAGGAGCAGGTCTATGCCATTCAGGATGCGCAAGCCGCGGCGTCTGCCGCCAAGGCACTGTCCGACGCATGGACGTCGGTCGGCGACACCATCATGACCGAGGTCAAGCGTATCCGCGGATTGACGGACGCGGGCACGCCGAGCGGCTTTGCGGCTCTTATGGGGCAATTCAACGCCGCGACCACGGCCGCGCGCGGCGGTGATCAGGACGCCGCCAAGAGCCTGCCGGCGCTCAGTCAGGCCTTGCTTGCCGCTGCGGCCGATCAGGCGACCAGCCGGCAGGAACTGGCGCGCGTGCAGGCGCAGACGGCTGCCAGCCTCGAAGCCACGTACGGCGTCGTCACTGCGCTCGCCAAGGGCGGGACCGCTCCGGCCACGACCGCGCAGGTCGTGGCTGCCACCACCGCGGCGCAGCCGGCGGGGTCGAGCGCGACCAGTGCGGACACCGCAAGCGCGATCGATGCGCTGCGGGCGGAGGTTGCTCAGCTGCGTGCTGACACCAACACCGCAAACGCCGCGATCGTCAGCAACACCGGCCGGGTGGCAAAGAAGCTGGACGATGTCACCGGCGCCAGCGGAGGCGACGCGATCAGCGTGGCGGCTGCCGCATGAGGGTCGTGCTTGATACCGGCGGTGTGATCGAACTCGGCACGACCGAGACGGCGCCCACGATCGGAATCACCGACTATAGCCGGCGGGTCACCGACGACTATGGCGTGACGACGGTCGTCGAGCGCGGCTTCGCGCGGCGCATGTCGGTCCGCCTCGGCGTGCCGTTCGATCAGGCGGACGCATTGCAGCGCACCCTCGCGGATCTCCGCGCCCAACCGGCGACATGGATTGCCGACGAGCGTTTCGGCAGCCTGTCGTTCCGGGGCTTCTACAAGGATTTCAGCCTCGATCTTGCGACCCCTCCCCTCAGCCTTTGCACGCTGACGATCGAGGGGCTGGTCGCGACAGAAGCATTCGTCGACACCGGCGAGGATCCAGCGCTGGACGGCGCCAGTTCCACGTTGCAGCTGCTGCGTCCGGTCGCGATCGGCACGGCGCAACTTCTCGGCAGCACCGTCGCCGAGGCGGACGCACCCGAATGGCAGCGTGACACGACGTATGCCCTCGGCGCGCGCGTCATCGTGGCTGCGACGCATCGGGTCTATGAAAGCGTCGCCGGCGCCAACATCGGCAATGATCCGGCCAGCGCGTCGGGCAAATGGATCGACATCGGCCCGACGAACCGCTGGGCGATGTTTGATCAGGCGCTCGGCACTGCCACGCAGCAGGCCGGTAGCATCGTCGTGTCGATCGATGCCGGCACGCCTGACGCGGTCGCGTTGCTCGACGTCGTTGCCGACACCATCCGCGTCCAGGCACCGGGCTATGATCGCACGTTGCCGGCTGGCGACGGCGCGGTGACCTTCCTCGATCTGCCGCGCGCCGGTGGACAGGTTACGGTTACGATCGCCGGCCGCGGCGATGTCGCCATCGGCACGCTGCTGGTCGGTGCCATCGTGCCGCTCGGCATGACGGAAGCTTCGCCAACGGCCGCGATCACGGACTTCAGCCGTAAGAACGTCGACGAATTTGGCGAGGTGACGATCGTCGAGCGCGCATGGGCCAAGCGGATGACGGCGAACGCCTTGATCCGCACCAATGCCGTTGATCTTGTCGCCGGGCGCATTGCCGCGGTGCGAGCGTTGCCATCCCTCTGGATCGGGCAGGATGGGCTCGACAGCCTGACCGTTTATGGGTTCTTCAAGGATTTCTCGGTTGAGGTCGGCGAGACGGTCAGCAAGCTCGCGCTGTCGATTGAGGGCTTGAGCAAAGCGGCGCCGGTGCTGCCGTTCGCACCCGGCGGATCGGTCGCGTGGCCTGACGTGACGGATCCGACTGGCACGAAGCCGGCGGACAATGCCGACGTCACCGGTGAGAACACGTCGAAGGACACGAACGCTGTCGGCGGGAAGCCTGCGAGCGACGTTCTTCAGTCGATCACCGAACTGGAAACGGTGACCATTCCTGCGGTGAATGCAGCCGTGGCGCAAGCCGACGCGCGTATCACGGCCGCGGCGGGCGATGCAGCCGCGGCCGTGGCCGAAGCAAATGCGCAGATCGCGGCTGCGAACGGCCGCGTGACGGCCGCGCAGGCCACGCTGGATCAAGCGGTAATCGACCTCGCCAACGAGATCTTGCGTGCGCAGGGCAAAGACGAAGAACTCGTGCAGCGGATCGACGCGATCTCCGCGGGTGGCGGTTACGACGATACCGACGTTCGCGCGCTCATCGAGCGGGCCGAGACGGTGCGCGCCGATAACGATCGCGCGCTTGCCAACAGGATTGATACGGTCGTCACGTCCTATCAGGATCTCGACACCGCTACCAACACGCGCATCACGCAACAGGTCAGCGCGCTTAGCAGCGCCGATCAGGCGCTCGGTCTGCGCATCGATTCGCTGCAATCGACATATGTCCGCGGCATCACGCCGAATGCCGATTTCAGCGCCGGCAGCGCGAACTGGCTCAGCACCGGCTTCGACTTTCCGTCCTATGGCGATGGGAAGCTCGCGAGCAGCACGCCCGGCGTCTATTGCTCGCTCTTTGGTGATGCGATCCCGCTGCTGGACGCCAATCGCGCGTTCCGTCTTCATGCCAACTTCCGGGTCTTCGAAGCGCAGCAGCTGACCTATTGCGGCTTGCAGGTCCTCGACTCTGCGGGGGGCTTCCTGGCGAACATCTATGCGCCTCGGTTCACCCAGATATTGCAGCCCGGCACGTATGTCGTCGACGAGCTCTATCAGGGAATTGATCCGAACCTGCCGGCGCCATCGTACGGCACCGGTGGGCGCTTTCCGCCAAACGCTTATTCGGTACGGCCGCTATTCCTGGCGAACTACCCGGATGCGGGCGGGCCGTTTCCGGGTGGCTATGTCCAGATCACCAGCTTCTGGGTTGAGGACGTCGAGGCCGCGGTGCAAGTCGATGCACGGGTATCGTCCGTTGCAACGACGCTGTCTGACGCAGACGGCGCGCTGGCTCGCCGGATCGACAGCGTCACCGCCGATTATCAGGGCCGCGACCTCGCCACCAACACGCGCATAACCGACACAGCGATAACGCTCGCGGATGCCACCACTGCGGTCGGCCAGCGCGCCACGGTGCTTGAATCGCAGGCTAGTCCTTCGGGCGGCAACCTTGTGCCGAACAGCAGCCTCAGCACGCTCGACGGCTGGAGTCTGTCTGCCAACCCGGATGCGCTGACAAGCTTGTCCCTGAACGGCGCTGGCGCGACGTGGATGATCGGAGGCGTCGAGAACAACCTGACGATGTTCCGCGGCCCTGCGGGCGCGGGCCTATGCAGTGAAGTCCAAAGCAGCCCGTTCGCTGTCCGTGCCGGTTCAACGATTCAGGCTTATGCCTTCACGGCATCCCATCGGTGCAGGGCGTGGGTCAGCGTCTTTTTTCTGAGGTCGGCTGAGTTCCTCGGATACGCCGGAGAGAACTTCGGTGCCCGCATCAATGCCGGCGGGCAGGACATCAATGCGCACGACCAGACCGGCGTTATGGAATACGTCGTGCCCGCTGGCGCCACGTACGCGATCCTCGTGTTGCGTGCATACGATGTCGAGAATGATGGATACGCGTGGTTTTCCCGGCCCTTCGTCACTGAGGTGCGCCCTGGCACCAAGACATGGGCACCATACAGCGCTGGCAACGATCGTGGTGTTGCGGCCGCGACGAGGGCACTGGTCAGTTCGACAGCGACCACGCTGGCCGACGCCGACCGCGCGATCGGCCAGCGCATCGATAGTGTCACGGCCGACTATCAGGGCCGCGATGCCAATACGAACGCCCGCGTCGATCAGGTTGCCACGTCATCGGCGAGCGCAAATCAGGCCGTCGCGGACCTCACGACAAGCGTCTCGACACGGTTCGACGGGGTGTACGGCACGCTCGGCAGCTACGACCAGCGCATCACCAGCCTGTCGACCGATCAGCAGGGCTATGTAGGCCGGACGAGCACGCTTGAGGCGCAAATGTCGCGGCAGGCGCCGAGCGCGCTCAACACCTTTACCGACGACGTCAACAATCGACTGACGCAGGTCGATACGAATGTGAACGCGCGGATCAAGTCGAGCGAGGACGTGATCGCCGATCTGCCGAACCGGTACGCCGCGGCCTCGCGCACGGCCACACTGGAAGCGCAAGTCAACAATGCTGCTGACAGCGGGCTTCAGCGGACCGTCAACGCGCGGATTGAGGAACGGGCTGCGGCTATTGCGGACGACCGGGCGGGGGCGGTGGCGTCCACGCTCGCGCAGCTGCGTGCCGAATACAACGGCGCCGCTGCTGTCATCGCGCAGCAGGCCGGCGCGATCGCTGGTATCGATGGGCGGACCAGTGTCTTCTGGTCGATCACAGGCACGACGCCTGACGGCAGCACGCGGATCAGCCTGTCGAAGTCGGACGGCTCGGCGGGTGTGTTCTACATCGGCGCGAATTTGGTCGTTGACGGCAACGCCATCTTCAACGGCACCGTGACGATCCATGCGCTCGACCGTTCGACCATGACCGCAACGACCGCCAGTTCTGTGGCGGGTTCGTACGGCGGGCCAGGACAGGCCAGTAAGCAATACATCCCGGACCTCGGCGCGGACATGTTCATCCGGTCGGGTGGTTCAATATACATCGCCTTCTCCGGCTTTATCTACGGGACAACGAACGGTACCCGCGACACCCAGCCAACGTTTGAAATCCTGAACGCCGCGGACAACGGGATCTTGGCAACGGTTCCACTGCCGGAAATCGGCTTTGGAAACACAGGCCGCCTGGATAATTACATGATCCGGGTTTTGAATACGTTCGGTGAGTTGACCATACGCTGGAGGGTCGCTGTCAGGACGACCGAGCGAAACTGGTCGACCATCCGGGACCCGGCCCTCTCTGTCTACTGGACCGCGCTATGAAGAACCTCGCGCTGTACG